>ULUS01007968.1_pt1 | contig 31529 bp, 17 predicted proteins | sample 1958761 | NCBI WGS metagenome assembly ULUS01 (sample SAMEA4835767, study PRJEB28245) | human gut metagenome | biome: gut microbiome; material: fecal sample | place: Denmark | collected 2008
TTCACATGCAACTAATCGCTATTTTATCCCGAATTGGGGTATAGAAGTGATGAATAGAAAGCTATCTACCACGCATCTACCACTCCATTCATCTTGCTGACAGTCAGAAAGATATCGTCAGATATCAAGAAAAGTGATAGATAATATCGAACAAACAAGAACTTTTCCTGCGCACGCACACGCGTAAAGACGGTTATGAAACAAGACCGCCTGAAAACAAAGCCAAGTAAATGTTGACGGTTCAGCACGCTTTTGATGTCAACACCAACAATGACGCCACTACTATCACCCCCAGATGATGGATGAGCAGAATTTATTGCACCAACAATTGCCAATGCCGCAACAGGATGATAGCGTCACGTTTACACGATCGCTCAACATCAGCTATTCAAGTACAGCAAACGTTGTGTTGAAAATTACGGGCAGGGAGGTTCATCAAGAAAACTCCACACCCATAACGCCCGTAACGACTTGCACAAGCGACAAGAGGCGCCCTTCCCTAACGGAAACAGACGCCTCTTGTGTGTTGATGAAAATACAGATTTACTGCATATCGTAGACCACCTGCATGATTTGCTTGCCAAGCTGGTCGGCTTCCTCCATGCTGTGAGCTTCGCTGTAGACGCGGATTATAGGTTCAGTATTTGACTTGCGCAGGTGAACCCACTTGTCGGCAAAGTCAATCTTCACGCCGTCTATATCTGTGATTTTTTCGTTCCTGTATATTTCCTTCACCTTCTCGAGTATGGCATCCACATCGGTAGACGGGGTGAGGTCGATGCGGTTCTTGGCAATGAAATAGTTGGGGAAGGAAGCCCGCAATTCGCTCACCTTACAGCCCTTGTGCGCCAAGGACGACAAGAAGAGGGCAATGCCCACCAGGGCGTCGCGGCCATAATGACTTTCAGGATAGATTACTCCGCCATTGCCTTCGCCGCCAATCACGGCATTCACCTCTTTCATCTTGGTGGTGACGTTCACCTCACCCACTGCTGCCGCCGTGTAAATGCCACCATGCGCCTCCGTTACGTCTCGAAGAGCACGAGTGCTGCTCAAGTTGCTCACGGTGTTGCCAGGTGTGTGGGTGAGCACATAGTCGGCCACACTGACCAGTGTGTATTCCTCGCCAAACATTTTTCCGTCTTCACAGATGAAGGCCAGACGGTCTACATCGGGGTCAACCACAATGCCAAGGTCATATTTTCCGCTCTTCATCTCGTCCATGATTCCTGCGAGATTCTTCTCTAACGGTTCCGGATTATGGGCGAAATCGCCGTTTGCCTGGCCATTGAGAATAGTGTAATCTACACCGAGAGCCTTCAGCAGATCGGGCAAAATGATGCCGCCCACGCTGTTGATCGTGTCCACACACACCTTGAAACGGGCTTTTTTGATGGCATCCACATCCACCAGTTTCAAGCCAAGTACATTTTCAATGTGGCGTGCGTTGAACGTGTTGTCCTCAGTATATTTGCCCAAGTGGTCCACATCAGCATAGGTAAAGTCATCCTTATCAGCAATAGCAAGCACTTCGTTGCCGTCTGCCTTGGTGAGAAATTCGCCTTCATGATTGAGCAACTTGAGTGCATTCCAATGGCGGGGGTTGTGGCTGGCGGTAATAATGATGCCGCCGGCAGCTCCCGACATGCGCACGGCCAGCTCTGTGGTTGGAGTTGTGGCAAGACCTATGTTGATGACATCATAGCCACATCCCATCAGACATCCGCTCACAATCTTGTCGACCATGGAGCCTGAGATGCGGGCATCGCGGCCCACGACAATGCTGTTTGACTGTGACTGTCCTTTCTTGCGGATGAAGGAGGCATAGGCAGTGGTGAATTTCACAATATCCAGAGGATTGAGCGTGTCGCCCGTCTGTCCTCCGATGGTGCCTCTGATACCTGAGATAGATTTGATAAGTGTCATAATAGTATTTATTAAAAAATACTCTGACATCACGTAATCGGGTGTCAGAGTATTGTCGTTATTTCATGTAAGTATCTTCTTGCTGTTTGGTTGTCCGCACCCTCGGCTGTCTATCGTTCACCTTGATAGGTGATGTCGTAGAAACAAGGATACACGTTCTGCGTGGCGTAATACTGTCCGGCAGAATGAGGAACAATAAGCTTCACATGAGCTATTTGCTCGCCCTCAGCCTTGGGATAGCCTATTTTGATGTAAGTGAGCGGCACCAACCAGCCGGTAGGCACGGAAGCGCTGCTGTAAGTGCGATACATCACGCTGCTGTTTGTATCGAATGAAGCGGTGAACGAACCGCTGGTGTTAGACACGTTCATCAAGTCGGGCATGGAACTATAGTAGGGAATCATGTTAGTGGAAATGGTGTCACCCTCCATGATGTTCACCTCCGTATACCGGCAGATGACCGTGACGTTGTCTCCATTCTTGATTTTCTCGCCGCATCCCTCATTGCAGATCTGCATGTAGACGCCCGACTGTTCTATGAGCACATACTCGTTTTTTGACACGTCGGTGGTATAGCCCTGCTGGGCAAACACGGTCTCAGAGATGGGGTTGATATTGTTGGCTGCGATATACTGCGCAATCGCCGACTTCTCTTTCTTTTTCTGGTCTGCATAGGTTTCGCTGTCGCTACAGGAAGCGAATGCCAGGACGGACAGAAGAGCCATGATGGCAAATTGTATTTTTCTCATCTTTCGTCATTTACAAATAATGGGACAAAGTTACCCATTTATCTTGATAATTCCGAAAACGGGCATGGGTTTTTATTGTTTTTTTACGCTTGCAAGAACATTACCGACACGCCCTTATCATATTTTTTACTTTTTCAGTTCCTCGGCAAAATATTTGATGGCGTTCTTGGCTATCTCTTTGGCCTCGTCCATGCTGCAGTGCAGCTTGCCGCCGGCAGCGTCTGCATGTCCACCGCCGTTGAAGAACTTCTCCGCCACCTGCTTGCAGTGGAAACCGCAGCTTGAGCGAAGGCTTACAAAGATAAGGTTGTCCCTCACAGTGTCTTCGCGCAGGTAGATGGACAACTTGAGTCCCTTGATTTTCAAAGGCTCGTTGACAAGTCCCTCGGCATCGCCCTTGATGTAGTGGAAGCGTTGCATCTCCTCACGGGTAAGCGTGAAGTAAGAGGCGTGCAGGTCTTCGTAAACGTTGAGTTTCTGCATCATCATGTAGCCACGCATCCGGATGCACCAGGAACTATAGTTGTGGTTCACCCTGTTGTAGATGTCGTCCTTGTCTACGCCTTTCTCCAGCAAATGACTGATGATGAGGAAGATTTCGGGACGAGAGGAGTTGTAGGTAAAGCCGCCAGTGTCGGTCATCATCCCGCAATAGATGTCGACGGCACACTGCTTGCTCACGGCTTCAAATTCGCCCAATTGCCACAGAATGCGGAAGGTGAGCTCACAAGTTGACGACATTTCTTCGTGCGAAATGACAAGGCGGGCTTCAGGAATGTCCGGCCCGATGTGGTGATCTACCAGTATCTTGGTTGCCGTGGCATTGTCGAACACGGACTGCATGTCTTCCAGGCGGGAAGAAACGTTGAAGTCGAGACACATAATCAGGTCGGCGTGGTCAAAGAGTGCCTTCACCTCGTCGGGATGCTTGTCGAAGCGAATCACTGTTTGGGCAAATTCGGGCAGCCACTGCAGGAAATCGGGACAGGCATCGGGAATGGTCACGGTTGCAGCCTTGCCTTTGCTTTTCAGATAGTTGGCCCATGCCAACGACGAACCGATGGCATCACCGTCTGGACTCTTGTGGCAACAGATAACAATGTTTTGTGAAGCCTCAATGGTGCTTCTCAGCGTGTGGAGGTCTTCCTGCGAAAGAATATCGAGATTCATATAGGGAAATAAAGGTGAAGGCTGAAAGCTGAAAAGGGCTTTCAAACCTTCACTGGCTTGTTAGAACAATTTGTTAGGATAAACGCCCTCGTTGACGAGAGCCTGTATCTTGTCCACCACAGACTGGCGGTCGGCGGCATAGGTCACACCGAACCACTTGCTGGTGGTGTCGAGCACCTTCACGGTAGATGTGCCTTCGTTGATAAGTTTGTTGACCATCAGCGGGATGAAGAATTCGGCCTTGAGGTTCTCCATGTTCTTGGGGTCGGAAAGGAACTCCTTGAAGTAGGCCTCGCTATGCTCGAAGTAGTCGGGGGTGAAGCCCCACATATTCATGGATACAGGAGTATTGTCGTCTACGGCAACCCATTTGCCTTCTTCGTCCTTGTAGCTCACCTTGCCATCCACGCGCATGATTTCCGTGCGCTCCACGACGGTGGTCAGATTCTCGTCGGCGTCTTTCGAGCAGATGCCGCGTGCCACAGTGCCATTGTCCGAAAGCGTGTTGCCCACACGGAAGCCCACCATGGCATAACGGTTCTTGCTTCCCTCGGGCAGATTAGCCAGGAATTTGCCAATCACCATAAAAGCGTCGCGATTGTAGAAGTCATCGCAATTGATGACGAGGAAAGGCTCTTTGATGACATTCTTGGCCATCAGCACAGCATGGTTGGTGCCCCAAGGCTTTACGCGTCCTTCTGGACAGGTGAAGCCCTCCGGCAGGTCGTCAAGGCTCTGGAAGCAGAGCTCTGCAGGAATGTGGCCCTCATACTTGCTCAATATTTTCTCGCGGAAATCCTTTTCAAAGTCTTTACGTATGATGAAGACAATCTTTCCGAATCCCGCCTTGATGGCGTCATAAATGGAATAGTCCATGATTGTTTCACCGTTTGGACCTAAACCGTCCAGCTGTTTCAATCCTCCATAGCGACTGCCCATACCGGCAGCAAGGAGCAATAATGTTGGTTTCATATGAATTGATTTTATAATTAGTTAGTTCTACTCTACTGCAAAGGTAGTGCAAATGGGCGGAATATAAAATAAAAACGCATTATTTATTTTGCATACCCTTGACCAGGCATTGCCTCATCAGGGAGGTATGCTTACGAATGGAAGAGCAGGAAGCCCGAATGTCGTGCACTTGCATGGATAACGCCCCACTCCTCGCCGCAGGCCATCAGAAAGGATAGCCGATGGCAAGATGCAGACTTTGGCCGTCTTTAAAGTGGGGAATGTTGTAATAGCCACGTTTGCCGGTGTCGTAGGGAAGGTGTATGCCAACGCCCCAATCAACACGGAGCACAAAAAACTCAAGATCGTAGCGGATGCCTATGCCAGTGCCCAAGGCCATCTGGTCAGCCAGATTCTTCAGTTTAAACTTTGAGTTGGCCCGGTAGCCATCGTCGTGCATGGCCCAAATATTGCCGGCATCCAGGAAAGCAGCTCCATAGAGATTGCCGAATAGCCGGGTTCTGTATTCCAGGTTGGCCTGCAACTTGATGTCGCCAGTCTGGTCCATATACGACAAACGTGACTGGTCGGTGTAGTAGGCTCCTGGACCTATGCTCCTAACGGTAAAGGCGCGAATGCTGTTGGCACCGCCCACATAGAACTGTTCACTGTAGGGTGCACGCTCCGAATTGCCAAAAGCCCAGATGAGGCCTCCGCTCACGTGACCCACCAACTGCGAATGAGGTGTGAGCGCCCACGTCTTTCTTAAATCGGTCTCCAACTTGACAAACTGGGCATAAGGATTCTTAAACATTTGCTTGTCGTGTTGGTTCCATTTTTTGCCGAATGCCATGTAGCCCAGCGACAGCACATTGGCAGATTCGCTGAGCGTGGTCTGCCAATAGATGGGGTTTGCGTTTTCCTTGGGACTCGTATAGGTGAAGGTATACTTCATCTTGGGCAGGAACTGGTCCTGCATGGACATGAGCAGATAGGGATTGGCGTCGAGTATCGCTGCAAACTTCTCGGTCACCTTCTTCATGTATTCATATTCCAGCGTGAGCGGACTAAACTCATGCATCATCGTGGCTGTGGGCTGGAACTTGTAGGTCAGTTCGCCCGACACGATACGGCGCTTGAAAAAACTCGCACGATTGAGGGTGTTGGTGGAAGCCTTGATGAGGGTTGACGGAGAGGCGTAGAACAACCTGCGTATGGGGAACGGCGAGAGAATGCGGGGAAGTTCCAGTGAAATGTCGCCGCCGAATTCATAGGAGTTTAGTTTCTCCTTGCCGTTCTGTGCATTGGTCTGCCATTCGTAGGAGCCATGCAGGTTGATATCCAGGTTCTCGTTGCCGCGAAAAGCATTACGCTTGGTGAAGCCCAACACAAGTTCCGGTCCCACACGTCCTGTAGTCTTGCCGGTGGCATTGGTCTCGATGTAGAAATCATAGGGCTTGTCAAAGATGCAATTGAGCCTGAGGTCGAGCGTGTCGCAAGCAGAGGTCGTATCACGGGGGGTGAACGAGAAGTTGGTCATGCTGAACAGTCCCGTGTTGGAAATGTTGTTCACCGTCTGCTGGTAGTTCTCATAGCTATAAAGTCGTTTGGGATAGAGACGCATGTTTTTCCACACCACACGAAGACGTACAGGCGGTTTCCTGCCGTTGTAACGGGCGGTGAAGTGTCTGAAACTGAGACTGTCACGAAGCACATCAGTGTACTGACGCCGGAAGTCGATACTCACATTTCCAATATACCATTTGCGCTTGGCCTTAGGGTCTATGCCTCCAGCCAGTTGCAGCTGCAACTGAGCCTGCCCTCGACGAGTGAGCGTGTCGGCAAGATAGACAGCACAGTCTGGCTGATAGTAGAAAAAGCCATTGTTGCGGAAAAGAGTGGATATGCGGTTGCGTTCTTCGTCGAGCAAGGACACGTCAAACGGAGTTCCCTTTTTCACCTTGGCTTCCGTGAGATGTGCAGCGAGCAGGCTGTCGGCTTCAGCAGGAAAGTCACGATAGCTGATGGTGTCTACCGTGAAAAGTGGTCCCATGTTCACAGTATAGGCAATCTTGGCTTTCTTTGGATTTTTCCCATCCTCTTTCTCATAGTTCACGCTTCCGTGAAAGTATCCGTGGTTGCGTATCAGGTTAGTTGCCACAGAGGCACGAAGTTCAGGATTCACCCAACTCATCAGCACGGGTGCCTTACCAAACGACTTGGTCATCCACTTGCCTATGCCCGTGGTGTCGTTATGGAAGGCGTTCCATATCCACAGACGCATCTGTATAGGTGTGCGATAATAGGAACTGCCCAACAGGGCACCATTGGGAGCTGTGGCAAGTGCCGCCTCTACCTCTTCCTGAGTACTGAGAAAATGGTTGCCTTTAGTATAGTTCTCATACTTGATGGGCTTCAGTCCGGTAAACAGTTGGTCGCCTTCAGGCACGCCACTGGTAGACGAGCATGCTGCTGCCAACATGCCCGTGAACAAGGTAAGAAGGACTGCCGTAAAGGTCTGTGTCATGTGGTTTCTTCTCATTGCTTGATTGTTTTAACAACCGACGAAGAGTCAGTCTGCGTGTTTTGCTGCAGCAAGGTAGGGAGCACTGTCTTTTCCTTTCTGAAATTAAAGATATCTTTGAAGTGGAGCAACTTGCGGCGCCACATGAAGCCGGCGCCGAACTCGCCCACATTGCCCTCCAGCCAATCATAGCTGTCGCGGTCATAGAACACCTTGATGTACTTGTTCGATGTGTCACTCAACCTGTATTCAAATGTCACGTTGTTGAAGAACGACTCGTTCTGGTTTTTCACGTCAGCTCCTGTCGACAGCTTTCCGCCGACCACTATACGCAAGCGGTTGTTCCAGAAACGCTTGGCAAACTTGAACGAGTAATCGGTGTGCATGCGCCCTGCGGCATCGGTCGTGTTGTCCACGCCGAAACTCAAGTCGAGCGTACGCAAGGCATTGCCCGATATCTGGTTTATCTGACTTTGCAGGAAAGCACTCAACGCACTGTTCATCGTGAAGTTCTTAGTATTGCCGTCCGAAAGATACATGCCTGTAGTTAGCATGGTCACCGCCAGTTTTCCGCGATCTTCCATCGACATGGCTTGCAGTTCGCTGTGCATGGATATGTCTTCGGGGGCGTCGATGACGAACTCCAGTCCCATGTCGTTGAGGGTTTTGGAGATGACCACGCCACACTGGAACATCACGACACGGCCCTGTCCGCTGCCACTCGACACCGACGATTTCACCTCTTCGAGGGCTGTTATGTTCAGATAGGGATTCATCGGGTCGCCGCGGAATTCCACATAACTGCCATCTTGGATGGTAAACGTCTTGAGTGGTATGACCGGCAAGGAATATTTCATCTGTCCGTTGTTGAGCGTATACCTGCCGCGAAGTTGTAGTCCGTCCACTGTGTTATATTGCATGCGTAGCGTGCCCCCACCCTCCAGGTCAATATAGTTCGATTGATCGGCATTCAGGGCGCACACGATGTGGGCAGCCTGGTCTACATTGACCGTCATGTCCATATTCAGGCCTGTGGGCGCCGGGCGGTTCACCACCTCTTCTATAGAATCATTAAGGTATGTAAACTTCACCAATCCGTCGAGTTGATTGTCTGTGGTCAACGGCGAATCGCGCAACACGTAAGTCATGTCGGTAGCTCCCAGCACATCGAGCTTGCCCCGCATGCTGAGGTCGTCAAGTGGCCCGTTCAACAACGCAAACACGTTGACGAAAGCCTTGCCGAAAGCCTCGGAGCGCAATTTTTCCTTGGCATCAATGATTTGATAATTCTCGGCACGCATCTTCAGGTTAAGCATCATCCGTGACGGATTGCTGAAGTCAAGGTCGCCCACCATGGTGAGCGGACTGTTGTTGTGCGCATACATTTCGAAGTTCTCGAAAAGCAAGTGGCTACCCACAATACGCACTGGATCGTTGTCGAAGCGCAGTTCCACACCATAAGGTACGCTGCCAAGGTATGCAGAGTCGAGGAACACCTCGCCGTCTATCTCGGGCTTTTCAATGTTTCCCTTCACTGTCAACGTGCCCTCGCCGGTTCCCTTGAGTCCAATGAGTTGCTGGGGAATAAATCCGTTAACCAGGCTAAGAGGTGTACGATTCAAGTCTAACTTAGCATCAATGCTACTGTTGACCGTATTATACGTGCCTTCGAGCATGCCGACCTCCCTGTCATTGCATACCAGATTGCCGTTCACATAGTGCGTACCGTCGTCCTTGGGCATATAGACAAACTCTGATCCGATGTTGCCCATAGCACATCCTTCATATACCATATTTCTGATACCCAGCGATGACGACACCGACAGTTCGTCGGCAGTGTTGATAAGATGGAAATCGCCGTTCATCTTGCCGCTGATTTTGGGCAAGTAAGGTATCACCTTCGTAATATTCGCCAGTTCCAGTTGGTTGATGCCCACGGTAAGGTCTTGCAGAGCGTCTGTGTTGTCGGTGCTGTATATACGCACACCTGTGCCGTCGTCCGCCACAAGCTGCACGTCCGCCTTCACGCGTTTGTCTTCTCCAAGGAAAACGTAATTGCTGTCGTTGACATGGAATCGCTTGTATCCCAACACGGGGTCTCCGTTGCAGATATTCAGCCTTATGCCGTTGTCTTCCATACTTGCCTTGAGCCCCAATCCTATACCGAGCCGGTCTTTTTCGTCGTAAATCTTCCCGTTGACAAAGGCGCCTCGTTCATGAAGCCCGCCGTCGAGCAGGGCGTTGAACACATACATGTTCTTGTTGTTGTTGCGTATTTGGGCTGTATAGTTGATTTGCGTAGAATCAGACAAGAAGTTCAACCGTATGGTATCAATCCGGATACTGTCCATCACCAACGAATCTACTAGAATCTTGCCGTTGATACCTGCCAATGGTGATGTATTCATATCCACAAAGATGTTGGCAAGATCATAACCATAGCGTTTCAGTATTTTACAGAAGGCATTGTCCTTGCCCGTCTTCAAATAAAGCGACATAGTAGGCAAGTGCTTTCTTAACAGCAACTGGTCAATGTATTTGTTCTCCATCTGCTTACTGACTTCACGCCACAGACTATTCCCCTCCTTTATCAGGTTCTCATATCCGCCCTTAACATGGGCATCAAGGTCGAAGTCACCGCAAGTGAGACATGCGGTAGTGGTATCGCGATTGGTAAGCAGGTCAAGCGACAGGTCTTGGGGATAGTAATATTGTTTGCTGTCTTTCAGTACGATGCTACTCACAAAGCCATTGACCTTGAAATACTCTTTCAGGTCACTGTCTATGTCTATGTGAGCACAAAGACCCGCTGAAAGAGGCTTGTCCACCACTCTCAACCGGTACAGGTCGGCTTGCCGAAGGTCGCAAGCCACCGTTCCACACACAATGCGCTTGCTCATTAATGCGTTAAGGCTTATTGTTCCGTCAAACAGCCGGGTATGGCTGTCCACATGGGCACTCACATTACCATTGGCTATCTCGGCATTTGCCTTGACACCACTCATGTCATAACCGGCATAACGGAAACCTGACACGCGTGCCCTGGCAGCGAGACGAGTGCGTGGAGAGAAGAAGTCAGTGCCACATCCTTGTGCCGTCAGCGTTCCCGAGAAAGGAGACAATCCATAATGAGGAAGGAAATGCTGAAGTTGCAACCTGTTGGCATCAAGTTTCACGTCATAAGCCATCCTGTTCAGGTCGAGCATGGCTTTGGCCTTTACCACACCTCGTCCTTCCGTGGCTACTATATCAGCCATATATTTCTCACCTTCGGCCACAAGGGTTCCTTTCATGCCTATTCCAGAAGGAATATTGACCATGCGGTTGATTTCCTTATCGAGCAACACCGTGGCAAAACCGAGATTGTACGTTTTCACATCTACGTCAAGCCTGGCCTTCAACTTTTTCATGTCGGTCGGATTTTCAGCATGGCCCTTGGCAAACACATGGAAAGCTGTGGGAAGTTTCAATGATATTCCCGTTATGTCCACACGTTTCATGTTACCACTTGCTGCCCCCTTCACGGTCAGGCTCTGGTTGGGCCAGCGGCGGATAAACTCCGTGGGCATGCCGCCCATGAATCGCATGATGTCCTGTTTGCCGAATGAGCCGTCAAGCAACACATGCAGTTTGCCGGGATTCTTCTCTTCAAAGGCATTGAAGTCCATTACCAAGTTGGCAGAAAGTGAGGATTCTGGTGTAGCAAGCATCAGATTGGGCAACATCACCTTAGTGGAATCAAGCGAAATTTTGCTCGACAAACGGATCACTGTGATACCGCTCTTTTCCCTGAATGCCAACTGCTTGAGCGACAAGTCTAGTTTGGGCGCACAATAATGGAGAGTATCCAGGTGCATCCTGACACATGAAAGCGCAATATGGTTATAGTCGAGTCCCTTGACACGGGGCTCAAAATTATTGTCATATTTCACGCTACCCTCTTGCCAATCAAGCGAAGCAAGCGAGTAGTCATTCTTGTATAAGTCGAAGAATCCGTCGTGTGCAGCCACCTTACCCATGTAAGCCTCCACCTGCAGAGTGTCGCCAGGCAAATGCACCGTGACATCAGAACGAAGAATATCAAGCCGGTCCAACTTTATCTTCCAAAAGTTTTCCGACTTGGTAGTATCTTCGGGCACTGTGTCACTTAGCTCAACATCGACGTGTGCTCCGTCGAGAAAGGCCCGGTCCACCCGAAGAGTCTGCTTGTCTAAACTAATGCCATGACTACGCAGCGTGAGTTGCTTCACGTTGCCTTTCACTCTGGCTTCATGAATGAAATTGGTGGTATTCATCTTCACGTCATTGAGTTCCAGCCTGTCCACTTCCACCTGACTCTTGAACAAAGGCAAGAGTTGCACGCTCGCCACCAACTGCCGAACATCAGCCACGGTGTCTTTCACCTGGGGAAGGGAATCATTGGGCTGAAGCACCTTGAATCCGCTCACACTGAGGTCCAACGGAAACGAAAGGTCCACACGCTTAACGCTGATGCTGAGGCCTGTTTGTTCTGAAGCGAACGCCGTCACCAGCCGCACAGCCCAATTCTGCACGGCTGGTATATAAAGAAGGAGTGCCAGAAAGGCAAAAAGAATAAAAGGCGCGGAAACGATTCCGACAATCCACTTCCAGATTTTCTTCATATAAGGTGTACGTTACTCTATAGTTTCTGCAAAGTAAGCAAAAATATTTGAAAGTCGTGCACGATTATATGAAGAATTCTTCAGTGCGTCGGTCAATTGATCTGTTGACGCAACCAATTCACCGCATCACCAATGCTGGAACAGGTATTGTTTTTCCTTATAACGGAGATATCTCTCTCCACAAATTGTCGTTGGGCAATGGAGAAATTACCGAGATGAGTTCATGAGAAACAGGATGCACAAACTCCACCTTGTGAGAAAGAAGAGAGATACTGCCGTCAGCATTGCTCCGCTTGGCGCCATACTTCAAGTCACCCTTGATAGGACATCCCATATGTGCCAACTGGCAACGAATCTGGTGATGGCGACCGGTCATCAGATTAACCTCAAGAAGAGTATATTTGTCCGACGCCCCGATTATCTTGTAGTGAAGCACAGCTTTCTTGGAACGTGCCACTTCCTTATTGTGGGCAAAACTCTTGTTCTTCTGTTCGTTTCTCACCAGCCAGTCTGTCAGCGTGCCTTCTTCTTCAGCAGGACGGTTACGCGTGATGGCCCAATAGGTTTTGTGCACTTCACCATCGCGAAACATGTTGTTCAACCTCGTCAGTGCCTTTGATGTTTTAGCAAACACAACCAGTCCACTCACGGGGCGGTCAAGCCTATGCACAACTCCAAGAAATACGTTCCCCGGTTTGTTGTATTTTCTCTTTATATATTCCTTCACGATGTCAGACAAAGGCTTGTCACCTGTCTTGTCACCCTGTACAATCTCGCCACTCTGCTTGTAGACGATAATGATGTGATTGTCTTCGTAAACTACTTTCATGCTACTTATCTGTTTGTGAAGAATAAAAAACGATGCATCGGCCGACAGTCTCAGCCCAGATGCATCGTTATAAGAAATGTGGCAGATAATTACATGTTCATTCCGCCATCTATCTGGATAACCTGGCCACTTACATAGCTTGCCATGTCTGACGCGAGGAAGAGACACACGTTAGCGATGTCTTCCGTCTGACCGCCACGACGAAGAGGAATCTTCTTCATCCAATCCTTACGGATTTCCTCTGGAAGTTGTGCTGTCATAGCTGTTTCAATGAAACCAGGAGCCACAGCATTGGCACGCACGCCCTTAGGACCGAGTTCCTGTGCAATAGATTTGGCAAGAGCAATCATACCGGCTTTGGAGGCTGCATAGTTACACTGTCCGGCGTTGCCATGAACACCTACAACGGAAGCCATGTTGATGATGGAACCACTGCGCTGACGGAGCATGATAGGCGAGCAAGCGTGAATGAAGTTAAAGGCTGACTTCAAGTTCACGTTGAGCACAGCATCCCACTGAGCCTCAGACATGCGAAGCATCAAACCATCCTTGGTAATGCCGGCATTGTTCACAAGAATGTCGATAGAACCAAAGTCTGCATGAATCTGCTTAACTGTTTTCTCGGTTTCTTCAAAGTCAGCAGCATTGCCGGCATATGCGCGACATGTCACGCCAAGAGCCTCAATCTCCTTACGTGTAGCCTCAAGTCCTGCAGCCATATCGTCGTTAAGGACGAGGTCTGTGAATGCGATGTTTGCGCCTTCCGAAGCGAATTTCATTGCGACAGCTTTTCCTATGCCGCGAGCTGCACCTGTAATAAGGGCAGTCTTACCTGTTAATAATCCCATTTTAATTTGTTTTATTAATAATCGATTAATTACCTACTTATAAGTATGTGCACATCATTCGGCCCTGTCATATACCCGTTTGGACAACCTGATCCGTCAGTCAACACGAAGACATGCCAGGTTTCTACTGTAAGACAGCCGCCGGATTATGTCAGAGCTTCATATTCTTACCCAAAGCTCCATACACCACCTTTGCCACCATTGGCCGACTCGCCTCCTCTGTAAGTCCATGTCCAAGGCGACCATAGATATAAGGAACTTCCAGTCCCTTGATACAATAGTGCGTTATATCTGCCACCAAATCAACGTTGTCAATGTCGAATTCCCCGTCGGCCTTGCCCTCAGTGTACACCTTGCGGAAAAGTTCGATTTCATCTTCGTCGAAGTCCTTTCTCACTTTTTCCACTGTCCAGATATTACGGAAAAACTCGGCTCTCAAATTACCATTTCTCACCACGGTTTCCTTTATCATGGATAGGTGAGTATAGATAAGCTCTATAATTTTGTCGTGTGGTTTGGTCTTTTTGGCAGCCACTTCATCCAACCGGTCGGAAAGCCGCTCCAGTTCTGATTTTATGACGGCATAATAGACATCTTCCTTACTTTTAAAATAGGTGTACAGCGTACGGCGACCTTTGCCCGAGGCCAAGGCTATATCGTTCATGGTAGTACCTTCCACACCTTTTTTGGCAAAGAGTTGTCTTGCCACGTCTACCAGTTTCTGTCTTGTCTTTGAAATTGACATGGTTCTTGATTTTCCTATTATGGTTTTGCACAATGCATTTATCCTGTGCAAAATTATTGCTTTTATCTGAACTGTGCAAATAAAAGAAGAATTAACTGCACATATTAATGGACAATGTGCGAAAAAAGGACAATTACGTGGCACGCAAAGATTATTTTCGGCAAAATCAGAAAAAACTTGCCGAAAAGTTTGGCTGTTACCTGATAAAGCACTACCTTTGCAGTCGCAAATGAGAAATATCGCGGAGTGGAGCAGTTGGTAGCTCGCCAGGCTCATAACCTGGAGGTCGCATGTTCGAGTCCTGCCTCCGCAACTAATATCGGCGTAACGAGTTGGAATACAACAAGTCACGCCGATTTTTCGTTTTTATACGGGGGACAAATAAATAGACGTCTACTACTTAGCGTCACGTTATTGACACCAATAACAAATTATGGGAGCTTCCGGAATTTGATGCAACACGATATATTGTAGATTCAGATTGCAATAGGACAACCTGGAAAAAGTCTGTTTTTTATATTATTCCTATACTTGAAAAAGACAAATGACACAGCAAACGGCAGATGGACATTGTGCTTTTCAACGTCCCTTCACGCGCGCACGCGCACGTAAGTTTTTCATTTTTATCGGCACTATCTATCACTTTGAGCAAATCATTACATAATCATGCTGACAAATAAGAAGTTGAACAGAGTGATAGATGCGTGATAGATGACAAAAATCTATCACTATCTATCACGCATCTACCACTCTTGTAAGGAAGAGAAGAATACGGAATGTGTATCTAACAATATGCAGTCACGTAAGTCCGCCCTTGACAGATAAATCAGAATACGGAATCATTTCACCGCACCACACTCCTTGAAATAACGTTTCAAGATAAACGCCCATTGCTTGTATCCTTGTGCACTGAGATGAAGCCCGTCCACAGAAAGCTCTCGCCGCAATTCGTAGGAACCGTGACGAGTGAACTTGGAGAAGAGGTCTATATAGTCTATGCCTTGTTTCTCGCAATAGGCTTTCACTCTGCGGTTAACGGCAGGCACCACATCAGTCTTATTCTCCAATGTTTTCCAACGTTCAAAGCCTTCATTGATAGGCAATATGCTCTGCACGTATAGTTTGGTGGTTGGAGCATCGCGGCGAATTTTCTCTATCACTTTGAGACAGAGTTCCGCCACCTGTTCACCTGTCAGGTCATGGCTAATGTCGTTGATGCCCACCATCAGGAATATCGCCTTGGGCTTTCCCGGCAATATCTGCACGAGCCGGTGGTAGATGCCCATGGCGTCATCGCCCGCAATGCCACGGTTGCGGATATGCCGTCCGCCTACCCTTTTGTTCCAGTCTCCGCCAAATTCAGTGATGCTGTTGCCCAGCATCACCACATCGGTAGAGTCTACAGGGCGCATACCTTCAAACTCCGCCACTTTGTCGTTGTAATGTGCGAAAGACTTGTAAGTCACCTTTTGCGCATTTGCACTTGTAACTATAGCCATAGCCCATGCAATCAATAAAAGTATTCTTTTCATTTGTTGGTTCTAAACTAAATAAAAGCCGTTTGCCTACTCTTATAGACAAACGGCCCTATTATTGGATTATTGTATTGCCAATATTATTTGAGATAGCTCATCACTTTTTCAAAATAGCGCTGTGTGCGCTTGATACTGTAGTGCATGCCGCCATTCCAGGAACGTATGGCACGCTCAATGTCGTTCATCGGATTGTGGAACGACTGGATGATGAGAAACATCTCCTTGGACTTCGCCACATTGAAACGGTCTGCCAAACTGAAACGTTTTTTGCTCTTGCGGCGTTTGAGAATGTTGTTGCACTCTGCAACGAGAATGGGGGTTATCTGCATGGCTCCGCACGAGTTTCCCGAAACGGCTTTGGCATTTCCCCGGCTTTCCACCTGGATAATGGCATCCATCACCGGATTCCAATCCACTGTCTGGCCTTTTGTTGTCTGTACGGTTTCGTCATCTTGTGCAAACACTGCACACGGAAGACACATAAAAATCAATAAACATACTACTTTTAAAATTCTGCTCATAATTATTTGTTTATGGAGCCTGAACTTGAATACTGATGGGGTAAGTTCGCGAAAGAGGCATTGAAAACATCAATGAAAAAGCCCTCTCTCTGGACTCCAGTTATACTTACAGAATAGACACTACCAATACAACAAGAGCGACTATTCTTATTAATTCGGTTGCAAAGTTACGAAAAAAATCCCAAACTGCCAAATCATGTGCAACCGGTTGTGCAATTTTTAAGATTATAAAGAAATGTTATAAAGTATTGAAATTCAATATTATTGCCTTTAAACCTACTTGCTTTAGCGGAAAGTGTGCAATAATGTGTGCATTTTCTGAGGCCTCAATTTGTTCGCAAAAGGAACAATTGTTAACACAAAAACGCTTGCCTTCTGTTAAAGAGAGGCAAGCGTTTTTTGTGTGATATATCAGATGTGTCGATTATTATCCGTAGATAACCTTACCGTTTTCATCCTCAAACGGAGTGAGATCCTTGGAATACTGGTTCATGGCACGGAGACTCATACCCATTGATGAGAATCCACCGTCATGATAAAGGTTCTGCATGGTCACCTTGCGGGTGAAATCAGAGAACATCATCACGCAATAGTTGGCGCAGTCTTCAGCATCTGCATTGCCAAGGGGCGACATCTTGTCGGCAAAGTCCATCATGCCTTCGATTTCCTTAATGCCCTTGCCGGCTGTGGTAGCGGTAGGCGACTGAGAGATGGTGTTCACGCGCACGTGCTTTTCACGGCCATAGATGTAGCCAAAGCTGCGTGCGATGCTCTCGAGCATGCTCTTGGCGTCAGCCATGTCACTGTAGCCGAAGAATGTACGCTGCGAAGCTATGTAAGTCAGTGCCAACACCGAACCGTATTCTGCAATGGCATCCAGTTTCTTGGCCACCTGCAGCATTTTGTGGAACGAAATGGCCGAGATGTCGAGTGTTTTCTGAAGATAGTTATAGTCGAGATCGTCGTATGTACGGTGCTTGCGTACGTTGGGACTCATTCCGATAGAGTGCAAAACGAAATCTATTTTGCCGCCGAGTTTCTCCTGAGCCTCCACGAACACCTTCTCAAGGTCTTCCACACTGGTGGCATCAGCCGCAATGATGGGTGCGTTGAGTTGTTCGCCGAGTTTGTCGATAGTTCCCATACGCAGTGCCATTGCTGTGTTACTCAATGCGATAGTAGCGCCTTCTTCCACGGCTTTCACAGCCACTTTCCATGCGATGGAGTCCTCATTGAGGGCACCAAAGATGATGCCGCGCTTTCCTTTCAATAAATTGTGAGTCATTTGTTTTCTTTCTTTGATTTGTAAAAATACGGCACAAAATTACAACATTTGTGCAATATGGGCAAATATTTCCCTGTTTTTCTTATGCCAAAGGGGAATACACCTTATTATATAAAGCTCTTACGGAATTTAGAATGCCGCCTGTTGTCACAGTTTCAGATTTAATATGATTCCGCTTTCTGACCGGATAAGCCCATCAAATAGTCAGTTTGCCGTTTGTTAGTGGCAGACTTACGATGCGTTAGTGGCAGACTTACGATACGTAAATGGCAGAGTTACACTTGGTCCCATAGCCTGGGCATTCATTGCCACGGCCGTGGGCACCGTTTGCCCAAACAACCGGACGGATTTTGGGCATTCCACTTGAACCTGCCAAATGGCTAATCGGTGATAGAAGTGAGGGATGTTAAACCATCTATCACGCATCTATCACTCTATGTATCTCGCTTACAATCAGCCTAAAAATGTCAGATATCAAGAAAAGTGAGGGATAGTGGCGAAAAAACGAAAAACTTTCCCTGCGCGTGCGTGCGCGCGAGAAGGACCATCACACAAGACAGCAAAAGGGTAATGCCAAGTAAATGCAGAGTCTTCAGGTCGTTTTAGTATCGACCTGAACCTTGAAGCCACCACCGGCTATCCCGATTCCGGCTAAACCTTTTATACAGCAACAACCGCAACGAGGTTCATCCTTCTGCGGTAGGGATAAACCTCGTTGCGGTTGTTGCACTAAGCTATTTCGACAATTTAGGATAGGCCATGCTATAGGCCAGGATAACCAAGAAGCATACCAACGGCACGGAGAATCCCCATGCTATGTTGCTATGGTCGGCTATATAACCCATGATAACGGGGGCGAAAGCGCCACCGACAATGGTCATGATAAGATAGGAAGAGGCACGCTTGGTGTGCTGCATGCCCACCTTCTTGATGGCGAGCGCAAAGATGGTAGGGAACATGATAGACTCGCAAAGGTAGCAGAGAAAGAGGGCGCACATGCCCACAATGCCACCCGTCAGGCAAACTATCACCATCGCCACCGTGGCTCCCAAGGAACAAAGCACCATCAACCGGTCGGAGCGAAGAAACTTCATCACCCACGAACCGGCTATACGGCCAAACAAGAACAGGCCCATGCCGCCAAACGACAGCCAGACGGACGCGGTCTGGGCGTCAATCCGAGAGAGGTCGGTCACATAGTTGATGAAGAAGCTGTTGACACCCGTCTGGGCAGCCACATAGAAGAAAAGGGCCACCAGTCCCAAGGTGAACGACTTGTTGTTCCACAACCGCCCACCTCCGGCGGTTCCCTTGCCGTCATTCTCTTCGCCGAGCGATATCTCCGGCAGGCGCACCCGGGTGAAGACCACCGCCACCAAAAGCGCCACACAACCGATGATGGTGTAAGGTATGGCGATGTCTCGTTCAGACGGATGGTCGGAGAAAATGAACAGTCCACCCACTAACGGGCCGAATATCCACCCGAGTCCGTTGAGCGACTGAGCCAGGTTGATGCGCCGTTCTGCGGCATCCATGTCTCCCAGCACGGTGGCATAAGGGTTGGCAGACGTCTCCAGGCAGCACAAGCCCGACCCTATCACAAACAATGACAAAAGGAAAAAGGGGAACGACTGCATATAGCTGCCGGGAATAAACATCAGCGCTCCCACTCCATAAAGCACCAGTCCGGTGAGCACACCGGCCCGATAACCCTTACGTCGGATAATCTCGCCCACAGGCAGTGCCATTAGGAAATAACTGCCATAGACCATGGCCTGTACCAAGGCAGAGTCGGTCTTTGATATTTGCAAGGAGTCCTGGAAATGCTTGTTCAGCACATCCAGAATGCTGTGGGCAAATCCCCACAGGAAGAACAGGGTGGTGATGAGCACAAAGGGCACCAAATAGTTGTGTCCGTCGCGCGTCTCGACCAGTTTCGGTTTGTTGTCCATAAAGTTTCTTCTATTGTTGTTTTAGCTACGGCTTGTCTCGAGTCCCTTGTCCGAAAGGCGCATGTCGACAAAGCGCGCCAGCGAGTTGAGTCTGTTTTCATTGAGCACCCTGCGTATGCGGGCAGCCGCATCCGGGTCTTTTGCCACCATATAGAGATAGCCGCCTCCGCCAGCGCCGGGCAGTTTGTAGCCGAGACACAGGTCGTCAATCATATCGGTCAGTTGCTTCACTGCCGGCGGATTGGTGCCTGCGTCGAGCGCCTGGTTTTGGTTCCACGTCTTGCGCACCATACGGCCATAGGCTTCAAAGTCGTTGGCTTGAACGGCAGCAGCCAAGTCAAGGGCATGCTGTTTCATCTGCCGGAGCAGGTCGAGCCGTTCCGTTTCGTTGAGGAACATGCCGCGAACTATTTCAGCAAGAATGTTTTTCGCAGTACGCGTGATGCCTGTGTAATACAACAGATGGCAACCGGTATATTCCGGTTGGCGAAACAACTGCTCGGGCAACCAGCGCGTCAAAGGACGTTGCGCCCAACCAGCCTCTGTCTGCAGGAGTTTGATGCCCTCGAGCACTCCGCCATACTGGTCTTGCCAACCGCCTCCAGTGGTGAGCAACTGCTCAAGGATGAGCGTGCGGTCGGCAATTTCATGCTTGTCCCAGCCCAATCCGCAGAAGTCGTTCAATCCGCCAAGCACCGTAGACGAGAGGATGGAAGACGTGCCCAGACCCGAACCGGCGGGTATGGCAGAGAGCAAGGTAATCTCGATACCCGAACCGAAAGCTTTCAGTTGCTGCTCCAGACTCTCGTAGTGCTCGGCACAATAGCCGGGCAGGAATCCTGCCAAGGCCAGCGCCGCCTTCGGAATGGAGAATGGAGAACCCACCTTGTTGAATTGACTGAGTTCTTCATAGGAGCTAATCACCTCCATGGCTCCCAGGTCAATGGAGCGCATGGTCACCCGATATTCTTTCGAAGGCTTCACGTAAACCTGCAACGGAGGTTGTCCGTTGAGTTCTATGGCGAGGTTGACCACGTTTCCACCCTCCATCAGACTGTAAGGCGGAGTGTCTGTCCAGCCGCCAGCCACATCTATGCGAACCGGACTGCGACTCCACACTATCTGGTCGGCATAGACCGAGAGGTGGGGCGACTGTTGATGACTGATGGTCGAGGTGAGTCCCTCGCGCATCAGTGCGAAAGCCTTGTCTTCAAAGCCACGAGCCTGTTTCTCGTCACCCTTCAGCATGCATGTTCTCGAGCGGAACATGCTGTCGCTGATGCGCTCCATGCGGTTGGCACTGTCGGGCAATGCTTCGGGCAATGAGATATTTTCTTCGGCAAATGCATGGGCGGCCTCTTCCAAGTTCAGCTGGTAGAACACACTTTGGCGGTAATTCGCCGCCAAGGCAGTCCAGTTCTGCTTGCGGAAGGCCTTGCGCTGAGCGGCAAGACGGCTCAGATTGGCATAGGCCGAAATTTCGTCTGCCGAATATTTGTCTGCCTTCTCCCACAGGAGTTTGCCTTCACCCAGGTCATCACCAATCACGAACTGCATCACCTTGCCCATATCCTCCACATTGTCGCAGATGGCAAAGATGCGGGCAGACTGTATGTCTTCGGCTCCCGAATAGGCAATGCTGCCGAGATCTATGCCTCGCTGTGCAGCCCATTCGCTAAAAGGTGCGCCAAGATAAGTGGTCGACGGGGCTGAAAGTTTGCCCTTGAACTTGTCATTGTATCCATAGGGTCTGACCGCGAAGTCTTTCTCCCCTACCGGAACCACATCCACACACATGCCTTCACGGAGGGTCAGGTTCCAGTTGTTCTGCGGCACGCCAGTAATGATGTTGTGCGACGCAAGGTTCCATCCCTTGCCCACATGGCTGTTTTCTATCCACGTGTCCGCATTCTCCGGTTTCAGTTTGAGGTCCACCTGTGCATTCTGCACGAACATGGCGGGATGAGGTTTCGCCTTGCGGAGCATGATTTCACGCTGGTCGGTAACAAGGTTCTGCACGTCTACCGTAGAAGAAATCATCTCCCGGCTGGTGCCGTAATGGTAGAACCTGCCGCCGGGCAGAGGCAGAATGACCGTCTTGAGTCCGTTCAGTTCGGCATCCTTCAGTACGGGATGATTGCCCAATGTCAGTCCGAACTCACCATACATGTCATAGTTGTCTATTTCTCCCTTGGCGTTGAGGGAATGGCGGCGCATCAGTTCGATGGCCCTGTCGCTCAGAATCCAAATGCCGATGTCCATCAGGAAGAGATACTTGTCCATGAGTTTGCCCATCTCTTCCACGCTTGGCTTTTGGAGCATGAAGTCGAGTTGCGAGACATTGTCCCTCCGCATCACGAACACGCCATGATCCTTACACAGGTCAGGGTCTGCCCACAATCCATAGCAAACCACGTCGGCTTCGGGAATTTCCTGCAGGGGCTCTTCGGCGCGGATGTACACATCGCCACTCGCAATGAGCGTGTGGAGCGATGCTGGAGCCTTCTTCATGATTTCCTCATAAAGGGGCAACTGTAAAGAAAGGAGATTCTGTGTGAGCCTTTGTCCCCGTTTCCAGCGGAACACGGGTATCGGAGTCAGTATTTTCCCGGAAGGGGCATAGGCTGGCAACCGCCGACTCTGTCCTCCTGCATGCAGAAGAATACGCTTCTCCCGCGACAGCCAGTCTGCAAAAGAAGCATCTTCCCGAGCCTCATCCCGGTAGCATGCATCCAACAGCCAGGTGGTTCCGCCGCCGGAACCAAGCTTGTGCCCGATGGGATCTGATGTGCAAAACCATTCGTCGCGACCTGCATTTTCAAGGTCATAGAAACATTCTACCAAATTGGGAGGAAGAGATAAAAGTTTTTTCATTGCCATGCGTTATGTCTTAATTTTGTGCAAAGATAGTGGAAATGGATGGAATACACGATGAAAGAAGGATATTAATTTTGTATTATGTGTTTAAATCCACCTCATTATATAGGGGGCTTCCGAGGCGATGCACCCTATATGCAGCCATGTCCTACAGCGTTCGCAGTCATCCATTCCGTGTGTTCTTTCTGCACAGGTATCAGGTATTTACCAAGAAATATACGGAATTTATGTATATTTATTGTATGATTTTAGATGCTTGTGAATATTTTTTTAGGTCGGAAGCCGGCCACGTTCATTACCTTTGCAGCATAATTACAACAATCCAATTACATATTAAAGAACACACATGAGAAAATTGACTTTCGCCATTCTCCTGGCTCTTGCCACGTGCACAATGGCTTTCGGAAAAGCCAAACAAGCAACTTTCCCAGACGGCACACCCATCTCCACATGGTTTGCCGACACTACCCGCACAGAACTCGCCCAGATGGGCAAGCAGTATGTCATCACTGACTATGGAGTGGTCAACGACTCCACTGTTTTGCAAACGGAGAAAATACAGAAGGTCATCGACCTTTGCTATAAAAATGGTGGTGGCGTAGTGGTGGTTCCCGAGGGAACCTATCTCACGGGCTCACTCTTCTTCAAGCAGGGCACCAACCTTTGGCTTGCCGACAAGGCCACCCTCAAGGGCAGCGATGCCATCACCCACTACCAGATAATCAAGACCCGACTGGAAGGACAAACGCTCAACTATTTCGCCGGTCTTATCAATGCCGAACACAACAACGGCTTCAAGATTGCCGGAAAGGGCACACTCAACGGCAACGGACTGAAGTTCTACGACGAGTTCTGGCTCCGCCGCAAGGTGATTCCCAAGTGCACCAATCTCGAAGCCTTGCGTCCGCGTCTGGTCTACATAGCCAATTCCACCGACGTTACCGTGAGCGGCATCCGCATGATATTCTCCGGATTCTGGACCAATCACCTCTATAAATGCAAACGCGTGAAGTATCTGGGTGTCTACATCTTTGCACCTACCGAGGGCTATCCCAAGGGTCCCAGCACCGATGCACTCGACATTGACGCCTGTGAGGACATGCTCGTGAACAGCTGTTGGGTGAACGTGAACGATGACGGCGTGTGCATCAAGGGCGGCAAAGGAACTTTCGTCGACAAGGATCCGAGCAACGGCCCATGCCGCAACATCATTGTGCAGAACTGCTACTTCAAGAAGGCTGGCGGCGGCGTGACCTTCGGAAGCGAATGTTACGACGCAAGCAACATCATCATCCGCAACTGCCTGTTCAACGGCACAAGCAACATCCTGCTTTTCAAGATGCGTCCCGACACACCACAACGCTACGAGAATGTGTTGGCGGAAAACTGTAAGGGCTTCACCCGTTACGGCATTCGCACCCGCATCTGGACTCAATTCTACGACAAGAAAGACCGTAAGGACATGCCGCGTTCCAAGGTAAACAACGTGACTATGCGCAACATCGACGTGGAAAGCACCGAACGGTTCTACAGCATGGAGCCCTCAGAGAAGTACGACCTTGGCTCATTTGTCTTTGAAAACATCAATGCCAAAGACCCCGAGGGCCAGATGGACACTTCCTTCCTCGGCAGTTGCCGACTGAAAAACGTGAAGGTAAACGGAAAGGCCATAAAATAATATAACTACAAACAACTAACACTTGGCGGCGTGAAATCCCGATGGATTCCACGCCGCCTTTCTTTTGTGCCAATATAACGAGTTCACTTTTTCAAGAAGGTGCTTGCCATGACAGTCGCATAACCTTCCCCTGTGCTAAAATAACAAGTTCACCCGTCCCACGACACCCGACGGAACCAGCGGCGTTTCTGCCGTCACGATGGGAGGCACCGCCTGGGTATATGTCTGCCGGTCGGGATGAACGGCATCGCCCACCATTCGGTTGTAGAGCGAGTTGACCACTTCAATGCGCAGCTGATTGCGTCCCTTCTTCACGTAGGGAGATATGTCCAGTCTGTAAGGCGCACACCACAAGGTGCCTGCATACCGGTTGTTGACATAGACGGCTGCCAGGCCATTGGCAAGCGTGCACTGCAAATGCAAAGGAACGCCCTGCATGTCCTTGCCTAAACTAAAGACTTTTTCATACACAGCCTTACCGGAGTAATACTTCACCCCGTTGTCTGCCGACTGTGTCCAGTCCTTCAAGCTGTCGGCCAAGACCTCTCCGGGACCTCCCAATTGTTTGTCAAAATCTATTGTCCAGGCACCCTCCAGCGACTTGACATGCCGGAAACGGGCGCAGGCTTCGTAGGGCGACACCACGTCGGAGGAATCTACAGCCACCAGGAAACAGGATTCCTGGGGTTGCAGCGAGAGCCGGCACTTCAGTTGTCCGTCCGATTCCTCCCCATCAATGAGGAATCTTTCACCCGTCACCACATTCCAGCGCTCCACCTTACGGCGAGAAGTGCGCAGGAGGGTCGCGGCATCATACACTTCATTACTATGGTTGAACACGAAATACACGTCGGCCTTGTCCATGGCGCGATGTGCAAAATACACCTTATTGTCGGGCTTATTGCCGCTCTTGAGCGCCATGTCCGGCTTTATGCCTTCCTGCATCAAAGCCTCAGCCAACGTCATGCCGGCATACACATGACCCTTTCCGAAACGCCTCACGCCTCTTTCCGTGGGCGTGCCCCATAGGCTGTCAGCCAGCAAGTCATAGCATTCGACATTCTCTCTGTCTGTCAACGTAGCCGGCACAGGCCGTTCTCCCCATAAAGGTACGCCTTGCTCCACCAAGTCGGCGATATGTCTCAATGCCATGTAGGGCACCCTGGCGCCTTTCTCAAGCACCAACATCCGGTAGCGCATGCCGTCGGGCAAAGCAATAGTTCCATCACTTGCTGTAGTCCGCGTGAGCAGTCCCTCGGTGGTGCACACGTCGAAATCGTAGCCCTCGGGAACGGCTGGCAGGCGGTAGGAAAGCATCTTCATCGGCGTGTCGTCGCCTGCATACACGCAAAGGTCTGCCACGGGCTTGCCCTGCCTCATCACTCCGGCACAACGCGCCTGGTAGTCCCAGAACGGCCGACTGTATTCCCAATAGGTGTTATTGCGGTTCAAACAATACTGTCTGCCGTTGGCCGTGTTGCCCGGCCGCTTGTCGAGCCAGGGTTGGTAGGCAGATGCACAGACCACAAACTCGTTCAGTCCGAAACAATAGGCAAAGTCTGCCAAGCTCTTCAGGTCGGCAAGCGAGTGGCGATAAGTGGCGTCGGTAAAGGCTTCGGCAGAGGCTATCTGCTTGCCATAGACATGGGCTGCCGACGAAGCTTCCTTCATGTCGTAGCTTCCGTTCACGTGCTTTGCCCAGAATTCGCCTTGCGGTTTAGCCACATGTCCCTTCGCCTGGAAGTTGTCCGAAACGATGTTCTGTGCGTTGCCCGACGCCTGTGCAGTCAGCGTAATGCCGTTCGCGCGGCACAGGCGGTCGAAAATGCCGTAATAGTTGTCGGCCATCAAATCGGCTATGGTGCGGCGCACGTCGTGGCAGAAAGCCTCGGTCTCAGCCACCGAGCCCACCACATAGCCAGCCAATGCCGGCAGATAGCGGTGCAGGTCGTAGCCTCGCCGTCGGGCGAAAGCTGTGTCGAATCCTTCCGTCCAGTTCTGCGGTCCTGCCTCATGGCTGTCCATGACAATGCCCTGCAACGGTGTACCGGCATTGCGCAGCGTGTCGATGATGGGCTGGGCAAAGTGTTGCCAATGCTTGGTGGCAGCCGCTGCAGAGAGTTTGTCGCACTCCAGGCCCTTGAAGTCTGCCCGGGCATGCTTCACCATGGCGCCCGTGGGCACCTGGCAAAAGCGGAGCACAAGCCATTCGCCCTTGGGGGCCTTCCACGAAAGCCGCCCCTGGGCATCCACCTTGTCGGTCACGTCAACCACCTTGTCGGGCGATATTGTTTCCCGAGAGGTATAGGGTGGCGTGTCGCCAAGGGTTGTATATTCGGAGTATTCGCCTGTCTTCTCTTCCCAAAGGTTCATTTTCGCCACAGGCGAAAGCGTGATGTTGCCAATGTAGAGGTTGCGGTTCTTGTCGGTAACGGGCGACCAGTCGTGAAACACGAGCGAGAAGAATCGTGCCCGGGTCTCGGGAAAAGAGACGGTGCGCTGATGCCATCCGCCGGAGTTCGCGCTATAGTTGGGTTTCAGAGCACAGACCTTGCGATAGTGGAAACCGTCATCAGAGCACCACAGCTCACCTATGTCGGGCAGTGGCTGGTAGCCGTCGCCCGTGAAAGAGGCTGATGGCAACGACGGCATGTTCATTGCCACCGTGGCACTCTTCCCTCTTCCCTTGATTTGGTAAGTGATGTGGCGTGCCGTGAAAGGCTTGCCGAAATCCATCACCACCTGCACTTCCTTACCTTTGCCGGGATAGGGAATGGTGCAGAACGACTTGACGGGAGAAAAGAGCGAGTCGGCTGGAAAAGGGAGCAAGGTGCTGGAGACGAGTGGTTTCGCCATGTGGTTGTCCTTGTCGGTACCTTTTGCCAGAGGCACGGCAAACACCGCCACCTGTTTAAATCCGTATCTGCTTTCGGGCGACGGCAGTTGCCGCAGCACCTGTCTGCCACTGACAATGGTCTCAGTAGCCACCAGGCGTTTCATGGCATCGTCGGGTGTTATCCACGGACCGCCTGCCACGTAGCCGTCGGAGATGTTTGCCTCAAACGAAAGGCCGAGCCGCTGTGCCTCGGCGGCGGCAAACTTGAGCATCTGCCACCAGGGTGCCGACAGGGCAGGGAAGGCACCCCCACCCTTGCCGTGCACCTGGTCGTAGTAGACCACTCCGCCCACCCCGGCACGCCGATAGGCTTCCAGGTCGGCGGTAATGCCCTCCTTCGTGGTTTCGGTCTCGCCATGAAACCACCACACCTTGGTGCGGCACGTGTCTTGCGGATGTACAAACGAGGCGACGGCTCTCCTGAAAGAACCGTCGCTCCCCCCTCCTGCCCACAGGCACAGAGGAAAGAGCGACAGATATAACAATGTTTTCTTCATGATTTATCAGGGATTACTTATACTGCGACGGCGGCATGCCGAACTGGTCTTTGAAGCACTTGCTGAAGTAGTAAGGGTTGTCGAAGCCCACGGCGTAGGCCACTTCAGACACGTTCTTGTCGCCACTGCGGAGCATCTCGGCAGCCTTGCGCAACCGGATGACACGGATATACTCGTTGGGGGTATAGCCCGTGGTGCCACGCACTTTCTTGTAGAACATGGTGCGACCCAGGTGCAACAGTTCGGCTATCTTCTCCACGGAGAGTTCCTTGTCGGCCAGTCGGCCGTAGATGATGGTGTCGAGACGACGCACGAAGAGCTGGTCCTGGTCGGTGGCGCACATGCTTGAACGCACAGACTCGAGATCTTTGCCGAACTTCTGCTTGAGTTTCTCTCTTTGGTCGAGCAATTGGAAGATGCGGGCAATGAGCAACTGCGGACTGAAGGGCTTCACCATATAGGCGTCGGCACCCGACTCCGTTCCCTCAAGAACACTCTCGTCGTTGCCAAGGGCAGTGAGCAGGATGATGGGAATATGACTGGTCTCGAAACTGTTCTTCAGCCGCTTGGTCACCTCGAACCCGTTCATGCCGGGCATCATCACGTCGCTTACTATCAAGTCGACGTCGTTCTCCTTGGCCTTGGCAAGTCCTTCCTTACCGTCAGCAGCAGAGAGAGTCTCGAAACAGTTGCCCAGTTCGGAAAGGAGGAAGTCGCGCACGTCGTTGTCGTCTTCTATCAGCAGGATGGTGCGCTTGTTGAGAGGCACACGCTGAGCCTCGTCGTCGGCTGATGCCGAAGGCTTCTCGGTTTCCGGCACACGGGTTTCCAGTATCGGACTACTCTCCACGAGGAAGTCGGAAGACTCGTAGGTGCTCTTGTCGACAGGAATGCGTACCACGAACACAGAGCCACCTCCAGGATTTTCCTCATAGGCTATGGTGCCCTTGTGCACGCCCACCAGTTCATGGGCAAGGTGCAGGCCTATGCCGAAACTGTCGCCCGTGTAGTTGCTCTGCATGAACCTGCTGAACAGCTGGCTGCGCTTGTCCTTGGGTATGCCCACACCCGTGTCGGCAATGCGGATGGTAAGCATGTCGGCAAACTGCATGCTTACGGTAATCGTACCGCCGGCTGGTGTGTACTTGAAGGCATTCGACAGGATGTTGAACACAACCTTGTCCATCTTCTGCCGGTCAAGATACATCACGTGTGCCGACTCGGCCGACTCAAAGCGGTAGTCAATGTGCTTGCTCTCGGTGGCATCGTCGAACATCTGGCAGATGTTGCGCACGAACATCACCGCATCGGTTTCCTGGAGCGAAAGCTTCAGCTTGCCTGCCTGCATCTTGCGGAACTCGAGCAGCTGGTTGATGAGCCTCAGCATGCGCTGCGCACTCTTGTTCATGGTGCGGATGGTCTTCTCCAGTTCGGGCTGCCACTTGTTGGCCTTCATAATCCTGGTTTCCTTCTCCAACGCTCCCTGTATCAGCGTGAGCGGTGTGCGGAATTCGTGGGCGATATTGGTGAAGAAGGTGAGCTTATACTTGGTCAGTTCCTGTTCCAGACGGATGCGGCTCTTGAGTTCGTTCTTCTCGCGGACACTGCGGATGACGATGCCCGTCACCAAGCCAGCCAGCACCACATAGAGCAGTATGGCCCACGCCGTGAGGTAGATCGGGGCTTTCACCTTGATGGTGAGCACGCTCTCCTTGCCCCAGTCGCCGTCGGAATAGCACGCCTTGGCATGCAGACGGTAAGTGCCGGGACGCAGGTTCTTGTAGGTGGCCCACGACACGGACGACGGCGTGCTCCATCCCTTCTCGTAGCCTTCAAGCCAATAACTGTACTTCACGTTGTTCACGTCGGAATAGTCGAGGGTGGAGAAGTCTATGGTGGGGGAATTGTTGTCGTAGTCGAGCTTGATTTCGTCGGAATAGGGGTAAGAGGTAAACACGACGTCTGTCTGCCCGTCGATGTGCTTGAGCCGCGAGGGAGTGATGAGGGTAAGACCGAAGTTGCCGCCCAGGAGTATGCGCCCGTCGTCGAGACACACGGCAGAGTTTTCGTTATAGACGTTGCCCATCGGGTTGACGTCGAACATGTAGTTGTCGAACGTTCCGTTCTTGGGGTCCATGCACGACACGCCCTTCTGGGTGGCCACCCAGAAGTAGCCGTCCTTGCCCTCCACGACCGCCTGCACCATGTTGTTCACCAGGCCGTCATTACTGTCGTAGGTCTTGAACGAGGGTGTGTCGGCCACTTCCACGCGCACCAGTCCCACGGCAGGCACGGCAAGCCAAAGGGTGCCCCGACTGTCGAGCATCATGTCGTGTATCTCGTAGGCACGGTGGTACACGCGGTAGGCATTGTGGTCTTTCACAAAGCGGTCCGGATAGAACACCACGAGTCCGCCCGAAGTGCCCACCCACATGCGGCCTTTCCGGTCGTTGACGATGCAGCGCACCTCGCCCAGTCCCACGCTGTCGGCAAAGAAGGTCTCCACCTGGTAGCCCTTGCCGTGCCTTGTCGCCACACTCAGTCCTTTGCCGAAGGTGCCTATCCACATGCGTTGCCGATTGTCGGCTGCCATGCAGAACACGTTGCGGTTTCCGAAGTCGAGTCCCTCCACGCCATAAACGCCCTTGCCGCGGGTTCCTATCCACTTGGTGCCGTCTTGGGCTTGGGTGAAGGCGTAGATATTGGCATCGAAATGGCTCTTGCCAAGCATCTGACTCATGTCGGACGAATAATGATAGAGCGAGCCGTCGCGGGTAGACACCATCAAGCCGTCGGGTGTCTTGCGCACCATGCGCACCACATTGGAGAAGTCGAGATGGCCGTTGCCGTTGGGGAAAATGCGGTCAACGCCCTTGTCCATCACCTGAATGTGGGAGATGCCACCATACTCCGAGCTAACCCACACGCCGTCGTGGCGGTCGGCAATGATGCGAAGCAGATAGTTGGTGGCTATGGGCGACTCGCCTTTCTCGTCGGCAGTGAAGTGCTGGCTCTGGCTGAGGTCGTGGCTGAACACGAAGAGGCCGTTGCCGTAGGTGGATATCCAGATGAGTCCGTGGTTGTCTTCCACCACCCGGAAGCGTTCGTAGTCTATGTAGTTGGTTTCGCCGTTGGGCAGCAGGTTGAGCGCCACAAGGCGGTTGCCCTTCACCATGCGCAGGGTGCCGGTCTTGTTGTATATCCACCGGCGGTTCTTGTTGTCGGTGTAGACCTTGCCGCCGGGAATGTTCCATTCACCGCTGCAACGGCTGGCTGTACGCCGGCTAGGGTCTACTGCCCATGTGGCATGGTCGGTGAATATCATCCAACGGTTGCCTTGCATCATGTCGCCCGATATGCGCTCGCCCTTGTCAAGGCTGATGCGGGTGATGAAGGTGAGCTTGCGGCGATAGAGGTCGTAGACAGCGCCCTTGTCGGTGACCATCAGCACCCTGCCCTTCCAGGGGAGTGTGCGCTGGTAGCCGATACCGTCCGACACGCACGACAGGCCGTGGGCATCATGAACGAAGGCCTTGTCCTTGGTGCAGAGGAGCACCTCGTGCGACGAGATGCTGTCGAAATGGATGATGGCAGAGGAGCCGAGATTGTGCTTGTCGAACTGCTCCACGCGGAAGTGTCCGTCGCGATAGTCCACCCGGAGGGCACCATCGCTCTTGCCCCACAGCCAGATGGTGCCGGGTGCGGTGAGTTTGGAACTGGTGTAGTGACCTGCTCTTTCAGCATTGCCGAGATAGTTGTCGGCATTGCCTGTGTGCATGTCGATACAGGAGAAAAGCTCGGCAGAGGTGTAGACCCACAGTTTCTTGTACTGTCTGTCTTCCACGATGTTCTTCACCCGACTGTCCACAATGGAGGTGGGCAGACCGTCGTGGCAGGAGACGG
>ULUS01026784.1_pt1 | contig 31109 bp, 21 predicted proteins | sample 1958761 | NCBI WGS metagenome assembly ULUS01 (sample SAMEA4835767, study PRJEB28245) | human gut metagenome | biome: gut microbiome; material: fecal sample | place: Denmark | collected 2008
TGGGTTCTGTAGCTTGGCATTTTCAAGGCGAAATTAAAGCAGCCGCACAGCGTCTCAATTTACATATTGGGCATTTTTTGAAAGGGCCAATTGACAAATTGGTAGAATTTTATTCGGTCGTTTGATTTTATATTGCAAACAAAATACCCGTATTTTGTGACTAATATCAATTTATACTATAAAAAAACTATCATTTTATTTGTAGGTTACAAAAAAGCCTTTACCTTTGCACCCAACAAAAACAATTGAACAGAAAAAATTAATGTTATGCTAATATCACGAATTAACCTATCAGTCTTGCATATTATTCGCGTCGTGGTGGAAAATCCAAGAGGTGTGGAAGGTTCGTGTATGTAGCTATGACATAAGGATATGTTTTAAAGCCTTTCTCACCCAGACGATGAGAGAGGCTTTTTAATTAATGAATAAGGAGAAGATAGAAATGAAACATCAGTTACGCAGTTCTATGAGTACAGAAGGTCGCCGCATGGCAGGAGCCAGAGCGCTTTGGGTGGCCAACGGAATGAAGAAGGAAATGATGGGTAAGCCCATTATCGCTATCGTCAACTCGTTTACCCAGTTTGTTCCGGGACACACTCATTTGCACGAAATCGGTCAGCAGGTAAAAGCCGAAATCGAAAAGTTGGGTTGCTTTGCTGCCGAGTTTAACACTATTGCCATCGACGATGGTATCGCTATGGGTCATGACGGTATGCTTTACTCGCTTCCTTCGCGCGACATTATAGCGGATAGCGTAGAATACATGGTGAACGCTCATAAGGCTGATGCGATGGTGTGCATTTCTAACTGCGATAAAATTACTCCGGGTATGCTGATGGCATCTATGCGTCTTAATATACCTACAGTCTTCGTTTCGGGCGGACCGATGGAGGCTGGCGAGTGGGGTGGTAAGCATCTTGATTTGATTGACGCTATGATTAAATCGGCCGACCCAACTGTTAGTGATGCCGATGTAGACCAAATAGAGCGTCACGCTTGCCCAGGCTGCGGAAGCTGCTCTGGTATGTTTACCGCCAACTCAATGAACTGCCTTAACGAGGCTATCGGTTTGGCTCTTCCGGGCAACGGTACTATCGTAGCTACTCACGCCAACCGTAAACAACTCTTCAAAGATGCGGCTCAGCTTATCGTGAAAAACGCTTATAAATATTACGAAGATGGCGACGACAGCGTGTTGCCTCGCAGCATAGCTACACGTCAGGCGTTCTTGAATGCCATGACACTCGACATCGCTATGGGCGGTTCTACAAATACCGTACTTCATTTGCTGGCTATAGCCCACGAGGCAGAAGTCGATTTCAAAATGGACGATATCGACATGCTTTCACGCCGTGTGCCGTGTCTGTGCAAGGTTGCTCCCAACACTCAGAAATATCATATACAAGATGTAAACCGTGCCGGAGGTATCATGAATATCTTAGGCGAGTTGGCAAAAGGCGGATTGCTCGATACCACAGTAAACCGTGTAGACGGCATGAAGTTAGGTGAAGCCATCGAAAAATATAACATAACTGTAGCTCAGCCCGATGCTGAGGCCATGCGCATCTATACCAGTGCGCCGGGCGGCAAGTTCAATATCGAGCTTGGTTCGCAGAACAATACATATAAAGAACTCGATACCGACCGTGCCGAAGGTTGCATTCGCGATTTGCAGCATGCTTATTCTAAAGACGGCGGATTGGCGGTATTGAAAGGAAATATTGCACAAGACGGATGTGTGGTTAAGACAGCCGGAGTAGACGAAAGCATCTGGAAGTTCTCTGGTCCTGCCAAGGTATTCGATTCGCAGGAAGCTGCTTGCGATGGCATCTTGGGCGGAAAGGTAGTGAGTGGCGATGTAGTAGTCATCACTCACGAAGGTCCTAAGGGTGGTCCGGGTATGCAGGAGATGCTTTATCCTACATCGTACATCAAGTCTAAGCATTTAGGAAAAGAATGTGCTCTCATTACCGACGGACGCTTCAGTGGCGGTACTTCGGGTTTGAGCATCGGACATATTTCTCCGGAAGCTGCCGCTGGTGGCAATATCGGTAAGATAGTAGATGGCGACATCATAGAGATAGATATCCCCGGACGTAGCATTAACGTTAAGCTTACCGACGAAGAGTTGGCTGCACGTCCAATGGCACCCGTTACACGCGACCGTAAAGTGTCGAAAGCACTTCGCGCATATGCAGCTATGGTAAGTTCGGCCGATAAGGGTGGAGTTAGAATTATTTAAGTAAGGAGCGATTTATGGCTAAAGAAAAGATAACAGGAGCGGAAGCGTTGATGCGTTCATTAGAGCATCAAGGGGTAACTACCTTGTTTGGTTATCCAGGAGGGGCTATCATGCCTACATTCGATGCGCTTTACGATCATCGCGACCGATTGAATCATATACTTGTTCGTCATGAACAGGGAGCGGCTCATGCTGCACAAGGTTATGCTCGAGTGTCGGGCAAGGTGGGTGTTTGTCTTGTTACAAGCGGTCCTGGCGCTACAAATACCATTACTGGTGTAGCCGATGCAATGATTGACAGTACGCCTATCGTTGTTATAGCCGGACAGGTTGGCGCATCGCTGTTGGGAACCGACGCTTTTCAGGAAGTCGATTTGGTGGGCATTACTCAGCCTATCACCAAGTGGAGCTATCAGATTCGTCGTGCCGAAGATGTAGCGTGGGCAGTAGCTCGTGCTTTCTATATCGCAAAGAACGGACGTCCCGGACCGGTAGTGCTCGACTTTGCAAAGAACGCGCAGACCGATCTTACAGATTTTGAACCAACCGACGTTGATTTCATCCGCAGCTACGATGCTGATCCCGAAACCGACCCTAAGGCGTTGGCCGAAGCGGTTGCTTTGATAAACGAAGCTAAGAAACCTTTCGTCTTGGTAGGTCAAGGCGTAGAACTGGGCAATGCTCAAGAAGAACTTCGCACATTTGTAGAAAAAGCGGATATCCCCTGCGGATGCACATTGCTTGGCTTGTCGGCATTGCCGTCCGATCATCGCCTTAACAAAGGTATGCTGGGAATGCACGGAAACTTAGGTCCTAACGTAAAGACCAACGAGTGCGATGTTCTTATAGCAGTAGGTATGCGTTTTGACGACCGTGTAACCGGAAAGCTCGAAACCTACGCTCGTCAGGCTAAGGTTATTCATTTGGATATAGATCCGTCGGAGATTGGAAAGAACGTAGCGGTAGATGTTCCCGTATTGGGCAACTGTAAGCGTACTCTGAAAATGCTTACCGAATTGATACAGCAGCACAAGCATACCGAGTGGATAGATAGCTTTAAGCAGTACGAACAGAAAGAGTTCGAGCATGTTATAGAGCCAGAAGTTTATCCTTCAGAAGGTCCCATCAACATGGGCGAAGTGATAAACGCAGTGAGCGAAGCCACTCATCAGCAAGCCATATTGGTGACCGATGTTGGTCAGAACCAGATGATGGCATGCCGTTATTTTAAATTTTCCAAGCCTCGTAGCTTGGTAACTTCGGGCGGTATGGGAACCATGGGATTCAGCCTTCCGGCTGCGGTAGGAGCTACATTTGGATGCAAAGACCGTACGGTTTGCGCTTTTATGGGCGATGGTGGATTGCAGATGAACCTTCAAGAGCTTGGCACCATTATGGAACAGAAAGCTCCGGTGAAAATAATTCTCCTGAACAATAATTTCTTGGGAAATGTGCGTCAGTGGCAAGCCATGTTCTTCCACCGTCGTTACTCGTTCACCCCGATGATGAACCCCGACTATATGCAGATAGCTTCGGCTTATGGCATCGCCTCTCGTCGTGTAATGGAGCGCGAAGAATTGGCTGCCGGCATAGAAGAAATGCTGAAGACAGACGGACCGTTCTTACTTGAGGTATGTGTGATAGAAGAAGGCAATGTATTGCCGATGACTCCTCCGGGAAGTTCGGTAAACTATATGATGCTGGATTTGGATTGTTAAAACAGGAGAGTAGAATTATGGATAATAAGAAACTATATACGATAATTGTTCATTCCGAGAATATTGCAGGTTTGCTTAATCAGGTAACTGCGGTGTTTACTCGCCAGCAGCTCAATATAGAAAGCCTTAACGTTTCGGCATCGTCTATTAAGGGCGTACATAAATATACCATTACTTGTTGGTGCACTCCGGCTCTTATAGAAAAGGTGGTAAAGCAGATAGAGAAGAAGATGGATGTAATCCAGGCTCACTATTTTACCGACGATGAAATCTTCCTTCGCGAGGAGGCTCTTTATAAAGTGTCTACTCCAGAGTTTCAGGCTTCGCCAGAACCGTCTAAGATAGTTCGTCGCTACGGTGCGCACATTGTAGAGGTGAATCCGGTGTTCTCTATTGTAGAGATGACAGGCATGAGCGATGATATAACAAATCTTTACGATGACTTGTGTGCTCAGAATTGCGTGTTGCAGTTTGTACGTTCGGGCAGAATAGCCGTATCTACCAGTTGCTTTGAGCGTGTAAACGAGTATCTGGCTCATCGCGAAGAACGTTATAAAGCCGATAAGGAATGAATAAAAAATAAATGTAGTCATGACTGAAAAAGAAAACAATAAAGTTGGCACATATCCGTTTGTGGTAGAACCGTTTCACGCTGATTTTACAGGCAAACTCACCATGGGGATATTGGGCAACCATTTGCTGAACTGCGCCGGATTTCATGCTGCCGACAGGGGCTTTGGCATTGCCACCCTCAATGAGGACCATTTTACATGGGTACTCTCTCGACTGGCGGTAGAGATTACTGGCGAGATGCCTTCGGCTTACGATAAGTTCAGCATCGAAACGTGGGTAGAAAACGTTTATAAGCTTTTTACCGACCGCGATTTCGCCATCATCAACGCTAAGGGCGAGCCTATAGGATACGCTCGTTCGGTATGGGCGATGATAGGAATGGAAACCCGTAAGCCAGCCGACTTGCTTACGCTGCATGGCGGAGGCATCACCAATTATATCTGCACCGAGAAGGAGTGTCCTATCGACAAACCGGGCAGGGTAAAGGTGACAACTGCCGAACCCGATGCACGCGTGATGGCGCGATATAGCGACATCGACATTAACGGTCATGTAAACAGTATTCGCTACATAGAACATATACTCGACCTCTTTCCGCTGTCGATGTTCAGCGAGCGACGCCTGAAGCGTTTCGAAGTGGCATACGTGGCAGAAAGCTATTTTGGTGACGAACTGTCATTCTATAAGGAGCAGAAGTCGGAAAACGAGTTCGATGTAGAAATAAAGAAGAACGACCGCGAAACGGTAGTTCGCAGTAAAGTGATATTTCAAAATATTTAAATAACCAGTTATTAGTAACGGCGGCCCTTTGGGGTTGCATTAAAAGATTGTGTAATTATGGCAAAAATGAATTTTGGCGGGGTAATCGAAAACGTAGAAACCCGTGAAGAGTTTCCTTTGGACAAGGCGCGTGAAGTATTGAAAGACGAAACTATCGCCGTTATCGGTTATGGTGTTCAGGGTCCTGGTCAGTCATTGAACTTGCGCGACAATGGTTTCAATGTTATCGTCGGACAGCGTCCGGGTAAGACATACGAAAAGGCTGTTGCCGACGGATGGGTTCCGGGTGAAACTTTGTTTGGCATCAAAGAAGCATGCGAACGTGCCACTATCATTGCCGTTCTGTTGTCGGATGCAGCTCAGATTGCTGTATGGCCTACTATTAAAGAAACACTTACTCCGGGTAAGGCATTATATTTCTCTCATGGTTTCGCTATCAACTGGAACGACCGTACAGGCGTAGTTCCTCCTGCTGATGTAGACGTTATCATGGTTGCTCCTAAGGGTTCGGGTACTTCTTTGCGTACTATGTTCCTCGAAGGTCGTGGTTTGAACTCTTCTTACGCTATCTATCAGGATGCTACTGGCAAGGCATGGGATCGTGTTATCGCTATGGGTATCGGTATCGGTTCTGGTTACTTGTTCGAAACTACTTTCAAGCGCGAAGCTACTTCAGACTTGACTGGCGAACGTGGTACTTTGATGGGTGCTATTCAGGGATTGCTGTTGGCTCAGTACGAAACATTGCGTGAGCACGGACACACTCCTTCTGAGGCTTTCAACGAAACTGTAGAAGAGTTGACTCAGTCTTTGATGCCGCTGTTTGCTGCTAAGGGTATGGACTGGATGTACGCTAACTGTTCTACTACAGCTCAGCGTGGTGCTTTAGACTGGATGGTTCCGTTCCACGATGCTACTAAGCCTGTATTCGAGAAATTGTATAAGTCAGTTTCAGATGGTATCGAAGCTCAGCGTTCTATCGACTCTAACTCTCAGTCCGATTATCGTGAAAAACTGAATGCTGAATTGAAGGCATTGCACGATAGCGAAATGTGGCAGACTGGTGCTGTAGTTCGTAAACTTCGTCCTGAAAACAATTAATATTTAGTTTGTTAAGGGTGATATAAAATCCCGGCATCGGATGTTTCATTTTATGAAGCTGTCCGATGCCGGGATTATTTGTTTTTGTAGGTGGGTTTCATTTAAAGATATTATGTTACATTTGTAATCTACAATTAATAAAACAAGACTAATGATTATGAAATCACCGTGGGCATGGGTCCCGTCTCTATATTTTGCCGAAGGGCTTCCGTATGTAGTTATCACTACTTTATCGCTTGTGATGTATAAGTGCATGGGCATTTCTAATGCCGAGATAGCTTTCTACACCAGTTGGCTAAATCTGCCGTGGGTTATCAAACCGCTGTGGAGTCCGTTTGTAGATTTGCTGCGTACCAAGCGTTTTTGGATTATATCCATGCAACTTCTTTTGGGGGCTGGTATGGCAGGAATCGCCTTTACCTTGCCTACAAGTTATTTCTTTCAACTTTCGTTAGCCATATTCTGGCTTATGGCATTCAGTTCGGCTACTCACGATATCGCAGCCGACGGTTTTTATATCTTGGGCTTGACCGACCATCAACAAGCGTTTTTTGTGGGCATACGCAGCACGTTCTATAGGTTGGCACTCATTGCCGGTCAGGGATTGCTCATTATGCTGGCGGGCAAATTAGAGGTGGTTACAGCCAATGTGCCTTATGCGTGGAGCATAACTCTTTTCATAGCAGCGGGACTGATGATGGCTATGTGGGCGTATCACTCGGTGGCATTGCCTCGTCCCGATGGTGATGTGCCGGCTTGCTCGGTTACTGCATCTACGCTACTACACGAGTTTATGCGCACATTCCGCTCTTTCTTCCGAAAAGAAGGTGCACTTGTAGCAGTGCTGTTCATGTTACTCTATCGTTTGCCCGAAGCTCAGTTGGTTAAGATGGAGATACCTTTCTTAAAAGATGCATTGTCGGCAGGCGGACTGGGACTCTCTACCGCACAGATAGGAGTTACGCAGGGTACAGTTGGAATTATAGGATTGGTGATAGGAGGTATAATAGGCGGATTGATGGTATCTCGCCACGGCTTGCGCCGACTGATGTGGTGGATGGTATGTGCCATATCGATACCCGATGCAGTATTTGTTTACCTCAGTTATTTCCCAGAAACTCCGTTGCTGTGGATTAACGTATGCGTGTTCATAGAGCAGTTGGGATATGGTTTCGGTTTTACCGCCTACATGATGTTTATGATATACTTTTCGCGTGGAAAACATAGCACTGCCCATTATGCCATCTGTACTGCATTTATGGCGCTTGGCATGATGCTACCGGGCATGGCTGCCGGATGGATTCAGGAAGCCTTGGGTTACACCGGATTTTTCTGGTGGATAATGTTATGTTGTGGTGCTACGTTCGGCGTTACGGCTTTGCTCGATATTGACCCGGAGTTTGGTAAGAAGTAGGTCGGTCTTTTTGAAGCAAGGCGATTCGCTAAAAACCATTCGCATATTGCAGACCTGCGAATCGCATTCTTTCACTTTGATCATCGCATTCTTTCACTTGAAGCATCGAAATCTTTTTTACCCCTTTCAGAATGTGCTGAAAAAATCCCACTATCGGCGGCTCAATGTGTGGAGTGCCGATAGTGGGATTTTATGTTTTAAAGAGAAACTCTCTTTATTTCCGCTTGAGATTATGGATTAACAGTAGCGTCATCCGGTGTATAAGGAACGTCTATGTCGCTGTTGGTGGCTGTTTTCCAGTCTTCAACAGTTGCATCAAGTTTAACTTGATCTACCGTAATGGTGAAAGTCAAGTTGTAAGCTTTACCTTGCTGCATAATACCTTCCGGAAGGTAGACAGTCTTTGTAGCGGAAGTCTTAGAGTATCCGTCTTCCAGATTGCTATCTTCGGTGATGATATCGTATGTGATAGTAGCTGAGGTAGAGTTTTTTGTCAAACCGGTTTCTTTTGGCGCAGGAATTAAGAACAAATATTGACCTGTATTGAACAAGTCAACTGCTGAAATACCTTCCAATGCGATGCCTTTATTAGTACTGCTGATTATATCTTTGCCTGATATAGTCCATGTATCCCTACTCAAATTAAGAATAGACTGAAGATCGAGGTCGGTTGTTTGGGTTCTATTACTCCACGTTCCACGGTCTTGCATAAGTTGAAGGAAATTATAATCTGCTTTAGTATAGAATTCACCACCGGATTTAAGTTTTAAGCTGCGGATTACAACTTTAGTTTTGTTGGCAGCGGTTGAAGAACTATATACATTTTCGCTTACTTGGGCTTTTAGATCGATGCGGGTCATTTCATGTTTAAGTGCGAATGTTACCTTATCACTCACTTCATTGCCGTTAGTTTTATATTCATAATGTTTTGCGGTAGCTACAAAGTCCACCATATTGGTTAATTTGGCATCTGTACCTGTAGGAAGTGATATTGTGTAGCTATAACTGCATCATGCGCTTTGCTTGTAGAAAGTGTTATAAACCCGTTGGCGGGATTAATCTTGCGTATGTTTAACCTGCCAACGGGTACGATATTAATAAACGTTTGGTTTAAGGTTTAACGTTTACGTCGCTATTTGCTGCTTCAACCCAGCCTGTTGTCTCTGCATCAAACTGGATCGGATTCAACACAGCCTCTCCCTGATCAGTATAACCACCACCGAAAATCAACGTGTAGATATGACGCTTGCCCGCTCCCCATGTATCTCCGAACGGAACATAAATTGTTTTGTATTCACTTGCTGAACCCAACAGATAAACTCCGGACTGCCGGATTTTGCAGGTGATCTCCAGATAACATTGCTTCGCATTATCGGCCTCCAACTTGCTTTTGTTGGGTGCGGAAACAGTCCAAGCAGTCAGCGTCTGTGGTATATTCAGCATAGGAGTATTTGTGGAAATATCGGTAGCTGCGGTATTGCTATTGACCGTGATGTTTGCGTTTTTCACTACGGTAAATGCGTTTTGACCTGATAAATCAGGCGAACTCCAACTTCCCGTTCCATCGGCTGTCGCAGGCAATGTGAAGAGGCCGGAAAATTTGATATTATGAATCTTGATCTCCTTGATGTCCACCTGCATGTTATCGTATTGGGTCTTTGCTTTGAATACGACCTGAGACAGAATATGTTTGAAGTTAAATTTCACTACTCCGTTGTTTGTGGCTTTTGTCTGGTCTTTGGCTATGGCATACATTATGTCGTAGTTTGCATGAGTACCGGCTTCATACTCATCAATGCAGGCATAACTTATCTTTTGGACAGTCCCGGAGACTTCCCACATATAATTCGGCAACATGTCGTCACTAACCGTTCCGGGATTGAACGCGTAAAAGTTCAAAGCCTGGGAAGGCCAATAACGAAGGTCGTTCGCATCGTCATAATCCCACTTACCATCTTTGTACACGATATTCACTCCGTCATGTCCATATTCCGTGTCGACCTTTCCCATGAAGGCAGTACCATCCGCCGTAAAAGCGAACACGTCGAAATCGGTGCTCGTCAAGTTGGAGGGGGTAGTAGGGGTAGCCCTCGTTTCCGCCGCATTACTTAACACGTTAAAACCAATCGCATTCCGCGAGGAGGTTTTCACATTCGCAATCTCCTCGTCTGAGCAACCCATGAGTAGCGCTCCAAAGATTGCCCAAAGCATTACTGTACTTTTTTTCATAAATAAAAACAAATGTCATTATGCGTTCTTTCATCTTCGCGTCAAGCTTTTCATCGCTTGCCACGAAAGACTTCAGTCCATCCCACGATTCGCCTTCAGCGTCTACCTTGAAGCCTCTTTCGCCAGACGGCAGTAGTTGGTCTACCAACTTGCGTGCTGCCGAAGCGCGTTCGGTAGACAGCCAGTTATTGAAAGTCGTGTTACCTTCGGGCGAAGCCCAAGAGCGTATGGCTATACGTTTTATATGTTCTGAGCCTACGGAATCGAGTGCCGTTCGAAATGCGGCGATGGCATCGGAGTTACCCATGTATTGAGAGTCGATAGTAGTTTTACTAACGCGGAAGTTGATGATACACGTCAGGCTGTCTGCGTTTTCCGGAACGGCACACCATGCCTTAGCTCCGGCCAACAATATGGCTAACCATAAAATGCGTTTATTTTTGTTGATCCATTCGTTAAAACTACTCATATGTTTAATGTCTAGTTTTACTTTTTGCGATAGTTTAATTCTATGTGCTATTTCTCTCTTTGCCCTATTTTTCTCGTGGAAAAATCGTTTTTTTAATCCTGGCGTAAATATAAAAATTAAGTTTTTATAAAACAAATATCTTACGGTTTGAAATGTGAAATGATTATAAAAAAGTTGTTGAGCCTTAATTACCCCCCCCATTTTTGTGATTATAATTATTGTTTTATAGGCTTGGTCTTCGGCTTTATCACTTTGCTGTAAGCTATTCTTTGAAAGTATATTGCGATGTATTTGTTTGGAGTATTGCGGAATATTCATTTTCTTTGCATATAACGAATAATAAAACGCAGAACTATGGCTATTATTGCAAATCCTATTTACGATTCGGTATTCAAATTCCTGTTAGAGGATAACCGCGTGGCGCGTATTCTGCTATCGGCTCTTCTGAAGAGGGAGGTGAGAGATGTGCAGATGCGACGTAACGAGTATAGCAATCTGCAGCAAACTCGTATCTCTATCTTCCGCATAGATTTCTCGGCTAAGATAGTGGACGACGAGGGTAAGGAGCAACTTGTGCTTATAGAACTGCAGAAGACGTGGCTGGCTACAGAAACATTGCGCTTCCGCCAGTATCTGGGTACGCATTATCTTGATAAGACTAATGTTAAGGAAGAGACGAACGGAAAGTTTGGTCTGCCTATTATCTCTATTTATATATTGGGACATAAGTTGGGCGACTTGCAGGAGCCTGTGGTATATGTGCGCCGTCATTATCTGGACTATGACGACCGTCGCATAGAAAAAGGTGTGCCAGACCCGTTTATAGAGAGCCTTACTCACGATAGTATCATAGTGCAGATACCTTATCTAAAAGGTCGTGCCCGTAATCATCTTGAGCGTATGCTTTCTGTATTCGATCAGGATTATCGCATTTCTGACGATGACCATCTGCTAAATATCAACGAGGAAGGAATGAAGGGCGATGAGTTGCTTCTAGTTCATCGCTTGGTGCTTGCTGCAACAAGACCTGAGGTGCGCCGCGATATGGCGGTAGAAGATGAAATCCTTTCAGAAATAGAGGCTCGTGATACAACTATCATGATGAAAGATAAAGTCATTGAGCAAAAGAACAAGGACATTGAGCAGAAGAACAAGGACATTGAGCAGAAGAACAAGGACATCGAGCAGAAGAACAAGGACATCGAGCAAAAGAACAAGGACATTGAGCAGAAGAACAAGGACATCGAGCAGAAGAACAAGGACATCGAGCAGAAGAACAAGGACATTGAACAGAAGAACAAGGACATCGAACAGAAGAACAAGGACATTGAACAGAAGAACAAGGACATCGAGCAAAAAGACAAAACTATTGAGCAACTTATGGAGCAGAAAGACAGTCTGCTTCGTGGTATGGTAAGAAACCTTGCGGATAAAGGAATATCAGTAGCTGATATAGCCTCTATCGTTTCTATAAGCGAAAGCGAAGTAGAGAAACTGCTTTAATAATTTGATATAAAAGAGATATCCCACTATTGGTGTACTTTATAAGTCATCAATAGTGGGATATTCTTTTATGCTATTACTGAGTGAGATTACTTCAGCTTCTCCATAGCCTGACGGGTTTTGTCTAGTTCCTTGTCAGGGTCACCGGTCAGTTTTAGATATTCTTCTAAGTTTTGAAGTAACTTGATGGCAAGGTCTTTTCGGCCAAGTTCAATGAGTTTTTCTGATGCTGGAATGGCGATGTTGGTGCCACGGTCTAACGCATAGAAGAAATTTAGCCACTCAATGTATTTTTGCTTCAGTTGCTCCGATTGCGGTGCGTGGATGTCCCAGTAATAGCCGGCGGCGTTATAGAGGGTAGTAGAGAGCAACTTGTTCTTCACTCCGCTAAATAGCTTCATAAAGCTTCGGCTTTGCTCTATATCGTGCTTCTTCTCCGCACTGACGGTATCAGATTTTAGAAGGTCGGAATAATACTTCTCTTCGGCATCCGAACGAGCTATGAGTGAGTCGGTAGGGTTTTCTGCCATCTTTTTTTGCAGATAGGGGAGGAATACCTTCTCGAATTCTGGATTATACTTGTTGCGCATGTAGAACGACATCTTTAGTTGCTCTGATGCCAGATACGACATGCCACCACCCATAGATGCGCCTACACCGTTATCGTCGTTTGTAGGGTCAAAGGCGATAAGTTTATCCTTTATTGTCATCAGTTGCTCGAACTCTGTTTTTTTGTTGCCTTCGGTGCTCTGCGCTATGAATGTGCTCATCGCCTTCATTATGGCTTTGTTAAGCTGCATTCCCGTTTTCTTGTCCATGCCGCTCAGTATAGTTACCAGGCGATTGATAAGCGGAAGGTCGTACACTGTGAGGTTCTGAATCCATGTAAGGTTCTCTTTCAGCGTAAGCTCATTATCTGGCAGTTGGTTGAGCAAGTCGTTTAACGGCTGTCCGCCCTTCTCGCCAAATTCGCTTCGTGCTTGGCAGTATCCTTTCAGGAACTCTACATCGTTCTTTCCTGACTTATATTCGGCATCCATCTTCTCTATCTGAGGCAAGAGCGAATAGTTTTTTACCGCCTTTGCGCCTTCGCGTAGTAAACTGCGTACCGTCTGTACACCCATAAAGCTTGATACCAGTTTTCCTTCGCCAGTAACAAACAGACAAGTAGGGTATGCAGAAACATTGAACTGCGAAGCTATTCTTACACCTTCACCCTTCTCGGCATCTACTTTATAGTTTACGAAGTGTTCGTTGAAGTAGTCGCCTGCCTCTTTCTGGGTGAAAATCTCTTTCGCCATCTTTTTGCAAGGACCGCACCATGAGGTATACACATCTATGAATACCGGACAATTCTTTTCCTTGGCCAACTTCAGCACATCGTTCCATGTGCCCTCATTGAATACTATGCCTTGTGCTTTAACCATCAAGGCACAGAGTAATATGCAGGGTATTAAAATAAGTCTTTTCATATCCTTTTTATTTGCAGAGTTTAGCTACTTCTTGCTCTAACGCTTCACCGCGAGCCTTTGTAGATACTATTTTCCCTTCCTTGTCTATCAAGAACATGGCAGGCACGCCTGTTACTTTATATAACTGTGCTACCGGACATTTCCATCCTTTCAAAGCTGATACGTGCAGCCAGTTGAGCTGATGCTTCTCTATAGCCTGAGTCCATTTGTCTTTCTTATCATCTACCGATACGGATAGAACCTCGAAGCCTTTGTCGTGATACTTGGCATACACTTTTTTGATGTTTGGGGCCTCGCGCAGACAAGGTCCGCACCATGAAGCCCAAAAGTCGATGAGTACACACTTGCCTCTAAGCGACGATAGGGTGATAGGTTTTCCATCGGGTGTGTTCAGAGTGAAATTAGGAGCTATGCGTCCTACGCCGATAGCAGAATATCCAGCGATGGTAGCCTTCAGTTCTTTACCTAAATTGGACTGCTTTACTCGGTTACTCAACTTATTATATCCAGCCTTAATCTCTGCCAACGGTCTGTCCTTGGCGAAATGTTTGTTAAGGATGATGGCACTTACGTAACTATCAGTGTTTTCGTTTACTATCTTTTCGAATACTTCTTTAGTATGGTCTTTTGCCGAAGTAAACAGATAACCTATACTGTCTGCCAAAGCTTTATTCTCTGGAGCGTTTACATCCTTGCCTTGCCCCATAAACGAAATGGCGAGCATGGTATACATCTCTTGCGTTAGGGCATTGTTCATCTCTGCCAGTAACTGCTGGTCTTTGTCGCCTGTCACCTTTATGTCTCCCGTCTTTATTTGTTTGCCCATAAACTCTTGGGTCGTGGTGGTGTAGCTTACTTTTATGGGATTCTCGTCGAGTAAGAACGCCTGATGCTTTCTTCCTATGAAGATGCTTAGCGGCTTAATGGAGTCAAGTTTACCCGTCAGTTTAAATTGTCCGTTCTCTATAATGGTAGAGTCGGCGTAGAAGATATCTTTTTTGCTTCTCAGTTCGCCTATATACACCTTCTTACCATCCATATCGGCAGCTGTACCTTCTATCAGATAGTTTTGTGCCCCCAGCGAGCCGCATCCTAATGCGGCTACAGCAAGGGCGAATATTGCTTTTTTCATACGTCAATTTCTTTTAAAGTACTCTTCCATTTCCTTACGCTTCTGTGCATCGAGTTCATTGTATTTCTCTGCTTGCTGCTCTGCCAATTTCTTGTTGCCAAGCTTAGAGTTGATAACCGACATGGTTTTATACATGTGATAAGAGAATTGCGGATTCTTATCGTTTTCGGTCAACTTATATTCTTCCAGCTTAGCCAACATCTCTTTCAAGAGTTTCTTGTCGTTGCTCTTGGCAGACATATATTCTATGTAGTTTTGCAGATGGTAAGAGTAGAATCCTGTAAGACCCATATTGGCGCAGTCGGTTATATACTTCCATGCTTCCGGATAATTACCGTCTATTAATAAGCGATGGATAAAGAACTTGGCCTTAGTTTCGTTATATTTATTAAGGCTGGCGCGAGAGATGAAATTTAGCATTTTATCTTCTTGAGCTTTATCGTTTACTAACGGAAGGTATTCACCTTGGTCGTTTTTAGAGAGTCTTATCAAGCGACTTACTTCTGCATGGATAGGACCTTCCAGTTGGCGGTTGATGCGATAGCGGTCGCGGTGAAGTTTATAAGTAAAGCGGTCGGCATTCTGTACAACATAGTTGAAAGCCGGCGAGTTAACATCTTTGATTGTAGGACCAAGTACTTCCCAAACATCGTCTTTATCTAACTCTTTCAGTTCTATGCGAGAAAGATAATCGTTGGCCACCGCCGTAACAGAGTCTTTCAAGAAAGCACCCTGCAGGCTGCTGATGTAAGCTTTGATAAACGTAAAATCGCGTTCGCCTTTCTTGTATCGTTCGCCTAACGAAAAGAGGTCGTTACCAGATGAAGCATTTTTTATTCCCTCTATCAATTTATCGGGTTCTTGATAACCAGCCATTTGCTGTAGTACTTTACCGTCTTGGTCTATAAGTAATAGAGTAGGGAAGCCTATGATATACTTTTTATATTTATTGTAAAGCATCTTACCATCGCCTTTCTCCATATCATATTGCACATTGATGAAGCGAGGGTTGAAGAAATCTCCCACTTTTTCTTGCGGAAACACATCGCGAGCCAACGCCTTACACGGACCGCACCACACGGTGTAGCAATCCATGAAAATCAGCTTGTTTTCTTTCTTGGCCAGTGCCACGATGCTTTCCCAGCTCTCGTTTTTGTGAAACTGTATGCCTTTGTTTTCTTGAGCCGATACGTTGATAAACAGTCCTGCTAAGAACACTATAGACAGGAACAACAAAAGTCTATTTTTCATTTCGTTATTAGGTGTTAAAAGGCATCACAGGGCCTGGCACATGCCAAGTCCTGTGAACTCCTTAATTGTGAATGATTTTATTTATCTTCAGGATAAGCGAAGTCTTCTATCGTGACCTTGTCATCGGGGTACTTAGCGTTTTGCTTAGCTATGAGGTCTTCGTTCTGATATGTCTTCTGATATTCTATCAGCACCTTAGCACGTCGGGCGATGCGCCAATAATACTGAGTGCGTTGGCGGATATAACTACCCGGCTTGTTGCCTATAAAGTCAAGATATCCCGCATAGTCTTGCGCATCAGACGGAAGCTTGGCTCCCATACTAGCACCGTTAACCATATATCCCAATACCTGAAGTACGTGCAGGTTTTTAGCGGTAGCGTCGCTTGGGTCTATAAAGTCTGGATATACCTTTTGCTCTTTTTCCAATTCAGGGTCGGTGTCTTTAAATCCTGTACCGCCAGGTTTAAGAGGCATAGACGGCAAGTTGAATGCGCAAGCTACTTTCAAGTTGATAAAATCTGTAGGCTGCGGGTTAAGTGATTCAAAGAATATCTTAGCGAATACCGTATTAGTTTCTGATTTGAATTTAGAAACTCTGTAAGCATCTCCATCTTCGTCGGCATATCCTATAATCATATTGTCCTGATTATTGTTTATAGCAACAATGCAACCAGAACTTTCGTCGGCTTTCTTGTAGAGCTGCTTGGTAAGGAAGATGCGGTAGGGCAGACGTTCGGCCAAGAAATCGTCAGAGAAGCCATCGAACAACTGCGTTTTTAGGTTATCTACCATCTCTTCTACAGCGATAGAGTCTTCGCGGTTGCTGATATCGAACTTCTTAAAGCCGTTAGTCAATTTGCTCGACCATAGCCATGTGGGGTCGTTATCATTAAACTTATACAGTATAGCCGTATTATATTTTTGATACCATTTATAGATTACGGTATCAGCGTGAATAGAACTTTTTGTCAAAGCCAAGTTCGCTTCATATTCTGGGCTGATGTCGATAGACGGAGTCAAGTCGTCTTCTCCACACGATGCCAATGAGAGGCATCCTATTGCCATGAGCGTATATAAAAGATTCTTTTTCATGATTCGTAAGTTTTAATGTTACTGGGCGTTGATGTCTCTACGTTCGTACTTTTCAATCTTTGTATTGTAATTGGTTTCGCTCTTAGGCAATGCCAATGTATAGTTCTTGTCGCCTTGTTCCAATACGTAAGTCTCTTCGGCTGCATTCGGAGCAGAACGATATTTATGTACCAAGCGAGGCATACCTTCACGACGGAGGTCGAACCAGCGATGCATTTCGTCGAAGCAGAGTTCGCGGCGGCGTTCCTGCCAAGTGAACTTCAGTAAATCGTCGGCTGATGCAAAGTCGGCTGCTGTCTTTTCTACGTAAGTATCGGCAGTGAAACGCGACTTGCGAAGCTCGTTGAGCAAACTGATGCCCTTTGCTTCGTTTTCGCTACCGCCTTTGCGGATGTAGGCTTCTGCCAAGTTAAGGAAAAGCTCAGCCGAGCGGAATGCTTCTTTGTAGCAGTCTCTGCTGTACATCGAATTGTGTTTTGTGGGGGTGTGGATGTATTTCAGCATAGTTCCGTCTGTCTTGGTAACATCTTGCATAAAGAATGCATACTGACGGTTATCACCTTCTTCGTATTGATTGAACAAGTCTTCGGCATTGGTTTGCGATGTAGCGAACGACGGTCCGTCAATGTAAGCTATGAACGATGAAATGTACTTGTGTGGGTTGTCTAAAGTACCGCCGAAGTTGAATAGTATTTCGGGGTTGCTCTTTTTGATGAAACTATAATGTGGACTAGACTCTGCTTGGGTCTGTATCATCATTTCTTCGGGTGTCAACTTGCCAATGTTGTCAAGCGTCAGTTTGGTAGCGTAAAGCTTCTCGCCGTAAGTAATGGCATCGTCCCAGTTCTCGGTGTATAGAGCCACACGTGTTTTCAGCAACAAAGCTGCTTTCAGTGACATCTGGAAGATGTTTTCGTCTTCAGTGCTCTTGCCAAAGAGTTCTATGGCACGGTCTAAATCCTTATTAATCTGTTCGTACACCTGCTGTACGGTAGAGCGTGTAAACTCTTCGCGTGTTACCTCACTATTCAGGCGGATAGCTACACCCATATCGGTTGCGGCGGTAGCTTTGTTATAAGGCAGTCCGTATAAGTTCACCAGGCAGAAGTAGTTGAACGCACGCAGTGCGTATGCCTGTGCCACACAGTAATTTCGCTCGCTGTCGGAACCAATCATAGTTTCTTCGTTTTCTATGATGGTGTTGCACGCCAAGATATTCTCGTATCGGTTTTCGTAAGCGCTTGCTATATCGTAAGTATAATACTCTATATCGCGAGCCCATGTGTAAGCTCCTTTACCTGTAGATAGGGTAATGTTATCGTATGCTCCGGCAAAATTGGGGTCTTCCGACTGTCCGTTCATTACTGTCATGTTGTCGGTCATCAAATCGGTGAAAGCCACATCTTCGGCAAATGTTTTTGGATAACCCTCACCGTTAAGTACAGCTTGAAACTCGGATACCTTTTCCGGTATCAGCAAGTCGCCCGAGTCTTCTTTCAGGTAGTCTGAACAAGCTGAAGCGAATACAGCCGCAAGGGCCAAGCTTCCTATGGTATGTAATTTCAGTTTCATATAGTCTTCTGTTTTAAGTTAGAATGAGATAGTTGCTCCAAGTGAAAAACTTGGCATGATAGGCATATTGGCGTATGCTGTTTCCGGATCAAGTCCCTTCCACTCCTTAGCTGCCCATGTCTTGAGGTTGTTGGCCTGCAGGCGTACGGTAGTTTCAGAGATGTTGAGTTTCTTCAGCCAGTTCTTAGGTAGGCGGTAGCTTACCATCAGGTTGCTCAGGCGGAGGAAGTCGCTCTTGGCTACGCGGATGTCGCTGTAGTCGTACATGGTAGACATTGATACTTCGGCTATGCGGTTGTCACCATAGTATCCTACCATATCTACCGGGAAGTTTTTGGTGATGGTAGCGTCATACAATGCCGGAATGTTGGTGCGGTTTTCGTCGCCTGGCTGTTTCCAGCGGTCGATGAAGTCTTTCGGAAGGTTAGACGATGGGTCGAATGCGCTGTTGGCATCTTGATAGATAGCAGGCAAACGCTTTACGCCTCCCAGCTGATAGCTGAATCCAAGCGATACGGTGAGGTTCTTCTTGTAAGTAAAGCGGGTGTTGAAACCACCGGTTACATCTGGATAGATACTTCCCGATGGAACCAATTCCATCATTTCATAGTCGCCTTCGTATACCTTGCGTCCGTCTTTGGTGTAGAACAACGGATAACCGTTTTCTGCCGACAGGCCTGCGAACTTGAACGAATAGATTGTTCCTAAAGGCTGTCCGATGGCTGCCACGTTTCCAGCAATCATATTCTCGTATACTTCCTTATCGGTAAGGTTTGCATCGTAAGCGTACTTGATTTCGTTGGTGTTATGGTTAAAGTTGAACGATACATTCCAGTCGAAATCTTTCTGTCTCAAGATATCCACGCTGAAGCTACCTTCAAAACCTTTGTTCAGTGCTTCACCAGCGTTCATATACATATAAGAACGTCCTGTTACAGGCGATACCTTCATATCGGTAATCAAGTCTGTAGTCTTCTTGTGATAATAATCAAGTGTCAATGTCAAGCGGCTATCAAAAAAGCGGAAGTCGGCTCCTATGTTGTAGCTTCGAGTCTTTTCCCAACGCAGGTCGGGGTTAGGCAAGCGGTAGATGCTTCCTTCTTGCAAACCTGTGGTACTGTTTATACCATTCATACGTACAATCAAGTTTGGAGTAGCATCGTCCATAATGTTACCCTGAATACCATACGAACCACGGAACGAAGCATGGTTTACGAAGCTTACGCTCTGCATGAATTTCTCGTTCGACAGAATCCATTTTCCGGCTACAGACCATGTAGGCAATCAGCGGTATTCTGGGTTGCTACCGAATTTGTTAGAACCGTCTGAACGGATATTGGCGTTAAGCACGTAGCGGTTGCCGTAAGTATAGCTGGCAGAGCCGATGTAAGAAGCTACTTGAGTAACCTTTTCGGTGATGTTAGGATTGAATCGTCCTTGTTTTACAGCTGTAAGATAACGGTCTGTATAAATAGGAGCGATGCTCTGTCCGTACTGCGGATCCCATCCGTAAGAGAAAGTCGAGATACCGTTGTACTTGTCAGAACGGATTTCGATACCTCCAAAGAGGTTGATGTCATGATCGCCAAAGCGTTCTACGTAGCTCAATGTATTACGCAGCATGTACGAGCGGCGCGAAGTATTATCGGCAGCGTATGTTCCGCCTACAGGCAGAGCCGATGTCTGATACTGTCTGTCGGATGATTTATATGCTCCGTAGTCATATCCGCGGATGTTTGCCACGCTGTAAGAGCGATCGGTAGCCCAAGTGTTGAGGCGAGATTCACTCCAGTCGTAAGAAAGTGTTCCGGTATAAGTCAGCCCTTTAACGATGTGAGCGTTAAGGTTGAACAAACCGCCCATTACGTTAGTCTTGCTGGTCTTTCCAGTCTGGTCAAGTTCGTTAAGAATATTATAGCTGATAGGAGTCAATTTAGTCTTGCTGTAGTAATAATAGTTTCCGTTATCATCGTATGGCGAGAATGCACGTGATGTGTTGTAGGCATACGAGAAAGGACTTACTCCGTTGTAACCATCATTATCAGAGTGGCTTAAGTTTACCTTAACGTCTACATCGAATATCTTGTTGATTTTGAACCATACCTTACTCATAGCGGTAAAACGTTCACTCTCTGAAGTCTTGGCTATACCCGGACTGTTGTTGTAACTTACAGAAGTATAGTATCTAACCTTATCAGAACCACCGTTTACAGAGAGGCTGTGATTCTGGCTTACTGTAGTGCGGAAAATCTCCTTAAACCAGTTGGTATTCATCAATTCATACTTGCGAACCATCTGTCCGAACTGATCCTGACTGATTTTCTTGCTTAGCAATAGCTGCAATGCACCTTCGTAGCTTTCTTCCATCGGCACGCGCGGATATTGCAAACGAGCATCGTAGATATCTTTAGAAAGCTGAATACGCTCTTGCGAGTTCATCATGTCGAAATCGCCGTAGGTGGGGCGTGTATTGATACTCATGCTACCATCGTAAGTAACTACCGGACGGCTGGCCTTACCTTTTTTGGTAGTGATAACGATGACTCCATTAGCAGCCTTAACACCATAGATGGCTGTAGCCGAAGCATCTTTAAGTACATCGATGCTCTCAATATCCTGCGGGCTTAGGCCTGATATACCATTACCGATAAGGTATGCAGCGTCGGGGCTGTTAAGGTCGGAAGCCGAGAACGGAACCGCATCCGATACGATTACACCATCTACTACCCATACCGGACCCTTATTACCATTGATGGTAGAGTTACCACGAATACGGATGGTAGGAGTGCTGCTAGGTTCGCCCGACTGTGACATTACCATCACACCCGAAACCTTACCTTGTAACATCTGGTCGATGTTCATGGCATTAGGCACAATCACATCTTCCGCCTTTACAGAAGTGATGGCGCTGGCCGACTCACGGCGTTTCATTATCTGATAACCGGTAACTACCACTTCGTCTAAGACTTTGTCGTCTTCCTTCATGGTAACGAGCGGCAATTTCTTAGTTTCTTCTCCTTTCTGGATAGTGACTTTAAATGTATTCGATGCCATACCCACGAAAGTAGCTTTCAGTTCGTGCGTTTTGCCTTCTCCCTGAAGTATCAGACTAAAGTTACCATCCGCATCGGTCACAGTTCGCTGTGTGCTTCCTACAACGTAAATATGTACTCCGGGCAGTGGATTCTTTCCTGTATCTACCACTTTCCCGATAACTTTACAGATGCCGGCTTTGATTCGTCCCTCACGGCTCTTGTCTACACGCTGGTTGTTTTGCGCCGAAACTGCCGGAGCAAACAATACAGCCGCCAAGAGCAAAAGAAATAATCTGGCGGTGAAACATGCTTTTGATTGATAAGCATGACGATTGCTTTTAGATTTCATAATTATATCAGGTATTGATTTGTATCGCAAAAATATGTAAATATGTGAAATAAGCAAGCAAAAAGATATCTATATTTTTATTTATGTGAAAAATAGTTTTAAAAGCGAAAGAGAGTTGTAGAAAGCTTGTAAAAATTATTACTCTGTAATTTTGTTTACAAATATATCGTAATATATCGTTATCAAATGCCTTCTAGATATTATATATGGGCTTTTTATCTATCGTTTTAAGGTAAAACATACAGCGTTATTGTAGTGATTATGCTAATAAATTGGAAACTTTTCAGTGAGGGTTAGTTTTCTACAATCTGAGATTTCAATTTGAAAGGTATATTGTGTTACTGCTTGCATCTTGCGAATAGAGTTGTTTCTTGTAGAGACATGACAAACCAATACATTTACTATCGTTTACCAGATTTTGTTATCTTCTGCCGGTTACTGTGTACTAGACGATTGTAAAATATGCATACATTAAATAAGCATTGTAACCCATGAGGAAAAAGAATGCGAGAAGTAGATTAACCATTCGCATATTGCAGACCTGCTAATCGCATTCTTTCACTTGACTCATCGAATTCTTTCATTTAAAGCATCGCATTGTTTTTCTACCCCATTCAGAAGGTGCTGTAGGGCCGATTTTTAGAATGACATACAGGCTTGAAGCACTCTGATAAGAGGTTGTGGTTTTGCTGTGTGTGGTAAAAATACAGTAATTAGGATATTGGGTAAAATAAAAAAGCGCTTCAACATACCTAAGCATGTAGAAGCGCTTTTTAATACCTGCGTGTGGCAGGCGGGAGATTTATCGTATATTACGATTATTTCTTCTTGATAGTTTCAAGCATCAGCTGGACAGCCTTTTCTAGTTGACGGTCGATACCCTTGAGCTGTTCTTCTGGAGTATTGTATACTGCGATGTCTGGCTCTACCTGAGAGTTCTCAGAGTAATTGCCACGCATATCGCGACAGCCTACCTGCGGAATACCGAATACCAATGACGGGTCTATCTGACTTTCCCACCAAACGGCAGTCATGGTTCCAGGAATAGGAGCACCTACCAATTTACCGATACCCAGTTCTTTATATACCCACGGAGTACCGCAAGCGTTACTGTAGTTATCTTCGCAAATCAGCATGCACGATGGTTTCAGCCATTTGTTGAATGGGTCGCTACCGATGTACTGTCCGCGAGAAACGAACTGTTCGTATTCTTTTCCTCCAAGCAAGGTTACTACGTCATCGTGAAGCCATCCACCACCGTTGTGACGAGTATCTACTATCACGGCGTCGGTGTGACGGTAGCGGCCAAGCAATTCGCTATACAACTTATGGAAGCTGTTGCCATCCATAGCCTGAATGTGTACGTAACCTACACGACCGTTAGACATGCGTTCTACTTCTTTAGCGTTGTGTTCTACCCAGCGGTTGTACAGCAAGCCGTTGATTCCACCCAAACCTTTGATGGTTTCGTCGAAACGTTTCTTAGTAGTTGGGTCGTATACGGTGAGGCGTATCTTTTCGCCTACCTTGCCTTCAAGCAACGGGAAGTAGTCTTCGCCCTTGCGGATAGGAGTACCGTCTATCTGCTCAATGATGCAGCCGGCTTTTACGTCGGTCTTCTTCAGGCTAAGCGGACTTTTGGCAATTATTTCCTGAATCTTCAAGCCGTCGCCTTCGTAAGAGTTGTCGAAGAATACGCCCAAGTTAGCAGTAGCAGGTGCGGTGCTGTAGTGGTTATATCTACATCCGGTGTGCGATGCGTTAAGCTCGCCCAGCATTTCGCTAAGCATTTCGGCAAAGTCGTACTTGTTGCTGATGTACGGCAAGAAGCGTTCGTAGTTCTTCTTCATGCCTTCCCAGTCGGTTCCGTGAAGGTCGGCCTTGTAGAATTTATCTTTCACCTGACGCCATGCGTGGTCGAAGATGTAAGCTCTTTCTTCCATCGGACGGAAGTCGAACTGTGCCTTGAAATTGATGCCGGTAGTCTTTCCGTCTTTCAACGAAATCTTCTTCAGCGAGTTGCCGCACAGATAAATGTTTTCACCCTTCTTATCAGGATTTATTTGTCCCCATCCGGCATCCTTAACCAAGATGCGTGTAGAGTTGTCTTTCAAATCGTGTACCCACAAATCGTAACCATTTTCGAACGAAGCCTGATAGTAGAACTTATCGCCCTTAGGATTAAGATAGCAGTCGCTAAGACGAGAAGAATTAACAGTGAGTCGGCGTACGCGGTCGCGGCAGTTCTCTAAGTCGAACTTCAGCGGTTTTACCTCTTCGTCTTTCTTCTTATCGTCAGCTTTCTTGTCTTTGCCGTCTTTTTTCTTCTTAGCGTCTTCGGCTTTCTTTTCTTTATCTTTTTCTTCTTTCTCGGCTTCTTCTTTTATAGCCAAGTCTTCTTTATTCATGCAGAAGCGGTCGTAAGCCTCTACGTCGAAGAACATGATGTAGGCATCGCTTTCGGCACCCCAGCTACCGTGGCTACGATATCCGGCGCGGTCGCTTTCCCATACCATTGCTTTACCGCCAAGTACCCAACGTGCGTTAGAGTCGGTATAGCCACTCTGAGTAAGGTTGTGCATTTCGCCCTTACCGTCGGCATTTAGCAACACCACGTCTTTATTGTTCCATCCGCCAATACCGATGTAGTCCGAAAGAATCCACTTGCTATCTGGACTCCACTGGAACCACTGGTCGCCATCGCTATAAGAGTACTGATACTTCTTATCCATTACGGTACGTACATTGCGAGTCTTCAGGTTGATTACACAGATAGCGGTACGCTCTTGTAAAAAGGCAACTTCTTTACCGTCGGGGCTATACTGAGGCTCGAACGAGGTAAGGTTGGTTTTGGTGAGACGTTCTTCTTTTATATTAGTAGCGTAGGTAAACATCTTGTCTTCCTTATCTACCAACGACGACTGATAAATCTGCCATACACCATCGCGCTCTGAAGCGTAGACGATGCTGCGTCCGTCGGGCGAGAAGTGAACGTTACGTTCCTGCTGCGGAGTATTGGTGATGCGGCGTGTAGTGCTATACTCGGTAGAAGTAACATATACATCGCCATGTAGAATGAAAGCTACCTCTTTACCATCGGGCGAAGGAGAGATTTCTGTAGCTCCGCTGCTCAGTGTCTGCTTAATTAGTTCGCGGCTTTCGTTATCTGCCGATACGTTGATTTTTACTTTGCTAGACTTTCCGTTCTTGCCAAGGGTATATATTTCTCCGTTCCATCCGTAGCACAGAGTACCATCGTTTGCTACTGTGAGGAAGCGCACCGGGTGGGTGGTGTGGTGAGTAATCTGCTTAGCCTGTGCATTATCTATAGTACGACTGAATACGTTGAATGAGCCGTTTTGTTCGCTCAGGTAGTAGAACGATTTGCCATCGGGAGCCCATACCGGGTTACGGTCTTCGCCTTCGAAAGTGGTGAGCTTCTTGAAGCTGCGTTCGCCTTTATCGGTCATCAGCCAGATATCTCTTGAGATAGAAGCGCGTTCGTGCTTTCGCCATTGGTCTTCGTATCCCTTCTTATCTTGATAAAGCCACTGCGAAGCATCTTTAGGGTTGAGGCTCATGCTCTCCATGGTGTACGATGAGAACATCTTAGGACGTCCGCCGTCAATGTTGACTTCGTATACTTGATGGAAAGAACTGTTTGGGAACTGTATGTCTTTAGCGTCTTGCATCTGCGATTCTGCAAACAATATAGTCTTGTTGTCTTTAAAGGCGATAGGAGTTTCCTTTCCAGAGTGAGTAGTTACGCGCTTAGGAGTGCCGCCCTTGCTACTGGTAACGTAGATGTCGAGGCTTCCCATACGGTCGGATGCGAAAGCGATGTGCTGTCCGTCTGGGCTCCATACAGGATAACTGTCGAACCCAGCGTTCGAAGTAATCTGTGTAGCCTGTCCTCCGTTTGTAGGAACAGTAAATAAGTCACCTTTGTAAGCGAATGCGATGGTATTACCATCGGGCGAGATGGCGCAGTATCTCATCCAGAGCGGATTTTCCTGTGCCGACAGTGCAGAAGTGCCCGCAGCCATAGCCAGGGCAAGCATTGCGATGTGTTTTGTTTTCATCATGTTAAGGTTGATAAAAATATTACTGTATAATTATATAAAAGATGCGGGCAAATTTATATAAAATATTTGTGATAAGGTGGTAGTGCGTGATTAAAAGTCTTTATATTGGCATGAATGTCATTTTATCATGCGGAAAAAATGTACTATTGCGTATGGATAGATAAATAATGGATATATGTTTCATATTTATTGTTAATGAAGTGAAAAGCTGACAGTTGTTGGTTTAAAACCGGGTAAATTCCTTAGTTTTGTATTTAGTAATACGAATAAAACTTATTAATCATAAATAAAACAACGGTAATATGAAACCAAGAACATTATTGGTATTTGTTTCTTTGTTGGCTGTTTCTTTATGCGCAAAGGCTAATCCTTTGCGGAAGTATATTGATGAGCTGCAGTCAAACAAATTATCAGATTACGCTACTGTTGTGTTGCTCGATAGCACCAGCGTGTCTGTTTCGCCTACAGGCCAAGGCGTATTTTCTGTAGTAAAAGGTGTAAAAGTTCAAAATTTAAACGGAGTGATGGCCAACCGTATTCTTAAATACGATTACGACCCGCTTACAGCCGCTGCCCGTTTCAAAGTGGTGAAAATCTATCACGAGGATGGCTCTACTACCGATGTAGATGTAAGCAAGGCATGCGATTATACGGCTCCGGCACGTGCTATCTATTGGGGAGCACGTCAGATTATGCTTCAGCTGGACGGACTTGTGCCGGGCGACGTTATTTATTATGAGATAGATAAGAAGGGGTTTACGTATGCGCTTCTTGGCGCTGAAGATGGAGATGATTCTCGCTTTATTCCTCCTATGCGCGGGCAGTTTTATGATATAGTGCCTTTCTGGGCGGCGGAGCCTACAATAAGAAAGGTGTATAGCGTAGGTATTCCCGAAGAAAAAGAGTTGCAGTTTCAGTTTTATCAGGGACAGTGCGCATCGTCTATGCGTTACGATGCTGGGCGTAAGGTGTATACGTTTACCATGGATAATATCATGCCGTTTCAGAAAGAACCGAATATGGTAGACTTGTTCGATGCCGCTCCTAAGCTGATGATGTCTACTACACGCAACTGGAGCGAAAAATCGCGTTGGTTTAATAAGGTGAACGAAGATTACGGAAGTTTCAACCCTATACCCGAAGCGCAGAAGAGGGTTGACGAACTGATAAAGGGTAAGAAAACGGAAATGGAGAAAATTGCTGTTCTCACTCATTGGGTAGCCGATAATATACGCTATGCCGGCATCACTATGGGAAAAGGTGAAGGCTTTACTCTTCATAATCTGAAAATGGATTATACCGACCGTTGCGGTGTGTGCAAGGACATTGCCGGCACTCTTGTCTCTTTTCTGCGAATGGCTGGTTTTAAGGCGTATCCCGCTATGACGATGGCTGGAAGCAGGGTAGAAAAGATTCCTGCAGACCATTTTAATCATTGTGTAGCCGTGGTAGAATTGAGCAACGGTACACTGATGCCGCTCGACCCTACATGGGTGCCTTTCTGCCGAGAACTATGGAGTAGTGCCGAACAGCAGCAGAATTACTTGCCGGGTGTGCCACAAGGTGTAGATTTGTGCGTTACTCCGGTATCGCCTGCCGAAAACCATTATGTACGTATCAATGCCGATAATAAACTGAAAGCCGATGGAACGCTGGTGGGTAAGTTTACAATTTCGGCCGAAGGACAAAGCGATAGCAAGATTCGACGGATATTTACTACCGGATTTCAGAGTGAATGGCAGAATGCCATGGAAAAGCAGTTGCTCAACGTATCGCCTAAAGCTGTTATGAAGAGTGTTAATTACGGCAGCTCTCCTAAAGATTATCAGAAGGCGCCGATAAGCATCACATTTACGTACGAGATTCCTGAATATGCCATGATTGGCGATGGTGAGATGATTTTTAAACCGTTCGTTCTGAATAATCTGTATACTCAGGTGCTTTCGTTCCTGAATATAAATACTGATATAGAGGTGCGTAAATATGGTTTCAGAGACGCGTGCTCGCGACTTGTGGAAGTGGCGGAGAAGCTTTCTTTGCCTACCGGATATAATATGGTGTGTACAGAAAAGCAGACTTCCGTTGACGGAAAAGCGGCTGCGTTCAGCGGTACGCTTAAACAGAACGGCAATAAGCTTATGGTTGACACCAGATTATCGCTTAACAAGAGAATATATACTGCTGCCGACTGGAAGGACTACAGAGAATCGGTCAATGCGTATAAATCGTATGGAGAGTATATCGTAATCAGAAAATAATGGTGCTTAAATATAACTTGCGAATTATGAAAAGAATAACACTATATATACGTTTGGTATGTTTGCTGTGGATGGTGGCGGTTACGGCTTTTGCTGCACCCGAGGCGAGCTTCAAGAAATTATATAAGACATATACGTTGAATAAAGACGGTAGCATGGTAGAGAGAGTATATAAGGAGCTTGATATTTATACTCATGCTGCCATGAACGGCAAATACGGCGAGAGCTTCATTGTGTATAATCCGGAATTTCAGAAATTGAAGATTAACGAGTCGTATACCATGCAGAAAGATGGCAATAAGGTTGTTACTCCGGAAAACGCTTTCGTTGAGGTATTGCCGTCGTGCGCTGCCAATGCTCCTGCGTATAATCATCTTAAAGAGATGATAGTGGTTCACACTGGACTAGAGCTTGGGGCTAAAATAGTACTCGACTATACCGTAGAGACTAAAGCGGAGATGTGTGGCGAGTTGGATATCTTTTCTATGATAAAGGAACTATCGCCGATAGAAGACTTCAGACTGACGATCAGTGTTCCTGAATCTAAAAAACTTAATTGCGAATTGCTTAATCTCTCGGCTAAACCGTCTGTTTCCGTAGCCAACGGCATGAAGACTGTGTCTTATACTATTAAGAATATTGCTCCAAGACCTTATTCTTATCCTGTCTACAATTCTACTGTAGGCGTTGTGCAGCAAGTGGCAAGCGGAATGATGCCTGCTTTTACAGCTTCTACTTACGAGAATGTTAAAGCGGCTGCCGATGTCTTGAACAAACAGTTTAAGGTGGGTGATAGCAAGGTGATAGATAACAAAATCGCAGAGTTCAAGAAAGAGTGTGGAGGCGATAAGGATAAGTTGCGTAAGGCTATCAATAGGTTTATGACTTATTTATATGGAGCGAAGGGATTGAGTGGAGTTTCTTTGCCAGAAGCAGGATACAGACTTCGCCCGGCATCGGAAGTTTTGCTTTCTATGTATGGAACACGTGCAGAATTGGCTAATCTGGATAATGTATTGCATAAGGCAGCCGGATTGGATGCTAATATAAAGATGTGTTTCGTAAAAGCTTCTGATATGAACTGTGTGGGATTGAGCGGCATCGTTTCTGTAGTATCAGACAGCGAGATGAATTCTGCTAATAAATGCTACGCAGATGTACAGCAGTTTATGGCGGTAACAGATTTGAAGGGTGATAAGTCATCTCTCAGAAATGATAATTTGGAGAGCCAATCCAAAGAAGTCAAGACTATAGAGGTAAATGATAAAAGCTCGAAGTCGTTGGCCGGAGGCTATGTGGCAGTGTCGATACCTAGTCAATCGGTAGGAAGTGCACTTTATTTTTATTCAGAAAATACTTCGATATCAGAGAATATTATTCTTCCTTGCAAGGTGAACTGTGTAAAGCTGTATAACGTGAAGGTGCCCGACGGTAAAACATGGATCAAGAAGCAGAATGTTAAGGTATCGAACGAGGTGGGAGAGTTTAGCATTGAGTACAAACAAGAAAATGGTGAGGTGAAGGCTATTTATACTCTTAATGTAAATGAGCAACTTATAACGGTGAAGAATTACAAGCAGTTCTATTCATTGATGAGCGAGTGTAAGGCTTCGAATAATTACGTCATACTATTTAAGTAATGCAGGAAAAGAACGTATAGGGTCATCGAATTTAAAAAAGAATGTGAAAAATTAGCTTACGTCTTCGGAAAACCTTAAATTCGTGACCAAATAAAATACAGACTTTAATAATATGGAATTAGCAGGAAAAGTAATTGCAGTGTTGGAACCCAGAGGTGGTGTTTCTAAGACCGGAAATGAATGGAAAGTACAGGAATACGTTATCGAAACTCACGACCAGTATCCTCGTAGAATGTGTTTCGACGTGTTCGGTGCCGATAAAATACAGCAATTTAATATTCAGATGGGTGAAGAGTTGAACGTTTCGTTCGATATCGACGCTCGTGAGTGGAATGGTCGTTGGTTTAACAGTATCCGTGCATGGAAGGTAGACCGTGTTCCTGTTGGCGGAAGTCAACCAGTACCTCCTATGGGCGCAGCTCCGTTCCCACCGGTTAATGCAGCTCCGGCAAGTTTTGCTGCGCAGGACGAAAAGGATGACCTCCCGTTCTAAAATAGGCTTTGTAATCATTAAACATAAGCATACAAAAAGAGCTTCCGAATTGTATATCGCATTCGGAAGCTCTTTTTGTATGCTTATGAGTGAGCGAATTATGAATTCATGCTCATTAGGAACTCTTCGTTGTTTTTGGTGCGCTCTAACTTCTGCTTTAAGTCGGTCATTGCTTCTACCGGGTTCATATCCGACAGATAGTTGCGTAATACCCACATACGATCTAATGTCGGCTTGTCGAGCAACAGATCGTCGCGGCGAGTACTTGAAGCGTTGATGTTTACAGCTGGGAAGATACGCTTGTTGCTCAAGTTTCTGTCGAGCTGCAACTCCATGTTACCTGTACCCTTGAATTCTTCAAAGATAACTTCGTCCATCTTAGAACCGGTATCAATCAATGCGGTAGCGATGATAGTTAACGAACCTCCGCCCTCTATGTTACGAGCAGCACCGAAGAAACGCTTAGGCTTATGCAATGCGTTGGCATCTACACCACCTGATAATACCTTACCAGATGCTGGAGAAACCGTGTTATAAGCACGAGCCAGACGAGTAATAGAGTCAAGGAATATCACTACATCATGTCCGCACTCTACCATGCGCTTAGCCTTTTCGAGCACGATGCCGGCAATCTTCACGTGGCGTTCTGCAGGTTCGTCGAAAGTAGAAGCGATAACTTCTGCCTTTACGCTGCGAGCC
>ULUS01019624.1_pt1 | contig 31009 bp, 28 predicted proteins | sample 1958761 | NCBI WGS metagenome assembly ULUS01 (sample SAMEA4835767, study PRJEB28245) | human gut metagenome | biome: gut microbiome; material: fecal sample | place: Denmark | collected 2008
AATACAGTAGCTTTGTTATTGATAATATATCATCGGTTTATCGAAGATAGGAATTAGCTGCTTGCTGATGCCCTTTGTGATAGGATACAAACGAGTACCACTACCACCAGCTAATACGATTCCTTTCATATTTATTGATTATTATTTTAAACCCAGTCTGTCATTATCCTCAAACCAGTCAGCAAGCGCTTCCTCGAAGCTCCACTTAAACTGATAACCGCAGTTCTTCAATTTCTCACCACAGATATTTGTAGAAATCTGAAGTTTCTTCACTCTCGCAGGACAGATACCCATTGGCGAACCAAGCAACTGAGCCATTCTTGCCATCGACATGATCACCCAATTAGGAATGTCTGGCACCATCTGCGCCAAGTCTGTCACCTTCTTCATAGCCTCCACAATGTGCAAGGTAGTATAAGCAGGCTCAAAGCAGTTTCATATATTTTCCTCTATTTTAAACAATTTTTCTTGTTGTGACAACTTTAAAACAAAATACTTCTCATCATTTAATTGAGCAGGTAGCTTATCACGCAAAATAGATGCGACAAACTGAATGCCACATTCCTCAACCTCTTCCGCAATATCTACCAATTGATTATCGCTCATCAATTCCTTTTTATCATTCAGCAAGAAATGCAAACAAGGAATTTCTTGGGAATCAGCAAATTTTGTATATGCAATGTCAAAACAAGATATTTCTCCCATTTTCTTGCCAGAACTTAGATTAGCATTCAAGGAAGAAAAGGTATATATTTTTCTCTTCTCATCAAAATCAAATTTTACTAAATACTCCTCATTATAAAGTTTTCTGGAAACTTGAGAGAAATATTGATTGAAGACATCCAACTTATCCTGTAATTTTTTACGGAATTCATCGGTGTACATGTCATTACTTATTTCCTTCTCCTTAAGCTTCAATCTTGCTATTTTCTTGACTATAGCTTCTATTTGCTCTATTTTACTTTCTAATTCTCCCTTTCTTTGGTATTTTTGATTAATCTCATTAATTAAATACTCCAAGTCATCATAAGTATCAGATTGCGTTACAACCTCAGACAGTTGTTGCTCTTTGGACAACAAATTTGAAAGTTGCGAACCTTTCTTTGCTAAGTTTTCTCGCAACTGTTTCAAAGCACTGTTAGCAAACTTACCTTTATTTGCAACCATCTGATTATGATAACCAACAAGTTCCTCAAAAGTTTTGTGCAAATCTGGCACCAAAGCTTTTGCTTGCTTGTATAAACTTTCTAACTCTTTAATATCTATATTAGAATACTCACCTTCTAATTCCTCCAGAGTTTGAAGAAGAATATTTTCACGCAATTTCAGCAAAGAGATTTCTGAAGTCAACTTATTAACTTCATACTTAATCTCATTTAGTAAATCTAAATCTCTTGCAAGATTTTGATTTATATTCAAATTTTCCTTCTTCGCTTCTAACAAATTGATATCATTGTTTACTACACCTAAAATTGCTTTGTATGCATTTTGATCTGCCCCATCAGCTTCCAAGCGTTTTTTAAATTTTTCCTCTGCCCCTATTTCTTCTTTAATTTTTTTTCTTTCCGCTCCATTATCATTGTAACAGCCAAAAAGGAACAAATATAGTGACTCATACTCTATATCCTTACCCATTGTAAGAGTCTTAAGGACATTAGAAACATTTTGATTGGTATATCTAAAATTGTGGGATATGATTTGTCTATACGAAGGCTTCGCTATATTCAAGCCAAGAGTATATTTTTCTAAGGCTTCGACAAACAACGCATCGGTTTTATAATTTTCACCATTAATTTCACGCAATGCATTTTGACGTTTCAGAAAATTTCTCTTAATGACAATTTCCTGTCCATCATTAGTAAATAACAAGAGCTTAATCACAACTTTTTTCTCTTGCAAAAAATCTCTTACATTCTTTATTATATCTTTGTGGTTAGCCGGATCAGAATAAATCTCCACTCCCTTCCCTCCAAGACAAAAATCGATAAGACGAAGCACAGTTGTCTTACCAACACCATTTCCGGTCTTGGTACTTTCTGTATTTGTTTCGTCAACTATCAAATTTAGTCCTTTATGAAATTGTATATCCCTAATCGTACATTCATCTGTACATATCTGTAATGATTTTATGAACATATTGATATCTCCTCATTTTTATATGTTATAGCTCCTATCAAGAACAACCAGTCTAAACTTAAAATGAACACATTGTAACTCATTTTATGAGAAAGCATCACATCACAATAGAGCTCAATCAACATTCTTTTTCTTTTTTCTATTAGAATTTTGAGTATTATAGCCCCATTGAAATAGATACTATTCTCTGGCCTAACATTATCTGGTATCAACATAGCTCAGGTCGTTTAAATATTTTACATTTAATAAAAGCATCATACATGATAATATCAATATATAATTCAATCTCTTCTCTGTGGAACGTCTTCAATTCTGGACAATCAGCAACTTTTTTATACAATTGCCGAGAAATCGAACGAAAGAGAGGTAGACCTGATTCTTTCTCACTTAATTCCAAATATACCTTCCTTATAGCATGCAATACAGCGAGACTTTTATTTTTCCCCTCAAGATCATATGTATCATAAACTTTTTGTACAATATCTCTGTTTGACACAAAATTCAAGAAATCATCATATAAATCCTTTAAATTATTCAGTTTTATTTTCTGATCTATCTCGAAAGGGATACTATTGATTTCATCATCATATGAATATGGTTCTTGCGACAAATACTGTATGACTATAGCTAAGCCCGAAGTTTTTCGCTCTTCAAGAGACAGCAGAGAAAATTCACTATTTAATATTTTCAAAATATTCTCAAGTTCTTCTACACCTAAACCTTGCATATCAGACAAGAGTGATTCAGAATCTTTTATAGCATCAGTGTCAACAGCAAATTTTATCCCGACTGGCGCATTATACTTAAGACCTCGCAATCTCTTTGCCGGCTTTGAAATTGACAGAAACCAAAAACTGTAACCATCAATATAATCTTTAGGAATTTTATCCAAAGATTCTTGGATTTTACTCCTAGTACATTCTTTTGAAATTTGAACTAAAATTTTCCTATCCAAATCTATCAAGTCGATACCAGGCATATTATGCTTGATACTATTTGCATTAACGAAACTAGCCTTATATATTACATTCAATAAATCCTTGAAAGTATTTTCTGCTAAAACTGCATCATTATTCAAATTCATAGAGCCAAGTTGTTCTATACTGCGACCAATAAGCAACAGCATATCTGAAATTTTACTCAAAAGTTCATTTCTTTTCATACTCAACCCCCTTTAATTTGTTATTAATGCGCAAATTTACTATTTTTTATTGAAGTATGCAAGAAAAAGGAAACATTTAACACTATTTGTCGCCTTTTCCATAAAACCACAACAATAAACCATCATAAAACCTTACTCCCTCATTACTTTATAGTATACAACAATAGCGCAAGCCTTAAGCCCAACTTGTTATGCCAATATGGCACTAACTTATTATTTTTTGTAATGGCACAGCTTTTGCTACAACATATCATGTGTTGAGACAATAGTGTCTAAATCCTAGCACAGAGAGGAGGTGTTTATTATGGCAACAAATCCACCTAGTGGAGATGGACATCGTAATGGAATGGTAAGACAACGTAGTCAGACCTATAATTCCAAAACGCAGCAATATGTCAAACGTGACACCATTACAGGACGTTTTATAGATGTCAAGCAAGACGGCACACCATTCAAAGGTGTAAGAAAAGAAAAGTAATTTTAGCAACAGGGCATTTCGTTTTTGCAAAATGCCCTGTTCTTTTTCCCTTATTTTCCATCCTTTGCCTTGAAGATGACACTGGGTCATGCACTTCCACTATGTGCCAGACATCTAGGGGGACTTGGCTGCCGTATTTGTTTTTGGTCAGGCACACAATACGGCTTTCAGCGAATACTTACTGCCTGATTATTCTTTTCCATACAAATCCCTTATTATATTCTTTGGCACTTTGAAAAAATCTCATTACCTTTACGCCCATTCACTGGGCTTACAAGACTATCCGAAGATTCTTTCTGCGATAAACTTGGCTGGGAAAAGCAAGCCAGCCATAAGGTAACCACTTGACAATCCCAGTTCTATCACCATCCGTTGCCACCATGCCTTACTGCAAGGCAATACCCAGCCTATCCCCCACCTTTTCCCATGCGGTCCCATCCCGCAAAACCTGGCGAGGGCTTTGATGCCCCGCCAACCTTAGAGCGTAGCGGTTCTGAGCACCGGAGGGCGGTTACATCCTCTCGTTCCTGAGGAAAGAGAGGCTTGGTGAGAAAGGTGGAGCCTTCCTTAAGGGTAAGGAAGGACGGGTAGGTTTTCGAAAAAGCCTTCTTTAATGGGAAAAAGCGATGCCAATGAGTGCAATGAAAGTTCGCTTTCAAATTGCCGAGTGCAGCTCGCTTTATCAATAAAGAAGGACTGGATGATAATCACTCTACCCTTCACGCATTACGCCATAAGAACTCATGCTCTAATTGTCCTAGCAGAACTCCACCTTGTAGCCTACCAATGGCTCTACCTTCTCTTTAAACTCTCGCTCGCTAAAGCTTTCGAAGAAATAGCCACGAGCATCTCTAAAAAGGCGAGGCTCAATGATGAGTACGCCTTCAATATCAGTCTTTATTACGTTCATTATATCAGTTTTAATCGATTTGTATAAAAACGGGCTACTAGGCTCCATCACCGAAAAGTAGCTTAAAAAATGGGAGAGGGAGCCGTTCGCCCGTAGATCTATTATCTTATTCCATGTATCTTCTTCCATACAGCAAACCAAGTTCTGAACAAAGGTTCGCTCAATGCCTCGGTAGGATAATGCTTTGCGAAGCGTAAGTTGCGCAAACTCATTCTGAGATAGCGATGAAGTTTGCCTTCATTCTCCTTGCTTCCAAGTCGAGTGTCATATTGACCAAAATTGCCTCCTTGCATGATTTCAGCCAACAAAAAACGACCTTCATTCACATCAACAGGTGCAATCATTTTCGCCTCAGGTAACCCCAAAGCTTCATGCAGCACATACATCACAGCCTCAGCAAACTTCCATAAGCCAAGATATTTCAGCTCACGCTGCAATGCCGTCAGATTCTTCACTCTTCGTTCTTCACTCTTCACTAAAACAAAGTAGTAGTCTATTAATTGACGTAAGCCAATACCCTCAGTGAACACATGGCGATAGAGATGAGAGAGTATATATATGACATTGAAGCTCATCGTTGGCACTGTAATTTCCCCATACCCATCTGGTAATGTAACTATATTCGAGCATTGCAAATCCATTACCTTCCCGAACCATTTCTGCATCCGGCGATTATGAATAGGGAAAAACATATATGAAGGAGTAAAATGCACCTCTATTGCCGTTTTCATCACAGGGAAGTCTACATGGTGATAACGCATCACCTGATTCGGACACACCTTATTTATATATTGCATCACTCGTTTCCTGCCACCAGTGAGATAGATGTCTATATCTCCAGGCGTTCGCATATAAGGGTCAGGATAAAGCAACGCATTCCCCTGTCCCTTCAAGATGCAGTTAGCAAAGCCCTCGTTCTCGAAGTTCTGACAAACCTTCACAGAATCCTGAAACAGTCTGATATTCTGTTTTCGTATCTGTTCCGCCATCACCATCCATTGCATCAGTAGCTTCTGCTCTGGTGCCAACTCCTTTGGCAATCGCCGGATGCCATAAAACAGAACACCAAGCAAGGCTTGTTTCTTGGCAATGGCATATAGCACTTTCCAATCCGCATCCTTTACCGAGGCAGGAATATCCGCCACAGAACCGATGCAAAACTGTAAAAAATCAAAAAATATTCGTTGTTGTGAAACCATTGTTATACTTTTGCACACATGAAGCATTTTTTCAGAGTCATCACATCCTATATTGTAGCTATTGGCTTCAATAGCCATCTTATACAATATCTTTCGCAAGAAATAGTTTTTTCTTTGTTAGAAAACTATTTCAAATCTGTATTATAATCCAAAATTTTATTGGCAATAGCCGTTTCTAAAACAGGACTTGCTCCATTTAATGAATTTCCGTACATTCCAAGATAGTACTTTGCCCTAGATATTGCGACATACATTCGATTATGCCATGCAAAGTTAGTAAACTGATAGTTGCCTTCTTTTACATTACTACTTGGTGGTACTCTACCTTTATCTACGCCTATAATAAAAACTGCATCAAACTCAAGACCACCGACATAATCAATACCACTAACTATAAATTTATTGCAACTTTTTGCCTTTGCTACTGTATTATAGTCATTTCGACTTTGCAATTCTACGTATGGCTTATTTGCATCTCTTAAATATTTTATAACTCCATTATTCAATAAATAGTCATCTGTTATAACTATTAAAACATCAGATTTCCGTATTTTCTTATCAGCACAATATTCTTCAGCCTCATTTATAGCCTTAGTAACCATAGCATCGTCACTTACATAAAGCGAATATGATGAACGTTTACATTTCTTTTCTTCATCAGAAGTAAAGCAATAAGAGCAACAATCTAATGGATTTTCAAAGTGAGTAAACAAACCAACATTAGATGACAACACATTAAATGCTAAATTTACAATATCTGGAGAAGATCTAAAGATTGTTGTCAACTTCGTTTTATTAGCCTTACTATCCTCTAAAGAAATTAAATCAGCATCTGAGAATCCTACTTCACCGACATATTGAGACTTATCAAGGACATATACTATATGATTTTTACACTTTGGCTTATTTAGACAATGAAAAACAGAAAGTTCATTAAAGTTAAATAGATGAGCTTCATCTACGAAACAAGCATCATATCCTTCCTTTATACTCCTTCTCTTCCATATCGGAGTATCTAATTGCCCTAATGCTGAAAGGGTAATATCATCAGTATCAAACAATCCACTATGTTCCAAAGATTCTTGATATTTTTCATAGACCATGTACATGAAAGTTTTATCTTCATTTGTAATCAAAGGCAAAGCTATTTCTGGTCTTTCCAATTGATTGTATTTATCTTGATTACCATCAGCACGCCCTTTTATAATCACAGAAATTTCATATTGTATCATTTCTAATATCAAGTTTTTAGGACTTGTATTGATAAATTTTGCAAATGAATGAGAGCATATAACCTCGAATCCCTTCCAAGTTTCACTTTTAACTTTTTCATAAGCTTCCTCTATCATCATCAATTGATAACCTTTAGAGATACCTGCATCACGATCTATCACTTCCGTATCATATATGACATTGGCTCCAAGATTTTCTTTACTCCATTCTTGTAATGTTGTTATCAATATTGAAACCTCAGGATGAGCATCAATAGTTTCTTGGTGTTCCTTAAATTTTGGATACATCATAGAAAACAAATCTATGATTCTATCTTTGGTTGCTATAGAATGAGTAATAAAGATTATCTTATAAGACTCATTTCTCGAAATATTTTCCTCTATTAAATGAATACAGCGTAATATTAAAGAAAGGGTCTTACCTGATCCAGCAGGTCCTTCTAAACGTTCAGCTCCTTTTAAAGGTCTTAAAATAAAGGTTCTTTGCTTTTTTGTTAGAAACTCATTCCAATTTTGATAAGGCATTGGAGAGTTTATGGAGAATTCTGGTGCACTCATTGCTGAAACAACCAAACTTTCAACTTCTTGAACTTTATTCTGTCCATGTTGCGGTTCGATTTCATTCAAAGCCGACACAGCCTTGTTCAGATTTGTCTGGATAAAATTTCCTGTATCAGTCCCAAAATAAAATGCAACTAAAAAGTTTTGATTTTTTCTGTTTTGTTTAGTTGAATTTTTATCTAATAGCACCTTTGCAACACCTTTTGTTGCAGTAAAAGGATAAGGATATACAATAGCTTTATCTGTAGAAAGATCATGTTCACATGGTGCTAAAGGTTGCTTATCAAAATAATGTATGGAATACTTAATGGTTTTTTGAAAGATTGTGATTACAGATTCTTCCTTATTTTCAAAACCAGTAAATGTATCTAAATCAAAAAGTAAGCCTTGCTTTTTGTCTATATTTTGTGTATAGAATATAACACCTTGGTTATCTGTAAACACAATATTTATAACTGGATGACTCCAATCACAACTTTTTTGCATGAGAATTCCACAAAGTTGCTCACTCTGAGAAAACTCTGCACTTTGAAACGTTCTCCCTGATGCAAACTCCAAGAGAGCATCATACGTAAATAGTATATATTTAAATTTCATAATGTATCATTTATTATTTGGGTTAATTTTTCTGTGATTTGAGTCTTGTTTCTATCATCTACACCTATTCTGCAAAAATTATAAGAAAATCGTTGCATGATATGCTCGATAAAAGGAGATGCCACTTGCGTTTGGATATAGCATTGTTGCTCATCTATGAATCTCAAATCATCATTTCTCTGATTCACCATATTCGCCTTCACCCCTTTACTAATAAGAGTTGCTGTTTTATAGCCTATTCGTTTTAACTCTCTCAGTAATATGATTTTATAAGAATGGCTATCTTTCTCCCAGTCCTCCACTAAATAATAAGCTGGTAAAGAATCTTTTGATAAATTATCTATAAGTATGTTTTTGGCATCTTTACCCTTTATATACTTTAGAAAAGCACCACTGTCCATTTTAGCTCCAAAATAAGCATTTACAGAGTCCATAAATGACGAGTAATTATTTTTTACTTTTATAACTGCTGCAGCCATTTTTTCATAGCTATCTTTGCTTGAGATATTAGAAGGAATTGAATATTGCTTACATTGTTTTTCAAATTTACTTTTTTTATTATCAAACCATCTTGTAAAAAGATAATCCTTTCCATCTTTCAAAATCCAATCTTTGAAATCAATAATTGGCAGATAATGGACAAAACTAACCTTTCCATCATGAGCTAGATCACACCTAGGGGTTATAACAATTCCATTTACCTGACAGTCATGATAATTATCTGCTACACAACAATTTATGATTGAGCCTTGAGTAATGACTCTAGGCATTATATAGAAACTACTCATACTATAGAAGAAATAAATTGAAAAGCATTCCACAATTCATCCTTAGCGGAATGGATCTTTATACACACCCAAGAGCTGCTTACCGAAGTAATAGAAGAACTGCATGTCATCTACGAAGTAACGCTTGAAAAGACGCTTTGGTTCCATACAGAAACGATAAAACCATTCCAATGCAAGTTTTTGGAAAATCTTAGGAGCTCGTTTGATGTTTCCAGCTTCAAAGTCTATAGTTGCACCCAAAGCCATAAATACATCAATGTTAGGCAACTGATCCTTATACTTATAAATCCATTTAGTTTGTTTTGGATTGCCCAAACCAACCAAAACCACATTAGCAGACGATTTGCTAAGCATATCCACAATATGCTGACATTCCTTCTCATCCTTCTCAAAACCAAATGGAGGAGAATAAGTTCCAACAATAATGTCTCGTCCAATACGTTTGTTAATTTTTTCTTTAGCTACATCAGCAACACCTTCTTTTGCGCCAAGTAGGAAAACCTTAATATTTTCATCCTTAGCATGATAATCACAATACATTGGGAAAAAGCTAGATCCAGGAATAGCCTCTTTCAATGGTTTGCCTGCAATAGTAGACATTAACTTAACCACCTTACTGTCACAAATTGAGAATTCTGCTTGTGAAGCATACTCATGAAACTCTTTATCATGCTGATGCTTCATAATATCGTCAATATTTGGAGTGACAAGAACTCCATGGGTTAAATTCTCCAGCAATTCTTGAGATGAGAGATTGTCAATTCTCACATTTAACAAATGAATAGATTCCATTAATTATTTTTTTATTTATCGATAAGAATTTGATTCAAAACTTCCATTAAAGCACCAGTTTCATTCTCCTCCACCTTGATGCTCTTCTTCACCCCAGCATTCTCGCCTGCTTCCACATCACGATGACTATCACCAATCATATAAGATTCTGACAAATCAATGTTGAAGTCTTTAGCTGCCTGCAACAGGAGGCCAGGCTTTGGTTTGCGACAATCGCAATCTATTTTGTATTCTGGGCGTTCTCCTTCGAAGCCCTTGTCTGGATGATGAGGGCAGATATAAATGCCATCTACATAAGCTCCTTCTTTACCTAAGAGGGTTGCCATTTTCTTGTGTATCTCATTGAGTTCTTCCCATGTGACCTCTCCTCTTGCTATCACAGGCTGGTTTGTGACAACAATTGCCAAATATCCACTTTGGTTAATCAGCTTGATTGCCTCTGCTACTCCTTCTATCAGTTCAAAGTCATCTATATTGCGAAGGAATCCCACATATTTATTGATTGTTCCATCACGGTCAAGGAATATGGCTTTCTGCTTGTTGGTAAGATTCTTTGCCTGAACAACACCATTTTTGTAATCAGCCTCCACTTGATGGAAACGCTCTGGCGTACCCATGTCCTTTACATATTCAGGACTGTCATAACAGAACATCATGTTTGAGCCACATAGAGGTTTGAGTATCTGTCGGTCCAAGTCAACCTTTCCTTGTGGGAATCCAGACTCTTTGTTGATTTCAAGAGATTTCAAACTAATATCCAAAACCTTGGGATCTATCACATGAAGACCAGCATTCACACGATTGTCATACCATTGTGGACGTTCATCTTCCTTTGCAAGCCATTTCTCTACATGACCGTTTTTATCAGCAATAATCAATCCACTGTCGTATGGATGCGAATTAGGATGAGTAAACAGAGTAACAAGACCTCCATGATTCTTATGGAATGCAACCATACGATTGAAATCAACATCGAATGCTGCATCCGCATTCAAGAGAAGGAAAGGCTCATCACCTATCTTTTTCCTCAGTCTAAACAAAGCACCAGCATTGCCAAGAGGAGATTCTTCTACAAAATAATCAATCTTTGCTCCAAACTGACTGCCATCTCCAAAATAAGTAATAATCTTATCGGCCAGATAACCTACGGTCAAAATGATATCTTTAAAACCTTGCGCACAGAGAGATCTTATTTCTCTTTCAAGGATAGGCATACCAGCCACTGGAATCAGTGGTTTTGGTATGTTAGGAAAAAGTTCAGCGATGCGGGTTCCTCTACCGCCCGCCATAAGTATTGTTTTCATACGAGTTTCGTTTTGAACACAAAACTCTCGAATAACACAAATTGATATAAAATCCGTGCGTTTCGTGAGATTCGTGTGAGTTTATCAATTTCCAAAGAATTTTTCTTCCAACATCAAGCACAAGCAATGATATACAGGAAGATGAAGTTCCTGAATCTTATATGTCTCAGTCTCTGGGACATGGATACAAACATCTGCAAATGTTTCCAATCTGTTTTCGTTCTGACCAGTCAGACCAATCACCTTCAAGCCCTTAGACTTTGCAGCTACTGCTGCATAAAGAACATTCTTACTATTACCAGAAGTTGAGATACCCAAGAAGACATCCCCAGCTCTACCCAAGCCATTCACCTGCTGGGCGAAAATCAATACCGGAACGGCATCATTCATAAATGCGGTAGTTAATGAAGGTTCTCCAACCAAAGAGATGGCAGGAAGCGAACCTTGAAGGTGGTCAGCAAGTACAGTACCCATCTCCGCATCAATCTGCATCAATCGGTCAATCTGAGCTGCATAAATCTTGCGCTTCAGTCTAAACTCTTTCATCAACTCGCCCACGATATGCTCAGAGTCAGAAGCAGAGCCGCCATTGCCCGCTACGAGCAATTTGCGACCTGCCGCATAAGCTTCCTCTAATACCTGATATGCCTTCAAAATTTCCTCCTTACAGCTATCCAACTGAGGATAACGCTGCACCAGTATTTCAATATGCTTTTCCATGAAGATTTACCTTTTTACTCTTTTACCTTTCAAAGAAGTAACATCGTCTGTTGGATAAATCTTCCAGCCATGAGCACCACCATCAGAGAACTGGAATGGCATCACAAAACCATTGAGTTTCTTTAAAGCCTCTTCCACTTCCTTCTTACGGGTAGGTTCTACCACGAACATAATAAAACCACCACCACCAGCACCAGATACTTTGCCTGCCTTAGCACCAGCAGCCATAGCTACATCCATAGCCTCCTGAATCATAGGATTGGTGATGTTATTTGCCATCTTCTTCTTGTTTTCCCAACCTTCACGGAGAATGTCAGCAAATCCATCAATATCACCCTTCAAGATAGCAAGTTTCATATCCTTGGCACTCTGCTTAATCTTATGCATAGCTTCCACAGCATCATTGTCACCATGAGAGGTATTCTTCTTTTGTTCCTCAATGATGGCAGCACTACTACGGCTTTTACCTGTAAAGTAAAGAAGCATACTTGCTTCCAACTCATCGATAATCCATCGCTTAATCTTTAAAGGATTCACGATTACAATATCGTTCTGCAAGAACTCCATGTAGTTGAAACCACCGAAAGCAGCAGCATATTGATCCTGCTTACCACCAGACAATCCCAAATCCTTACGCTCTATCTCATAAGCAAGACGGGAAATCTCATAATCACCCAATGGTAATCCAAGCCACTCTACAAATGCCTTCAGGATACAAACCACCATAGTAGATGATGTACCCAAACCAGAACCTGCTGGAGCATCATTATAAGTGGTAATCTTGAAAGATTTAGCACCAACGCCAAAATCTTTTACCACACGATTATACACACCCTTAATGAGACTTGCCTCACCATCAATCTCCAGACATTCAGTCATCGGATAACTCTTGTTGCAATGCGCATCATACGCATTGATAGTTATCTGATTGTCATCAGTCTCTTCGATTGTACAATATGCATACAAATTAATTGTTGCATTTAATATCAAACCTCCATAGATGTCGCTATATGGCGATACATCGGAGCCACCTCCTGCCAAACCTAGGCGGAGGGGTGCTTTACTTCTTATTATCATAGTTTATTTTTTTACATTCCGCTTCTCTGAAAATAAAAGATTACTACCTTATGACACACGTCATAAAATTGCTTATCTCTTTCCATAGCTTTACAGATATATCAATATCAAAAAAGAAATAACCCAACCAACAATGCACAACTGGATAAATCTGTCTTTCATCAATACCTTGGTCGGACTTCCACTTTTAACATCTACGATTGTAATCTGCAAGTATCTCAATATACCAGCCAAGACAAACACTGTAGTTAGGTAAATATAATGAGAATTAAACTGCTTCATAACATCATCCGAAACTGTATACATTACATAAGCAACCAATGTAACAGCAGAAACAATAGTTAATGCCTGATTCATAAAGTCCAAGTTATAGCGGTTGACATTCTTTCTTGGCAATACCCCGGTTTCTTGATACAATACAACATCATCTCTTCTCTTGGCGAAAGCAAGGAATAATGCTAACAAGAAAGTCATCAAGACTATCCAATGAGAAAGGATAATATTATTGACAACTCCTCCCAAAATGACACGAAGAACGAAACCAATGGCAATGACAAAAACGTCTACTAAAGCTATTTGCTTAAGCTTTACACAATAGGCAATATTCATCAGATAATAGAAACAAATAACACCAATCACCTGCATACTGGAATTTCCAAGAGTCCAAAACGCAAGATTTAAAGAAAGAAATAGCATCAACGCCATTAATCCATAAGCTTGAGGAATACTAACAGCTCCAGAAGCTATAGGGCGCTTACATTTCTTAGGATGCTTTCTATCAGCGGCTACATCATATATATCATTAAAACAATATATGCTACTAGCCGCAAAGCTATAACAGAAGAATGCAATTACTGCATTTATCAATATCTGGACATTTGCTAAGTCCCCATGAAAAAACAAAGGCAAGAAGATAAATGTATTCTTTAACCATTGTTGAGGACGAAGAAGCAATATTAAGTTTTTCATTTCAGAACACCTTTCTTCAATAATAATTCTTGTATGAAATTAGCCTTTACATCACGATTCAGTGCACCATAATCAAGATAGATTCTTACTCTCGTTGGCAACAGAGGAATCTGCTCCATCGTATTTGAAGGCTTATTTAAACCTAGAGTTCGCTTAGCAGGTTCTATCTTACGTACAAAACCATACAAATCTGAACTATAGCATGATTTATCCGAGTTGTTGATACATTTTACATAATAGTCTTCTATTTGGTTAGCGACTATGGTAGTAGCAAGAGTTGCTCCCATTGCTACCAAACAATTGATTAGCAATAAGCCATAAATACCTTTCCTCAATATATTCATTCTTCTATTTACAACTGAACTTTCAGTAGCAAACAACAAGAATAAAGGAACCAGATAAATATAGCTTACATAGCGATAAAACCACCCACCAGGAACCAACAACTGAGTAGCCAAAAACGCAATCGATAGCCCTATATACCATTTTCCTTTTCGTGTTTTATAAGCTTTTGACAGCACAAAAAGTATGATTGCTAAAATCAGCACATCAAGCCATAACAATCCTGCTCCACCTAATTTTGCATCTACCGTTCCACATGCAGTCAAGTTTTTCAAAGTATATCCACCATAAGGAAATTGATAGTTCTGACTTTGCGAACCTGTTGTTGGGCGAGAAAAATCCGCAACAAGAATTTTTTCTACACTATTATAATGTTTAAATGACTCAGGCTCAACAATAGACATAATATCAACATTACTATGCCCCCCCATAAGAGGATAAAACGGAGTTTGATGATCTATTGTATTGGTAATGTAGGGATTGAAAGAGAAGGTTAAACCCGACACTATAACCCCAACTATGCCATATACGAAAATATATCCAACCATGCTTCGCAACCCTTGTCTCCCAAAATATGCCATGAATCCTAAGTACAACAAGCCAAACCACAATAGCATATTAAACTTCACAGAAATAGCTATGACTAAAAGACAGATAAAGACCAGCAAGAATCTAACTTTATCCTCCTTATAAAGAACCATTGAACATAATGCGATGACAACTATCGAATAGAGATTAAAATCTATATAAAAACTCAATAACTGATTCCAAATGATAGGAGGAAAAGCAACAATGAATGCTACCAACCACAATTTACGCTTAGACCAGCCCTCAAACTTCTTCTCCAAAGCCATAAGAGAAAAGAAGAAAGAAGAGATTGGCAAGAAGAAATTACCTAATTTTCCAATCTCCATATTTCCAGTAAATGCAACTATTGTGGCACAAATAGTTTCTTGTCCCTTTGCATAATGGTCTATCCACATATTGGCAGATGTATCACCAATATTCATTGAATGATGTTGATAAATCGGATTCCAGCCATGGCTCAACAGATAAATACTAGGTTGATGATACCAATTGCTATCAAAAGCAGGGTCGTGAACAAAATAACACAAAGCACCAATAGCAACTATGCCTACACAACAATAGGCTATAGACATATATTGAATTTTCGGTTTACTAATGATTCTATTTGTCATAAACAACGTAAACACTAGGGCTAATGGAAATGTAAAACTACAAATACTAGCCCCTATACACCAAGTTAATCCACTAACTAAAAGCAGAACAACCGGAAGTATTAATAGAGCAAACGCCCAATAATTAATATGATTTTGTTTCATTCTATTTCTTTAACTTTGTCAAAAATATCTATATTACCGCGAATTAAAAAACAACTAATAGGTACTCACTAAAGGTGAAAAGTAGCTTAATAAATGGTCTCCAGTTTTCCCTACTAGTCGTATATTGTCATTTAAACAGTACCATTATTCTATCTTCCATCACATGAAATGGAACAATAAAGTCTTTATCTACTTCTTTAGCTTTACCTTCTCTGAGAATTTTTCGAGCTTCTTTCTCATCATTTAAAGGCAAAAAGGTTGCATTACCTTCAAAAGTTTCATGGAAGATTTCTATATTACTTAAAATGACATGCTTACACCCACATGCGACAGCTTCAAAAGGCGTTCTACCAAATCCTTCGTCAAGCGATAACAAAGCAAAGGAATATGCATAATGATAAAGAGAAATCAATTCCTCATCTGATACATAATTTGTAAAAATCAGATAATCTTTCATCTGCTCTATCAATAGCTTTAATTCCTCATCATGCCCCCAGCCCTCTCTTCCAACAAGAACTAGCTTCATATTTTGATCTTTCAATATAGGAGCTAAAACTTTAAGGAGATACTTAAAATTCTTACGTGGTTCTATTGTAGAAACTGAGATATAATAAGCATCAGGACTTAGATTCCATTTTTCAAGTAACTTTAAATTCGCTTTTTGAGAAGCTTCCTTAAAACCAATTGCAATATTCTCACCGAGATTATAAATCGGCTTATTTGTATAATTAGCAAACTGACATTTTTCTGTTTCAGAAATGGTGATGATGCCATCCACCCACTTCATTGCCCATAAAACCTTAGGAGTGAGATAGTATTTAGCTGCAAAATTCAACGTTTTACGAAACTTCAAGAAAGCACAATCATGAAAAGTTGGGTAAACCTTTCCTTTAAATCCCCATTTCAAATCAACAGGCGGTGGAAATATTGGAAAGAGTACTATATCTGGGGCTATCTTTCTTATGCACATAGATAATTTTATATTTTCCAACAGCAGACGATTGCTTTCTGGTATGACCACCGCATTCGGATTATCATCCAGTTCATTCTGCACATGAAATATTGGAATTATCTGATGCCCACTCGGCAAGAACGCCCGATATAAATCTATGGCATACATCTCGACGCCAGTACGTTTACGTCCATATAAAGGAGTTAAATCAATTGCTATTTTCATTTTTCTTTTTTATTGTATAGAAGGTAACTATACCATTTAGGTGAGATATTATAACAAATCAGCAATAAGCGACGTTTAAATGGTAAACATTTCCACAACTTATTAAACTCCTTTGAAATATAACTTTTATTATTATGCATGAACTCATCATACTCCTTTTTCTTTATGAAAGGGTACAAACGAATAAACATCTCATGAAAATAATCATACGTTAAATTTACAAACCACTTATCATTTAAACTAACTTTATGTTGATGCATAAATTTCTTCATGTTTTTCTGAGAAGAAAGTAATGAATAACAGCTTTTAATTTGTGGAGTAGTAGTAATGGAACCAGATCTTATTCTATAGAAATAAGTAGGAGCTTCAAACAAAAGGACTTTCTTTGCCATCCATATCAACATATGGCAAAAGGGTATATCTTCATGCAAAACACCTTTTATAAACAATAAGTTATTATCAATCAGCAATTTTCTCTTTATAATATATCTTACAGATGGAAGAACCGGGTATCCTGCTTCTACATACTCTTTATTAGACATCATTGTCGGTTTAGACGGAAAAGGTGGATAATTACCATAAATTCGTTGCTTTCCATTTTTAACTTCCATTAATTGGGTAATCAGCACATCAATATTAGAGAAGTTTTTCAAATTGGAAAGAATGTTAGTAATAGCATTTTCACCTATCCAATCATCACTATCAACAAACCAAACATACTTACCAGAAGCTCTTAGAATGCCACAATTTCTAGCATCGCTTAATCCGCCATTTGGTTTATGAATTACTTTTATTCTTGAATCTTTTTTGTTCCAACAATCACATTTATATGGGCAATTATCTGGACTTCCATCATCAACCAATATTAACTCAATATCATTTTGGTTGCTACTGATAATAGAAGATACACACTCATCTAAATATTCTTCTACATTGTACACTGGTACAATGATAGATAGTAATGGTTCAATATTCATAATTTAAAAATTAAAATAAATTGGGCTTATCCCAAAGAAACATATCCATATTAGGATTAGGGAAAAATAAGTATTTCAAATAATCATACATAACAAAAATCATTGAAATGTACATTATTTTCTCTATAAGTGATAACTTAGAAAAACGTATCGTAGTTAATACCACGGACAATGGGATAAACCACATTCGCTGAAATAATCCAGACATACGATTAAGAATCTCCAAATACAGAAAGGCTTGTTTTCCACAATAACCCAATATATACATATTTGTAAAACTCAAAATAGACTTATCCTTAACTGTATTTTTATTTTTTATTAACTTATAAGAGAAGTAGAATAAAGAAGAATTTCCAACAATCTCCATGAATTGAATCAGTGGATTTCTTGCATTTTCTAATTGAAAAGCATCAGTTCCAAACCAAGCTTCTGCAGCATTACCTTGTGAATATTGAGCAAATTTTTGATTCAAACCACCTAATAAATTTAATATTGGCATTATATATGAAATATCGTAATATTTTATGAAGACATAAGCACAAAAAAGTAACAATGGTATAGCAACTTTATAGTTAATGACCTTTCTATATCCATAAAAAAAACCTAGGAAAACTATTATAAACAAAATATTTGCAGAATGAATCAATAGGGTTCCCATAAAATACAAGGCTAACTCTGAAACTTTTTTCCGATTTAATTGTCGAATATTTAAAAATGTATCCATAAATAAGAACACAAAAGAAAAGCTTAAAGCCTGTCTAATTTCATATTCTTCAAAATAAGTCATTGATATAAGAAATAAGGGGAAAATGATGTTAGCTATTTTTTGAAAGTTTTTCAAGAACTTAAAACCACATAAAATAAAAGGTATAGCATAAACATAAAAAATAAAATATCTCCCAATTCCTAATATATTTTTCAACAAACCATTAAATAGAAGAAATGAATATTGACTATTAGGGTCGCCATTTAAATAAACATCTACATAATGAAAATAATCATAACCACGTCCATATCTAGTACCCATTACTAAGATAAATACAAAGGAACACGATAATGCATTTTTCCAATATGAACCTCCTCTTTTTATATTATAACCACCCAGTACAAAGGTTAAAAGTAAAAGGAGATTAATAAATATATATATTATCTTTGTTTCATTTAAATCCATATTCTATCAGTAATTACTTCGTAAAACTTAACAATGTGTTGCAATCATTTACTTTAAGACTTGTAATACTATATAGCCATTGAAAATACAACAAGTGTGCTTGCGAAACCATACATGTATCAATACGCTTTTGTATTTTTGAAAAGGGTCCTTTTGTAAACTCATCAAATGTAATAAAACTATTTGGATGTTTTTGTTTAATGAATTTCACTTTTTCGTAGAGATTGGGTCTCATCATATTTAAATGAAACCACATAATCCCTATTGGCAATAAAGCACAAGCAGGATAAACAAATTTTTCTATTAACGTATATCTTTCACTTCTCATCATACTATAAAACGAATCATCTAATGGCTCATAATATGTTTTGGACGAGACTTTGAATATCAAATGATCTCCTACACCATTCATTGGTGGTAGTATATTCAGACATTCATTTTTGAGACCTAAAGGGACACTAATTTCATCATTTTCAACATATACATTTAGCCCTGACAAGGACAATACACACTTATCTTTTTTAATCATATACTTAACAAATTCCATATAATATGGATAAAACTTATTTGCATTTAATCTTGAATAGATTGGAAGTACTATGTTTAAAAAAGTACAAACTTTACTTGTTATTCTGTATATTAAGAAAAAGACTAGTCCAAAAATAACACGAAAATTAAACTTCATTTTTTCTGCTTCTCTAACAATATCACATGTACTCTGTAATTTTTTAGAAAAGTACAATTGGTCAGCATCAATTTTCATTGCATACTTATAAGAGACTTTAGAAAGAGCATAATTATAATAATTGCATAATAGTTGAGGAGAATCTGGTGGAAGTTTTTTTGCAAACTCATACTCCATTTTAGATAAGTTTATCGAATAAACTTTGTATTTATATTCATAAACTTTAATTTTATCAGGATATTGGCTCTGTTTTTCAAGAATCAATGCTGCAGAATTATCCGTACAATCATTATATACAATTATAAGTTCATCTAGTGCATCAATACAAGAATCGATACTTTGTTGTACAAATTGAGCATCATTCTTTACCCTCATAATTCCAGACACCCCAATTCTCTCATGCTCTGAAATATAAAAACTCATAACTTACTTTTTAATTGTTGTATAAAAGAATAAATTTTCAATACCATTTTGTAACAGAAACAGCGATTCTGTTTGTGCCATAATCGGATAAGTCTTTTGTTAGTAAAAAGGGCATAAAAATTGGGATATTTCTTTTGGAAAGAAGAATCAAATAAATTGAAGTCTTTATTCTCGAATATTCCATCAACAATATGAATTTTATATAAGTAATATAATAAATTAAACATTTTATCTTGCAAATACGCTAAATTAACTTTATTTTTATAAGTGCAAGAAATCATATAATCAAGAATGGAAAAAATCATCGTTACATGATCAGAAAATTTTGTGTTTAGTATTTTTCTATCCATTGTCTGCCCTTCTCGACCAACCATATAATTATAAATTGCCAACCTAAAATAGACTATTGAAGTCGTATTTGACATCGGTTTAGATACCCATTCTTGGTCTGTATAAGAAATTCCTTCAGTTTGATGATAATCAATATCTCTTAACAACTCGGTTCTGTACGCTATACAATGCATTTGAGGAAAAATATTATTCTCATATAAAAACTTTAAAGTATACACTTTATTTTCTTGCATACCTAAAATCTCAAAAGCACCGCAATTTCGTCCAAACTTATTTACTTTATAACAATCATTCAATACAATATCAACATCCTGAAGACACAGTTGTTTCAAGTAATCCTGAAACAACGTTTTATCAAACCAATCATCTGCATCCAATATCTTGATATACTTACCAGTAGCCTCCTTCAATCCACGATTCACACAGGAGCCATAGTTACCATTCTCCTTATCTATCACTCTAAATGTATCAGGATACTTATCTTGATACTCATGGGCTATGGCAGAGGAATTATCCTTGCTGCCATCATTCACTACTAGCACTTCTAAGTGCTGCATTTGTTCCTCTGGTACAATCAAGGAATCAAGACATCTACGAAGATAGTCTTGCATATTGTACGTAGGAATTACTATTGTTAATATCTTTTCCATATCGGTTATTGTTATTCTAGAAAAACAAATCAGCAGGCTTCATGCCAACAGCCGAAAAGTAGCTTATAAAATAAGCTGAAGGCAATCAGCTTACTGAAAAATATATTATTAATTCACTCTATATCTTTATAATTACACTGTTACACATTCTTTTTTACAAATTCTCTCCATCTATCCAGTAAAGCTAAACCCTTATCCATTTCTTCTTTTGTATAAAACGCACTAAGATAATATCGACCATTGTCGTATTTGGTATCTGTGAGATAATATTCGAAATCACCAACAGAGAATCCTGCATTTTTCAAATCTCGCGCTGAGCATTTGACAGTATCCAAATAGCGAGAATATTCTAGACTCATAGGAAGGAGATCCCTACGAAGATTATTGAGCATAGAATATCGTTCTATCATCTGTTTCATCTTTGGATGAAAGAATCCATTATAATAAAGCATTACTAACTCATAACGAGAAAGTGTTGCTCTCACAAAAGTTGCATACTTATACTGCTTATCTTCACCTAGCCAATCGTTTTCGGTTATAAACTTCAGAATAGTATATAGATGACGAAAATAATGGTCGAACATAGTTGTTGTGAAATAATCATCGAAATGACTCTTACCAACTCTTTTTATAACCTGAAACAAACCAAATACCCAGTTTGACTTATGATTCGCTCTGAATTCCACATCATGCTCACAGCGGCAAAAAACAGAGTAAAATAGGTTTCTGCCACGATACTCATCTTGCGCCAAGACTTCCTTTGATAATTTACCAAAATTGTCAGGAGCATCTTCTTCGATCTTTTCCTTATGAGAATCTGTTGCATACAAATCATTGACTATACTTTGCTGTACTTCCAACATTTTGAAAAACGTATTTTCAAATCTTTCTATTCTTAGCGTTTCTTTCTGCTCATCAAACTCTGTTGTCTGATTTTGCAATTCAAATTGAGTTTGTATTATTGTTTGCCGCTGATATTCCAGAACAAGATGTTGTTGCCGGATAGTTATTATAAGACCTGCAAAAGCCAAGCCCGAGAACAGAGCATTTACCACACCAAACAAATCGCCAAATTGTCCTCTTTGGCCCCAATCATTTATGCACTTAAATATTAAAAAAGCTGAAAGCAACATGACAAAAAGGACAAAACCTATCGCCCACATCATAGAACAAAGCCATTTGTCTTCCGATTTTTTCAAACCATGTAACTTTTCATTAGTTTTCATATAAGACATCAAACTTAGTTTTTTCTTAGAACCTCTCCATCACCTTCTCGATAACAGGAGCCATGTCGTAATACTTATATTCCGCTAAGCGACCACCGAAGATGACATTCTCTTCCTTGTCTGCTAGTCCTTTGTACTTGGCATAAAGTTCAGAATTCTGCTTGTCATTCACCGGATAGTATGGTTCCATACCATCCTTCCACTCTGTTGAATACTCCTTCGAGATGACGGTCTTTGGACATTCATACACATCCTGACCAAACATCTCAAAGTGCTTGTGCTCAATAACACGAGTATAAGGAACTTCACGCTCGGTATAGTTCACAACCGCATTGCCTTGATAATTTGGCTTATCTATGACTTCTGTCTCGAAACGAACTGTACGATAGTTAAGCTTTCCAAATTGGTAATTATAGAATTCATCTATCTTGCCTGTAAAAACTATCTTGTCAGCGATACCCTCCCAATAAGAGCGGTTTTCAAAGAAATCAACATTCGTTTTCGTCTCTACTCCTTCAAGTAACCCCTCAATCAGTTTGTTATAACCACCAACAGGGATACCCTGGTACTTATCATTGAAGTAGTTGTTATCGAAGATGAGGCGAACAGGTAAACGCTTAATAATGAATGCAGGAAGTTCTGTACATTTTCTTCCCCACTGCTTCTCTGTATATCCCTTGATAAGCTTTTCGTAAATATCTTTTCCGATCAATACCTGAGCTTGCTCCTCCAAGTTACGGGGGTCTGTAACGCCATCAGCTTTCATGCGAGCCACAGCTTCCGCTTTCTGCTCATCAATCTTAGTCTGCGCCTCTTCAGGAGTGGTAACACCCCACATCTGATAGAAGGTATTCATATTGAAAGGCAAATTATAAAGTTTGCCTTTATAGTTAGCTACTGGTGAATTGGTATAGCGGTTAAACTCAACGATAGAATTCACGAAGTCCCAAACCTTCTTGTTAGAGGTATGGAAGATATGTGCGCCATATTTATGCACATTGATACCTTCGATATTCTCACAATAGATGTTACCACCTAAGTGAGATCGCTTGTCTATTACCAAGCACTTCTTTCCCTGTTTGTGAGCAAGATGTGCAAATGTGGCTCCGAAGAGACCGGAGCCGACTATTAAATAATCGTAATAAATACCGTTCATATAACGCATTTAAAATTTTAAAAGTAAATTAAACATTCTTACTATAAACTTATTGAAAAATGTCTTTAATAGAGGTCTTTCATCTATTCTTCTTAACAAATCAAATGAATAAGAACTCCATATCATCATATCTTTTATACCAATAGGCATAGATGGCGAAATAAAAGAAGATTTGCAATTCAAAATTACATTTTCTGATATTTCATCCATTTTTCCTGTATCTTTAAATTTATAATAAAAAGATGGCTCAAACAATGGGGATAATTTTTGTCCATTCCATTGAGTATTGAAGAAATGAACAATCTTTGCCGTATGCAAGAATTGGATAGAACCTAATACTTGGCAATTATAGTCTCCAGAGATAGGATGTATAAATCCATTCAAATCTATTTCAGTCTTTATAAGAGATTGTTGGTCACGAAAGCCCATTGGTAAATCTTTGGTTGACTCCCAATTCGAATGCCATAAATCAAAAAAACGATGCGCCTCAGAACTATCTCTAACAAACATAACACCACTATTATAGTAATCTATACCTTTAGGGATATTTATTTTATACATATTCAATACGTTTTGCCTAATGCCGCTTTGATAGGGATGTTCTAAAAGATGTGAATGAAGGTCAAGAACTATACCTAAATCAATGTTCCAATTATCTATTTCACTTAAAGAGTCACATATGATTGTATCTGTATCCAAAAACAAAAAATCACCATCAACATGTTTGCGCAAAGTAGTCTTCAGAAATCTAGACCGCTCTTTTAATCCAACAGTTTTATCAAAATCAACAGAAATGAAACTATCTACATAAACAGATAATTTCTGTCTAATAGAGTTTGACTTAATACCATCTACTGTATCTTGATCTGCAACTACATATATTTGAGCTTTAGGATTATATTTCTTTAAAGAAAACATAGATACATAAGCTTGTTCCAAATAATAGTCTTTGTCATTACTGACCAAAACATATACCATTTTTGTTTTCATACCACACTATTCTTTTGTAATTTATTTATCAAATAAGTTGAAATCATACCATAAATCGGTGCAAGAATTATATCTATTGCAATACAAAGCAACATTATGCAAATTGTCAAGACAACGTTTCTCAAGACAAGATTATCTGTATTGAAACTTTCTTGTATAAAGGGTCATAATAGTTTTTGAACATTTAAATTTGAATGAATCAGATATATTGGGAATACTGATTTAGCAACAACTGAAATTATACTTGCTTTTATGGTCAATTTTGTAAATATCGTAAGCAACTCAAACGAAGCATTTCTTGTCTTGGTCATTGACATAATCCTTTTTTGCATTTTTTATTCTTCACCAAACCTATTACCATTTTTCTTTCATTAGATGCCAAACCCAAATAGAACACAGTAGCAAGAGTAGAAATAGTGCTAACAAGCCCAATCTCTATAAATCTAATGATAGAATCTTGTTGAAAAAGACAAACTAATGATGGAGCTATAAGTGCTACCAACGTTACAAAAGCTACCTTACAATAAACCTCCTTAATATAAACCATAGCTTTCATTCTTATCAAATCCTTAATAAGATACAAGCGTAAAAACATCAATATTAGATATATCGTAAAATAAACATAATATGCAGCCAAGGGATTAAATCCAATCTTGAACATCAAATATGTTAATGGAAAGTTTGATATTTCTACAATGCCAACAACAATCATATATTTTTTGATATTTCCTGTAGCATGCAAAGCTGTAATTAACGTGTTTGACAACATTCCCATTGTTGTAATCACCAATGTCCATCGCACAAATGCCACAGAATAATCAGGAACAACGTTCAGCCATAAATGCAAAATCATTTCTGTTTCCAAACAAATGGGTATCAAGAAAAATAGCATTAAGAAATAAGAGAATTTAGCTCCCCTATACACTAGTTTATGCATTTCCTCTAATTCTCCCGATGCGTAGTTTTTGGTTATTTGAGGATTAAGTGCCATCATAAAATTGGTAACAAATTGATTTACCGCATTGTTTACTTGTGTAGCTATGCCACGTGCTGCATTCACCGTAACACCAAAGAAAAGATTAATGACGATATTTACACCTTGATTATTCATCATATAAGCTCCCTGTCCAAAGAAATTCCATCCAGCAAAACTTGTCATATTCTTTAAAAGGACTTTATCATATATAAAATGATAATTTGCTTCTTTGAAATGCCGTTTACAATAGAAACCATAAATGAATCTAATGACGAAAGACAAAATCAATAAAAGAACCACATAAGACTTCAACTTATCAAATGGTGATATGTATAAGGAATAAACTATCAATAGTTTCATTATAACCTCGAAAATGCTTATATAGGCAAAAGCTGACATTTTCTCATGAGCAACAATTGTTGAATTATAAGGTATACTTATCAAGTTCATCACAAAAGTCATCAAAGAACATTGGAAAGCCCAATTTGCTGCATCCATTCGTCCTTCTGGTATGTTCATTTTGTAATTCAAGAACCATATACCCGCAATTTCTCCAATTATAACAATCACCAAAGATAATACCATCATCACATTTAGTGAGGTTGAAAATACCTTTTGTAACTGCAAATAATCTTTTTTCCCTAATTCAAAAGTCAAGAAACGTGTTATTGAGTTCGTTATTGAGCCTGACAATAAGCCAAACATAGCAACAACTCCTCCTACCACATTATATATACCATAATCAGAGACCCCTAATGTTGACAAAATAATTCTACTTGTAAACAAGCTTATTGCCATCATTATGAACATTCTTAGATACAAGAAGAGTGTATTCTTTGCTATTCGTTTATTGTTTTCTGATGTTTGATTTGACATAAAATATTATTTAAAATCCATACCATATATGCTTACGCAAAGATCCAAGTCCATTGATCCCAAGAAACTCAGAGTCCCTTGCGTTCTTTAGACAATCATAAGAGGTTGTCCTTTGTGTTCCCCGTACCAAATAGCAAGCTTTCCTTGCTCTTGTAATTCCCACATAATGAAGATTAAGATCTTGCTCCCAATTAGGGTATTGAGGATTATTAAAATCACCATGCTCTATCTGTTTATATGGCAATTCCCAATCGCTCATATTCAAATGAAAGACAACATCAAATTCCAAGCCTTTTGACTTGTGAAGAGTCATTACTTGAATCTCGTTACTTGACATTGGCTTATATGACTCTAAATCTTTCTCAGAAGCCAAAGTCTTATTTAGTTTCTGAAGTGACGCTCCATCTTGAATCCTTGGTAACAATATATCTGCTATTGCCTTGAAATGAGTTGAAAGTTGATCTATATCTGTCTCTTCTATAGATTTGATGACAAGGCTTTCTTCATGCAATCTGTTTCTTTCATACAAGGTTAGGGCTTCATACTCTACATATTCATCCAATACACTCATAAATGACACTGAATCGTCAAAGTAATAGCAAAGTAACAAAGTGTACAGACGAGACTTGGGATTCAAATCCATATCCAGAGAGGTAGTCTTAACTAATCTATGAGGATTTTTAAGATTTTCATCAATGATTTTTTGCGTCCGCTCATTCTTTACCAATATAGCAATTTCGTTATTATCTGTTACACACCACTTTGACTTGATGCTTTCGATTTCATTGTCTATATACTCAGCTATACTATACTCTGAGCCATTGACACGAACTAAGTACATACCTTCTTTATCAGTATCAAGAATATTACTGTTCTCATCTAACAGCCTATTAGAATAATTAATGATTGGTATAGAACATCTGAAATTATCACCCAAATTAAAGGAAGTAAAATTAGGATTCTTCACTAAAGACTTTAAGTATATGCTGTCTTTATGGGCAAAACCAAATATTGATTGATTTACATCTCCTACGGCAATTCCTGTTAATCCTAAATCAAGCAATAATAGAAATAGTTCATTGGTATACGTGTCTGCATCTTGGAACTCGTCAATGAACACATATTTATATCGTGCTTGAAGATATTTCTGGCATGCTAAACTTTTCTTTATGATATGAAGTGCTAGCAATTCCAAGCTTTCCACCAAAACATATCCTTTTCTGAACAAATCTTCCAAATCTGCAAATTGCGATTCTTCTATATCTGTATATTCAGGATGTATATTGTTTATCCACTCAAACCGGCTTTTTTCTTCTTTCCCCAGCTCATTGATGCCTTTCACCTCAACTTCTTTCGAAGGATGCCCACACATATAACACCCAAAAGTCTCCACAATCTGAGTCAGACAGAAATTGTCTATAGTACCAAAGAATGAATTCTTGCTTTGAATACCATCACCCAAAGTTCGCTTTTTCAAGTTAGCGGATGCTTTTCGGGTATAAGATATTGCTATGACTCCTTGATAATCTAAAGAGATGTTTTCTTTCAATACTCGACGTATTTTCTCTGAAAGGACAAACGTCTTGCCACTACCAGGAGAAGCAAGAACAACAACATTGCCATCACATCGGATTATATCTTTTTGAATCTCAGTAGGAACCATATTGACTTTCTATATATTCTTTGGCCAGAACAAGCGGCAAAGCCAATGCATCATTTTTCAATTTCTTCAAGCAGGTCTTATGCTTTTTCAAGAAGTCATACATATTGATGGCTTTGTGTTCCTTCATCTTATTTATAACTTCTTTATAAGTTAAATCTTTACCATAAAATTCTTTTAGCTCTTCTTGAACCGGACTATTGTAGAGATCTTCTTCAAGTCCTTGTTTTGCTAATAGCACATCTTGCTCTGACAATAATTCTACAATTTTCGTTGCTGCATTCTTTGACTCTTTTGGTATATTGTTCTTATCTGCGAAGCGTAAATTACCCCTTTCTGAATCAATTACCTTAACATCAGCATCTTCATGCTGGCAAAATTTAAGATAGAAAGATATACTCCGTTCTATTCCTGCATATCGGTATTCATCTTTTCGTGGAACTTTCATGATATCATTGTCTGTACGAGAAATCCAATAGATATGCATTGCATTGAGAATCTTCATATAAGTAGGGAAGCTAACCCCGTCAACACTAAGTACAGAAATATTAAGACGATCTAACTCTATTCCGATTTGCTTTGCAAGTGTCTTATAGAAAACCATTTCAGAAGGTCCTTCTACCAAAATTACACAATCCGAAAAGAAAGCCTCAGCAGGTATTACACTCATTCTATACCCAAAGTCTTCTATACCTTCTCCTATAACCTTAGAACATCCATCAGAAGCGACAGACGTATCATGTGTATTTTGCTTATACAATCTGATAATAGAATTGGGGCTAAACTCACTCACAATATATGGAGAATGACTGGACAATATAACTTGTCCTTGTAAAACTCGTCCCAAATATGTAGCAACCTCCCTCTGTTGATGTGGATGCAAATACGCCTCAGGTTCTTCAATACAGATAATGGAAACCTCATTTGAAATTTCAGTAAGTTGGTTTTGAGAGGCCCATAGTGACAGATATATCTGATTGATACGGCCTTCACCGCCAATATTCAGTTTCTTGTCACCATATTTAGAAGTCACAGATACGTTTTGAATAACTCGATCTACGTCAGTAGAAGCTATATCAAAAACAATTTGTTGTTCTCTATTATGAATTGACAACTTATCCAGTTCCTTATTCAACTGTTCTGTCGCATTCTTGACGTATGAAAGTTGTGGTATCTTAGAATCTACCTCTTGAAGTTTTTGCTCAATCTCACTATACAAAGTATCATCTGCCTCAATTATATCTGTACTTCTACTACCCTTGGCTTGCAACAAAAGTTCCTTCTTAGTTTTATTGATATAGCTCCAAAACTCTCTACGGCTGCTTATATATTTCAAGTTTAAATATTTCCGATAGAATGGACTATCAATATCTTTCAAATCATCTTCGGAATCACTTTTTCCACAATAAAACTGATATTCAACTTTACCTTTATCAATAGAAGCGGTATATTGAAGAACCAATTTTCCATCATCGCTTATTTTGCCAGGAAGTCGAGCCAATATGCAATCTTCCGTAATGTTCTCAAAATATGCACGAATTACAATCTCACGAGTTTCCTCATAAGCGAAGAAGTCTGATTCTGTCAACTCATAGTCATAATCAGAGAAACTTCTGTCAAGGAGTAGCCGTAATGCATATATCAAATTGGTTTTACCAACATCGTTGGCTCCAATCATCAAACTATGCTCGTTAAAATTTACCGTAACTTCCTTGAAATTTCTGAAGCCTTTTATGTATAATTTCTTTAATATCATAAGATAATTATATAAACGTCCCTAAAGCTATTTTGGGAACTATTTAATAATAACTTTTGTTGTTTGGCTAATCAACAACAAATACAAGTTGTCACCTTCTTGGTTGAACACACTTGTATTTGTACCCCAATAAAATATGTGACAATCGTATTTTATAGAATTATGGGTATAACTGCCCAGATTATATTGACCTTCTTTTTGCGTATATAATGCAACAAACTGTCCTTTCTTTACAGAAAGGTGAGGAAATCTATACATATGACGCAACTTGTTGGATATATCACCATCCGCGTCAAAAGTATCATCATGTATAAGATAATTATGCAAAAAACAATCATCTTCGGCATAGAACAAAATATACTCATCCACTTTGCCTTTTTCACCTATTTTTTGAAATTTCAGATTCATAATTTTAAGCTATTTAAAATTTCACTTAGTCTCTTCTAAAAATATCTCGTGTATAAACCTTATCTTTCACATCATCCAGACAAGCATCGTAGCGGTTGGCAATGATGGCATGGCTCTGTGCCTTGAAGGTTTCGAGGTTGTTCTCTACTCTACTGCCGAAGAAGGTGCTACCCTCTTCCAGGGTTGGCTCATAGATAACTACCTCTGCACCCTTTGCCTTGATACGTTTCATGATGCCTTGGATGGCTGACTGGCGGAAGTTATCGCTGTTTGACTTCATGGTCAAGCGATAGACACCAATCACGCAGTTGTGCTCCTTGCTAGCATCATAGCTGTTGGCATCGGCATAGCTGTAATAACCTGCCTTCTGAAGAACGGCATCAGCGATATAGTCCTTACGGGTACGATTACTCTCTACAATTGCCTCTATCAGGTTCTCTGGAACATCAGCATAGTTTGCCAGGAGCTGCTTGGTATCCTTTGGTAAGCAATAACCACCATAGCCGAAGCTTGGATTGTTGTAATGGGTGCCGATTCGTGGGTCAAGACCTACGCCATCGATGATTGCCTTGGTATCGAGTCCCTTTACCTCTGCGTATGTATCCAACTCATTGAAGTAGCTTACTCGGAGTGCCAGATAGGTATTAGCGAAGAGCTTGACAGCCTCTGCTTCCTTCATGCCCATGAAAATAACAGGGATGTTCTTTTCAAGTGAAGAATGAAGAGTGAAGAGTGATGAATCCAATTGCTTTGTGTCGCCATTATGACCAATTGCGCCTTCAAGAAGTAAGGAAGCGAAGGTCTTGGCTGCCTCTTTCATTTTTTCTACATCGGTCACCTTTCTGATTGCCTCGTTCTCCTCTTCGAACTCTGGGCGCTCAATAATCTTTGGATAGCCTACGATGATGCGGCTTGGG
>ULUS01002564.1_pt1 | contig 30813 bp, 13 predicted proteins | sample 1958761 | NCBI WGS metagenome assembly ULUS01 (sample SAMEA4835767, study PRJEB28245) | human gut metagenome | biome: gut microbiome; material: fecal sample | place: Denmark | collected 2008
CGTGAGTATAAGCGAGAGCGGTGAGCGCTTCGAGGTTGTCACCTTCGATAAGGATATGGTTGGGCGCATCGGGAGACTCGCTCACGATGGCACGCTCCGGCACCTCCGTGAGAACAGGCAGTTCGTCCACAAGACGTGTTTCTATTTCTTCCGGCTTGTCCTCCCACACCAAGCCATACTTTTTCTGAGAACGAAGAAGCTCAACAAGCGAAGCCTTTTCTTCGTTTGTCAAGCCATCGAGCTGCGTTATCTTTTTCGCAAGTTCATATTTATTCATGTTCAACGTTCTGTTTTGTTAGAATTTAAATTTATTTAATTATCAGTATCACTTTCATTAATGAGCAGTTTTCGCATCTCGTCCATATCAGGCAAAGCATTTCTTAGTTCCTCACGATTGATTTCGCTCGCCATGGGCGAGCATTTTTTAAAGAGAGAAGCATTTTATATCTATAGTGTCTGATTTATAGATAGTTGCAATTTGGCAGCCGATGGCTGCCAAATTAAATATTGTGTCCAATACTCATAAAAAGTTCGCATATTACGAATACTTCTTGCCGAAAAACCACGTAAACCAGGAAGCTCACGGCGCAATTGTTCGCTTATGCTCTCAATAATGGACGTTCCCCATTTTTCTTGACGCGAGCGGTGTGACACGTAAGCACCAATACCAAAGTTAAGTGATAATTCTTCACCTGTAACCAATTTTGCAGCCCTGTATTGGCTATGCAAAATTGCTTCTTTAATAACGCTTACCGCCTGTTTATATTGTTGTATAGAAGTTTCCATATTATATATTCTCATTGAATTTTGTGTCGTAAAGCAGAGTCTTAATATCCACCTTAAGTATTTTTGCAATCTGGTCCAGGGTTTGCAAATCAGGCTGTGCGGTATTTGTGCACCATTTGCTAACCGTACAAGTTGACTTATTAAGCTGTTCAGCTAACCATTTCCCAGATTTGCCTTGCTCAACAAGAACTACTTTTATTCGATTTAGATTTACCCTTGTTTCCAATTTATTAAATATAAAAGCGAATTTATAAAAAAATGAGTAAAACAACGAAAGAAAAAATGTTTTTATTAAAATTTAAGATAACGAGGATTAGGTTAGAGTCAGATAAATAAAAACCGATGGCCTAATCTGCGGCTCACCATGCAAATCCTTAGCTTGAACGTTTACACTTGTCATTTCTGCAGCAAAGTCTTTTGCTTTGATGCTAATCGTTGGCAAGAAATCGTCTAACGGACGTTTTTCGGGAACTCCCATACGTCTTTTCAACATTTCCGCTCTGCGTGTCTGTACTGCAAAGTAAGTCTGCACAAACGCAATTTGCTGTTTGCGAGGGTCACCATTTTGTGCCACAAGATAGCAAGCGTAACGGGTAAGCATGATGTCATCCACTTGACGCTCAGCACCTGAGCCAAGTTCGACCATTTTGCTGACGTCAGCAAAATGGTCGGCAGTTTTATGTCCTGCATTGCCACACGCTTCTTTTGAAAACCATAAAACAAAAAAGCCTATGACAAATATCCATGAGGAGATTTTGCCATAGGCTCTTGCTCTATTTATGAAGCTCAGCAGAGGGTAGCCCCATTAATAGCCTTTGTTTTGGGTGTATAAGCCAGGAATATAGAAGAGCTGGTTATAGGGAATGGGGAAGAACTCGTTCTTATCGGCTGTGTAATGGGCATCTTTCAGATAGTCGGCATAACGTTTACCGTCATACGAATCGTTCTTCTCTTTAGCAAAGTATGCATTGAGCGTCTTCGAAGCCAGTCCCCAACGACGCAAGTCGAAATAGCGGCTGCTCTCCATACCCATCTCCAGTCGGCGTTCCCAACGCAGACACTTGCGTGCTGTCTCCTTATCCTGGAAATAAGACTCTGGATAGAGAGCAATTTCACACTGGTCTTGTGCGTAGCTGATGTGCTTTGCAACAGAGTTTTTCGCACGCTGACGAATGTCATTGATGATGATGCGTGCCTCAGCCAGATGGTCGGTTTCGATGAGCGCCTCTGCCCTCATGAGCATGACATCGGTATAACGGAACACATAATCGTTCATTGCGAATGCTTGCCATGAGCCGTTATAGGTCTCGCCTTTTGAACGTTGCGGCACCTCTTTGAGCGAAGAATAATAGCCATAGGTGTCGGGGTTGCGGCTGTTCTCCTTTGTCATGATGTTGTCTGTCTCATACTTATATGGGAAAGACGGCATGGCCACGGTGTGGAAGAGACGCGGATCCCACTTCTGTGCTGTGGGCTGACCGTTCACAGGATAGCTGTTTGTCTGATTGTAGTCGTCAAACTCGGGCAGACCGTTACGCGTCTTGAACGCATTGACAAGATCCTGCGAAGGCTTGTGAAAGTCCCATCCGCATGACCACATCTTCCATGCGCCGTTGAGCATGTTGCTCCAGTTGGCGCGTCCGTAAGTGGTGTTGTCAGCCTTATAGTCGGAACATTGCACAGCGAAAATGCTCTCTTTGCTGTTGGCGGTTTCAGGCAGGAATATGTCGCCATAGTCTTCAAGGAAACCATAGTTGGGGTCATTTTTCACCACATCGGTATAGTCGAGCACCTTCTGCATATATGCCTTGTTTATGTGGTCGTAGCCATTGGTCTTCTCATATCCGTCGCCATAAGCGAGTGTGAGATAACACTTGGCGAGGTAAGAGGCAGCAGCAATCTTGTTGACGCGATTGGGGTCGCTCTGCGTGCTGGGCAGCGTGTTGTAAGCCTCCTCAAAATCGGCTATAATCTTCTGAAACAGCTGCTCGTATGTAAACTCTGTGTTTGAGGTTTTCTCCTGAAGATTGTTCTTTGTCACATTTTCATCAATCCAAGGCACCTGACGGAACATCGTTATGAGCTTGAAATAGAAATGTGCGCGTAGGAATTTCACCTCTGCAATGCGCTGTTTGGACTTCTCGTCGCCAATGTTGCTTTGGCCATATTCCTCAAGCGACAGGAGGGCACGGTTACAGCGGCTAATGGCACAATAGAGACGATACCACAGCTCGTCAAACTCTCCTTGAGTAGAGGTGAGCGTAGACCAAATCTCCATTGCGTGGTAGCCTGTGTCGGTTGTTCCCGAGCCACCTTTCAAGCAGTCGTCTGACGCGAGGTCGCCGTATGGCCAGAGGTTGAACGGATAGCTGTACCAGCAGTCGCCGAGCATGGCATAAGCCGATGTTACCATGGCATCGCAGCGGCTGAACGCCTTGTCTTGATCAATGACACCCTTAGGGTCTTCACTGAGAAAATCGTTACATGATGTAGCTGTCAGAGCCATCACGCCTACGAATATATATCTAAAAAACTTTTTCATTGTTGTTTTGTCTTAATGAGTGGTTTATTTTGTTTTGCCTTTCTCTATGCAACATTTTTCTCTATGCAACATTATAAAGGTTCCTGCAATTTTTTGTTTTATGCCTGAAGATAATGATGTTGCCCTTGTTTAGAATGAGAGTTGCAGACCCAACGACACCGAAGAAGAATGGGGATAAGCCCAATTGGGGTTCTCGGGATCTGAGATGGTGAAGCTGTTGCTCTTCAGCGTGAAGATGTTCTGTCCTGACACATACACGCGGGCAGAGGTCATGTGAAGCTTCTTAAGCAGCGACTGTTCGAAGTTGTAACCAATCTGCAGCGTGCGCAGCTTCATCCAGCTACCGTGCTCCACGAAGTAAGACGAGCGTCGACCTTCATCGCCTGTGTTGTTGGTGGTGAGGGCAGGAATCGTTGACGAGGTGTTGTCCTGTGTCCACGCTCCAAGCAGGCGGTTGCCCTTGTTGCTGCCCGAGTCGGTGAGACTCCAGAAATCGGTTTGGAATTTCTGGTTATTGTAGACATCCACTCCACACACACCCTGGAAGAACATTGAGAGATCAAAGTTCTTGTAGCTAAGCTGTACGTTGAGTCCCCAGTTGAAGTCGGGTACAGGGTTGTAGATCCATGTCTGGTCGTTGGCATCAATAGACCCGTTGTTGTCGAGATCAGCATATTTCAGTCCGCCCACTCGTGCGTTTGGCTGTCCCGATGCAGCAGCTTCCTCCTTTGTCTGGAAGAGGCCATCCACCACATATCCCACCATTGAGCCGTAAGGCTTCTTTGCCTCTACGAGGTTTTGCTTCATGGTGTGCTCATAGGCACCTGTCGTTGTAGAAGGCAGATAGGTGACGTGGTTACGGAAGAAATCGACATTTGCGTTCACATCATAGCGCAGTCCGTAGCTTGTGGTGTGACGGTATCCCACGCTGGCCTCCATACCTATGTTACGAAGCGAAGGACCGTTTGACCACATGTTGCCGCCTTCTCCCATGGCTCCGAGGAAAGCAGGCGATATGAGCATGTCCTTAACATCCTTGATGTAGCCGTCGACGGTGCCATAGAGAGCCTGGTTGAACATTGAGAAATCGACACCCACATTATATTGTATTGTTGTCTCCCATTTAAGGTTTTCGTTAGCCGTCTGTGTGGCACGGAAACCTGAGGGGAACACGCCTGTGCCCTGACGGTAGAGGTCATAGGCAGTAGAGGTCACGCGGTCTTGTCCGTAGTCGGCAACATACAGTCCGTAGCGTGCGTTGTTGGCAATCTCCTGGTTACCTGTCTTACCCCATGATGCGCGTATCTTGAGGTCATCAAGCCAGTTGGCCTTAAGGTTCTTTGACAGGCGGTAGCCAAGCGTTGCAGCAGGGAAGCTGCCATAACGGTTGTTCTTGCCGAAGCGCGACGAGCCGTCTCGGCGTATTGTGAACGAAGCGAGCAGCAGGTCCTGCCAGTTGTAGTCGACTTTTCCAAAGAACGATGCCAACGTGTAACCCGAGCCAATGCCCGATGAGCGGCGTATGCCTGTGGCGGCATCAGGCCACATATAGTCTTTGTCTTCAAGGTCAAAGCTCTGAGCATAAGCGCTCGACTCTTCCTTTGTCTGCTTGTGAAGCTCCATGCCGGCGAGCACGGTAAAATGGTGGTCGGTGGCAATGTCAAAATTATAGTTGGCTGTGTTGCTCCAGGTCCAACGCACATCATCGTTTGTGCCCAGGGTTGTGCTGGGGATGTCGTTGTTGACGATATCCGACTTGAAAGTGTGCGTCATAGAGTGGATAAACGAGTGATAGTAGTCGAGACCGAAATTTGAGCGAAGCACCAGTCCCTTCAACGGCTTGACATCGACGAAGGCATTGCCAAACACTCGCCATATCTTCAGCGCGTTGTCGCGGTTCTGATACATCTCGCGCAACGGGTTCTGACGGTCACTCATACCTCCTACCGGTCCGCCGAAGGTCTCGCCGTCTTCCTCATACACAGGCACGGTGGGGGCCATCTTCAGAGCGTTCTCCATAGGTGCAGAGTCACACTGTTTCGAATATGTGATGGTTGCGTTCTCGCCCACGCTCACAATCTTGTTTACCTGGTAGGTAGAATTGAAGCGTGCAGAGAAATTCTCAAAATTGCTGTATTTCAGGATACCGTCGTTTTTCTTGTAGCCCAGAGAGAAGAGTCCGGTAAACTTGTCGGTAGCTCCAGAGAGCGACAGGTCATAGTTGCGCATGAAGCCTGTGCGAGAAATGGCATCGAGCCAGTCGGTGTCAGAGAAGCGCATGGTCTTCTTTGAGTTGATGTAGCCATCGTAGGCACCGTTCACGGTGTAGGAGTTATAGCCACCTGTGGCGGGGTCATAGGCGCGTATCGATGTGCCTGTGGCTGCGTTGAGGTCGAGACCATAGTTGCGTGCATAGGTCACAGGGTCAAGACCGTCGTTGAGGGCTGCCTGTGCCATTGCCGTAGCATATTCGGCGGTGTTGCAGAGTTTCATCATCGACTGTGAGTTGTAAAACTGTGCCGTGACGTTAGCCGAGAAGTCCACATTCAGCTTGTCGCCCTTCTTGCCGTGCTTGGTGGTGATAATAATCACGCCGTTGGCGGCACGCGAACCGTAGATAGAAGCCGAAGCAGCATCTTTGAGCACCTGCATGCTCTCAATGTCGTTCATGTTGAGCGAGTTGAGGGTTGTGGTTGTAGGCACGCCGTCAATGACGAAGAGAGGATCTTGTGACGAGTTGAAAGAGCCGATACCGCGAATGCGCACCGTGCCTGTGCCTATAGGCGAGCCATCTGTCGATATGGTCATGCCCGGTACCTTGCCCTGCAGAGATCGCATGGGGTCGGTATCTGATGACGACTTGAGGTCTTTTGTGCTCACCACTGACACCGATCCTGTGAGGTCGGCTTTGCGTTGCACCTGATAACCTGTCACCACCACCTCGTTAAGGGTCTCTGACGAGTCGTCAAGCACGATGTTGAGTGCGCTGCCTGCTGCCACCTCCTTGTTCTCGTAACCTATATAGGAGATAACGAGAGTTTCGCCGGGCTTCGCGTTGATGGTGAAATCGCCGTCGATGTTAGTAACAGCTCCCACATTGGAGCCTTTCACTTTAATGGTAGCACCTATAATAGGCTCACCATTATGGTCGGTCACTTTGCCACCTATGCCGTCGGTTTGGGCGTATAAGCCGCAACTGGCGAGCATGAGCATGCTTACTAAAGCAACTTTAGCTTTTTTCATAAGTTTTGCTGTTTTTATTTGGTTTAAGTTTTGTTTTGTTGTTACGCTTGCAAAGTTAGGCAGCAAAACGACAGGCCCATTCTAAGAATAATTCATTAAATGTAACTTTTTTGACATGTAACAATTGTTAGGTGGAATGTCCATAATGTTAGGAAGGAAAAAGTGCAAAGGCTTGCAGACACAGCCTTTGCACTTTAATATAAAATGTGTTTCTAAAAAAAAATGTTACAACTTGTTATGTTCGTCCCTTAGCTCGGTGGGGTACTTGCCATATTGCTTCTTAAAACATGACGAGAAATAGGCTGGCGTAGCGAACCCCACGCTGTAAGCCACCTCAGAGATGGTATTGTCGGTGGTGAGAAGCAGATGATGTGCTTTCTTCAAGCGGGTCTCGCGTAAAATCTCCACAGGCGACAAGCCTGTAAGAGCCTTCACCTTGCGGTAGAGCTGCACCCTTGACAAGCCCATCTCCGCACCGAGGTCATCGACCTTCAGCTGCGTGTCGGCAAGATGCTTGTTCATGGCCGAGACAAACTGGTCGAGGAAGCGTCGCTCGGGCGTTGCCGCTTTCCCTATCGTGTTTTCTGCCTCTGGCTCTTCTGACGTTTCAGCCTCATGGTTGTTGGCAAACAACCGGCGCAGACGCTGACGGTTCTCAAGCAACGAGGCGATGTTGGCAAGCAGCAAGTCGGCACTGAAGGGTTTCGTCATGTAGACATCGGCACCGGTGTGCAACCCCTCGATGTGTTGCTGCTCTGAGCTCCGCGCTGTGAGCAAGATGACAGGAATGTGGCTCGTGGCGGCATGCTGCTTCAAGCGAGAACAGAACGTCAGGCCGTCCATGATGGGCATCATCACATCGCTGACCACGATGTCGGGCACACTCTCGACAGCCAGATGCAGACCGCTCTGTCCGTCGCTCGCCTCGATAACATAATAGCGGTCGAGCAACAATGTGCGCAGATAGGCACGCATGTCGGCATTGTCGTCAACGACAAGCACGGTAGCCAACTCGTCGACGCTGTCGTTAACGGCAATCTTGTGACGGTTCTCCTGAACAGCTTTCAAGCTTTCTGCCTTAAGCTCATCTGTGACCGCGGTGGTGTCGTCAACGGTGGCATTGGTCTCTTTACGGAAAAGGAGCACGTCGTTCACCAGCTGTTGCAGCTGTTCCACGTTTCGCTTCATGATGTTGAGGAGCCTCAACGTGTCGGCGTTGGTGGCTTTATCGCCTGCGCTCTGCTCAGCCTTGTCTGTTCCGTTCATGAGATGGCCTTTCAAGAGCTGTTGCAGCGGACCGGCAATGAGCGTGAGAGGTGTGCGCAACTGGTGCGAGGCATTGGTAAAGAAGCGCGTCTGCTCATCGTTCATCTCACGCATGCGACGGTTGGCGCGGCGTGTCACGGTCACAGCCCGCAACGTCATGCCCACAGCCGTTACGAGGAGCACAACGACAAGCAAGAGCACCAGCAACAGCGTGCGCTGAATGTGGTAGAAGCCGAGATAGGTCTCAAGCTTTCCCTGTATCGTGGTCAGATATTTGTTCTGGTTTATCAGCGCGTTGCTACTGATGGCAATGTCGGCCACGTTGGCTGGTGTAACGACGAAGCTCTTCAGGATATTGTCTCGCTTGTAGGCTTTGTGTTCCAAGATGTTAAGGGCTAACGCAATGACCTCTTCGCCGTGGGTGGGGTATATGTATGATGCCTCGAGCTGTCCGCGCTGAACAGCATCAATGCCCTCGCCCGGAAGACCGTCGATGCCAAGAAACTTTATGTCGCGCTCACGCCCCACCTTTTTGGCAGCATCATAAGCTCCCATCGTGGCGTTGTCGCTATGGCAGAACACCACGTCTACAGGTTTGCCATCACTAAGCCATTTCTCCATTATGGCCTTGCTGTCCTCATACGACCAGCTACTTGGCACACATTGGTAGTTGATGTCGGCATGTTGCCTCATCTCCTCAGCAAAGCCCTTATGCCGCTCTGCCGACGGAGAGATTTCTTCCGGTCCTTTAATCTCAAGAACAACCGGTCGGCGTGTCTTGACAGCAGCCATACTGTCGCGGCAGAGCTTGGCAGCATAGCGTCCCATCTGTCGGCCAGCGTCCACATTGTCGCCACCTATGTAAGCCGTGTAGTCGTTAAACGATGTCTTGCGGTCAAAGAATACAATGGGTATCTGTTTTTCTTTGGCCCTTTGAAGACTTTTGTCGAGGGCATAATAATCGTTTGGCGACACGATGAGAAGATCAACGCCCGAGTTGACCATACTGTCTATCTGCTCACACTGCCTGGCGTTGTTGTTGTTGGCATCGACAATTGTAACCTCCACATCGGTGTCGTATAGGTGTTGCGCTGAGAGCATCTCGTTGTTTACCTTATCGCGCCAAGGGCCTCCCACACATTGAGACACGCCTATCTTGTAACGATAACTGTTGCCTGTGGAGCACCCCAACTGTAGGAATGCCAGCAGCATAACGAATATATAAAAACTCGATTTTGGCATAATAACAAAAGATAACAAATTGGTCTTATGACTACAAAGATATAAAAAAAGATTAAAGCAAAGAAAAAAGTGAAACAATTCTTTGCTTTCTCTATGTTGGTTCTTTGCTTTCTCTATGTTTTTTCAATATTGAAGATAAGTGCCGTGTTTGCGCATCCTAAGTGCCATGGTTAAGCCTCGTAAGTGCCATGGTTGCGCCTCCAAAGTAGGTGCACTTTTATCTGAATAAAATCACATCGTCTGAGTGTTTTTGTAAAAAAGTCAGAGGTTTTTTGCATGGGTTTTGTAAAAAAAGTCAGAGGTTTTTTGCGTGGGTTTTGAAAAAAGGCAGAGGTTTTTTGCATGGGTTTTGCAAAAAAGGCAGCCATCACACATTAAGCGGATGACTGCCTTTTTTGATAACAGTATTCTAAGCGACAAAAATGCTTTATTTCTTGATTTCCTCAGGCAACACAGGCATGGCTCCGTTCTGTGTGCAGACGTAAGCGCTGACCTGAACGGCACGTTTGTGAGCTTCAGACACGGGCATGCCAGCGAGGATAGAGGCGCAGAAGGTGCCTGTGAACGAGTCACCGGCTCCCACGGTGTCGGCAACCTCAACCTTGGGTGTGGGCTGGTACGACATCTCGCCGGGTGTGAACACATAGCTGCCATTGGTTCCGCAGGTGAGCACGAGCATGTCGAGGTCATACTTGCCCAGGATGAGCCAGCACTTGTTCTCGATGTCGAGACCGGGATAGCCAAACATGCGGCCGATGAGCACAAGCTCTTCGTCGTTGATCTTAAGCACGTTGCAGCGCTTCATGCTCTCGCAGATCACCTCCTTGGTGTAGAAGTTCTGACGCAGGTTGATGTCAAAAATCTTCATACAGCCCTTGGGTGTTGCGTCAAGGAACTTATAAATGGTCTCGCGGCTCACCACGTTACGCTGTGCAAGCGAGCCCCAGCACACGGCGCGTGCGTTCTCGGCCACTGCCTTCAGGTCGTCGTTGAAGGGGATGTTATCCCACGCCACGTTCTCTTTGATGTCGTATGTGGGTATGCCCTCACCGTCGAGCTCCACCTGCACGGTGCCTGTGGGGTATGGCACACGCGGCATGCAATATTGCAATTTCTTTTCTTCAAGCTGCTCAATGGTCTCTTCAGCAAGTTTATCCTCACCGAGAGCACTCACAGCGATAGAGTTAAGACCAAACTGTCCTGCGTGGAACGCGAAATTTGCAGGAGCACCACCAAGTTTCTTTCCTTCGGGAAGCACATCCCAGAGTGCTTCACCGAGACCTACTACGTAATCCATAAATATAAAATAAAGGACCTCCAGCCCAGCGACAGCCCCACCCCCGCGCCGCTAACGCGGCTCACCCCTCCCCTTATGGAGGGGAGTGATATGCTGGGAGAAAATGGGAAGCCCCACCCCCGCGCCGCTAAAGCGGCTCACCCCTCCCCGTTGGAGAGGGGAGTGATATGCTGGGCAAGGTGCTGTTTTTATTTGTTAGTTATTATTTGTTATTTATTGTTTGTTATTTGATATTTCTTTTTAATATCTCTTTAGCCCCCACTCCACCTTAAAACCCAAGACCCCCAACCACCCAAGTCATTTTACTCCCCTCTCCCGCTTGACCTTTGGTCGCTTGCCAGAGCAAGAACGGCGAGGGGGTGGGGCTTCAAGGCATTCTACTCCCCTCCATAAGGGGAGGGGTGAGCCGCGTCAGCGGCGAGGGGGTGGGGCTTTCAAGACATTCTACTCCCCTCCCTCGCTCGACCTTTGGTCGCTTGCCAAAGCAAGAAGGGGAGGGGGAAGCCGCCTTCGGCGGCGCGGGGGTGGGGCTTTTATTGCTTCACCCTCGGAATATAGCTAAGCAGATAAACCACGCCCACAGCCATGACCACGGCAGCCCATATCTGCGGATACACAGCACCGGCAGCCTTGGCAGCATCGCTGGCGAAGCCCATGAACAAGGGGAAGACGGTTCCGCCGAAGAGACCCATAATCATCAGTCCGCTCACCTCGTTCTTCTTCTCGGGAGCAGAGAGCATGGCCTGCGAGAACACAATAGAGAACACGTTAGAGTTGCCGTAGCCCACGAGAGCGATGGCAGCCCACAGCTCCCACTTCTCTGTGCCGAACACGAAGCCCACCATGGCGAGAGCCATCATCACGACGATGATTGCGAAGAAGGTGCGTATGTTGAGCTTGCGCATGATGATGGAGCCGGTGAAGCAACCCAAGGTACGGAAGGCGAAGTAGATGCTGGTAGCATATTCAAACTTGCTCAGCGTGTCGCCGTCGGTGCCGAGGCGCTCAAGCATGATCTTTGGAGCCACAGCGTTGGTGCCCACGTCGATGCCCACATGACACATGATGCCGATGAACGAGAGCAGGATGAGCGGTGTGCCGATCATCTTCACGCTGTCGATGAAGCCCGATGCCTTGCCCTCGACAGGCTCCTCCTCGATGTTGGTGAGTCCGAGCGAGAGGGTTGCGATCATGCCGATGACGAAGAACAGGAGGAAGAGAATGCGCCAGCTCAGGCCGAGGATGGGAGCCGATGTCGTTGCGCCCCATGCTGCGATGAGCGGAGCGATGAACGAGGCGATGGCCTTGACAAACTGTCCGAAAGTGAGCGTCGAGGCGAGGTGTCCCTTCACGAGCATGGTCACCAGCGGGTTGATGCTCGTCTGCATGATGGCGTTGCCTATGCCGAGGAGCGAGAACGAGATATACATGAGCCAGAGCTGGCTCTGCGGTGTGGGCATGAAGCTGTCGAAGAGTGGCAGCAGCACAGCCACGGTTGTCACGATGAGCGAGAGCATGACGGTCTTCTTACGTCCTATCTTGTTCATGAGCATGCCCGTGGGCACAGAGAAGATAAGGAACCAGAAGAATACGAGCGAAGGGAAGAAGTTGGCGGCAGAGTCGCTCAGTCCGAAATCTTCCTGCATGTTGTTGGACACAGCGCCGACGAGGTCGACGAAACCCATTGTGAAGAAGGTAATCATCACGGGTATGAGTGTCAGTTTGCTTGAGTTTGTACTGTTCATTTAGCTATAGGATAAATAAATTTTTGTTTTCTTTATTTGTTAAGATTGTAAACCACATATTTTGCCTTGCCCTTTACCAGCACCTTGTTATAAGGCTTGGTCGGGAACACAAGGTTGGTCATTGCCATCTTGCCGTCGGCATCGAACGCCTCGATGCTGCTGCGGTCGATGAAGAGGCGGAGCTGTGACATCTTGCCGTGAACGGGAGCCACGGTGAGGGCAGCGAAGTCGTCGCTGAACTCTTTCTGTCCGCTCTTCGTGCGGTCCATGGCGAACGTGCGGCTCTTCTCGTCGTAGGTCATCACCACCTGCTCACCCTTGTCGTTGGCGAGGGTTATGGTGGCGTTGCCCTTGAGCGTCACGACCATCTCGCAAGCTTCGGTAAGGGTCTTTGTAGCCTTCTTCGGGCGTGCTGCTGCAAGCTCGGGCGAAGGAGTGACGCCACAATAGGTCTGACCCTGATACTCGTAGAGGTCGAGGTCGCGGGGCACCGAGTTGGCAGAGCGGTACTGCATTGTTGGCACTTGATTGGCATACTGCCAGTTGCTCATCCACGCCATAGCCACATGACGGCCGTCGGGAGCGTTGTCGAAGGTCACGGTGGCATAGTGGTCCTTGCCATAGTCCATCCACTTGGTCACCTCGGGAGCCGACTCGCATGTGAACTTATGTCCGTCAAACTGTCCCACGAAATATTGTGTTGCTGAGCCGCCGAACGGGCCGCCGGGGTTAGTGTTGCAGAGAAGCATCCACTTATACTGGTCTGTGCCGCGCACCTTCATCTTCATGAGGTCGGGACACTCCCACACGCCGCCGTGGTTGCCATACTCGGCACCAAACTGGCTCTCCAGCTTCCATTCCTTAAGGTCTGCCGACGAGTAGATGTCCATGTGCTGTCCTTCGGCCATGATCATGTTCCAGCGTTTGATGTCCTCGTTCCAGAACACATGAGGGTCGCGATAGTCGGGTGTGTTGCTTGTGAGCACGGGGTTTCCGTCATATTTTGTGAAGGTCTGTCCGTTGTCGTTGCTGTAGGCAATGCTCTGTGTCTGGTTCTCTCCAGCCGATGTGTACATGGCTACCACGGCACCCTTGCCGAAGCCGGCGGTGTTGTTATGGTCAACCACAGCCGAACCGCTGAAGATTGTTCCCCAGGCGTCAGCCTCAATGGGGGCACCCTGGAAGGTCCAGTGGATCAGGTCGGTAGATGTAGAGTGGCCCCATGTCATGTTCTCCCACTGTGAACCATAGGGGTTATACTGGAAGTAGAGGTGCCACACGCCGTCCTTGTAGAACATGCCGTTGGGGTCGTTCATCCATCCCCATGCGGGTGTGTGGTGATAGACGGGGCGATATTTTTCGCGGTTGGCGGTGTCGAACGTGTCGGAGAGCTGCATGTTCTTCCAGCAGGTGAAGCCCGACAGCTCACCGTCGTTGCGATAGGTGCCGTTGACGTGTATGTCAAGAGCCAGCTTTGCGTCCTCGCCAAACTGCTTGAGGTCAAGGGGCACATAATAGTCGATATGGTTTGAAGCGAGACGCACGTTCAGGGCTTTCACCTGTGTGTTGTTTTTCACAACCTTTATGTTGCACATCTCTGCCTTCTCCTGCACGGGCAAGAGAAGATAGTTCTTCTGTTCGTTAATGCGGTAGATGCAGTGGTTACTGCTCAGGAACCGGGCGTCTTGTGCCGAAGCGGCGAAGGCCAATGAAGCGAGCACCGTTGCTGCCATCGTGCGGCCCAAAATTGTTTTTATCATATTTTTTTTCGTTTTTAGTTTAGGAACATCAGTTCCTTGAAACTTGTTAATCTTTCGTCGTTTTTAAACTCGCATTTTATAGATTAATGCAGGTGGGTAAGAAACTCACAATCTTGTTTAAGCCCGCAAGTTTTTTTAGCACTCGCGTTTTTTAATGATAATTTGAGTTCGTTTATTGAAGATCTGAAGCATCATTGATTGTTTTCTGCTGCAAATTTAATGTATCTTCTCAAAAACGAATATCATAAATGTTTCGTAAGGTTGCAAAAATAAGCACATAAACGGAAAAACCTGTTATATGCAACAAAATTCGGATGTTTTGAACGGTTTTTATAACTTTATTTTATGAGAGGAAACCACAAAAGGCCATCTCCGGTATAAAACCATTAGGGCTGCGAACACCTACTTACACTTCAATATTTAAACAAATCATCCATTGTCACCTCGCTTTGAATCATTCCGTATTGAGCATTCTTCACCAATCCATAAGTAGTAACGAATGTAAGATGAAGAGCCTTGTTGATCCTTATAAACAAGAAAAATGTGCTTGAAGTGGGGCGGTAACTCAAAAAAAATATAGTTACCGCCCCACTTCAAGCATGTTTTTATGGCTCATCCGGAAAATAGAGTGATAACAACCTATGCAGAATAATGCAGAAAAACGCAGAAAAACAATAACTTGTCAGCACATCCACACATGAAAAAATAAGTTAGGGCTGCAAACGGCATTGTTGCCGTTTACAGCCCTAACTTATGTATGTGTGAATCGTCAAGCCGATACATCCCCAACAAGAATTGATTGCTCCCCTCTCCCCTTTTTGGGGAGGGGTTGGGGGTGAGAGTAGCTTTCGTTCTTTCTAAGAACAAAAAAATATTATTGCGCTTCGCGCGGTTTTAAACATTAATTTCCATTAATGGGTCATTAATGGAAATTAATGTTTAAAAAGACAACGAGCGCGAAGCGCAATGTAGATATTAATCTTCGCGAAAGATCAGCAAGCTGCCTTTACTTCACGTTAAATCCTGTAACGTCGACCACAGGGTTGCCCTTGCGCATGTCCTCATTATTCCAAGCCACCTTGATGGTGCGCTTCTCGCCGGGGAGGAGATGGAAGTAGTTGTCAGAATAGTCGACAGGCAGGATCTGGTCGCCGTCGCCGTCGAGGAGGTTCAGGCGCACCATCATGGCAGGAGTCTTTGAGGTGTTCTCCAAGGTGATGATGCGACGGCTCTTGTTGCAGCCCGTAGCCTGAGCAGAGCAGCCCGCAGCCTGTGCCGAGCAGCCCTTGGCCTGAGCCTGGCAGCAAGCCTTCTTTGCGTCCTTGCAAGCCACCGTCTCCACGCTGACCTTTATGTCGTTCTCGCCGAGCACGGGCAGAGCGTTGAGGTCTTGCAGGTTGCCGTGGTCGTTAGAGTCGACATAAGTGTTGGTTGAGAGCACCTTGCCGTTAGAATCGCTGAGGGTCAGGCGCACGATATACACGTTCTTGCCGCCGAGGTCATAGCTGTCGTCCACATGGAGCGCCTGCAGCGGGGTCGTGGTGTCGTCGTTGGTGTCGAGCGTGGCCACATCCACCTTCACGGTCTTGCCGTCGAGGCCAATGACCTCGCGCTTGGCGGTGAGCTGCTTGTGCTCTCCCGCAGCGAGGTTCACCACCTCGGGGTTGCGTGTAGAGGCGTTGAGCTGTATGTGGAGCGGCTCACATGCCTTCTTGCTTCCGAAGAAGGCGGCGGTGGGCTCAAAATAATAGTCGTAGCAGCACCACGTCATGCTTGGCCAGCAAGAATGGCTCATCCAGATGATCAGGCCCATGCGGTCCTTTGAACCCGACTCGTACATGGCGCGGTAGCCGTCATAGTTCTCCCACTGTGCAAGCGCCGTAAACTGTCGTGCGTCGGTCACCTTTCCGAAGGCTTTCTCTATGATGCCGTTGAAGCTGGCGCCGCGCTGTGCGCCCTCCATGCCGTAGTCGTGCTCACCCCATGCGTCGCCTTGCGGCCACAGGGCGTTGGGGGCGAGTGTGCGTGACAGGCCCTCGAAGGTCATGACGTTAGGCATGCCTCGCTCCGAGTGGAGCTTGCCAGTCTGGTGTTCAAAGTAGAACTTTGGTGTGCAGGCCCAGTAGGGACCGTGTCCGCTCACGCCGTCGTCAGCCGAACTTGAGATGTAGCCCATGCCGGGGTTCATGGCTGCCACATACTGGCGCAGCGCCTTGTCGATGGTTGCTGGCGGGTAGCCCTCGTTGCGTCCGCAGTAGAGACCTATCGAGGGGTGCTGGCGCATGCGCAGGGTGTAGTCGCGTGCGTTGGCAAGGAACATGTCCTCGTTCTGCGGGTCTGGTCCGTCGCAGGGGTTGGCGAGCCAGAAGTCCTGCCACACCATGATGCCATATTTGTCGCATGCCTCGTAGAACTCCTCGTCGCCGGTCATGCCCACCCAGTTGCGGATCATGTTGAAGTTCATGTCGCGGTGGTAACGCACGGCGATGTCATACTCGCGGCCTCTGTAGAGCAGGTTCTGCTCGCTGAAGCCCCAGTTGCCGCCGAGCGGAATGAAGCGTTTGCCGTTGATGTACATCGTCAGGCGAGTGTCGATGTCCTTGTATATCATCTGTCTGATGCCCGCCTTGTAGCATGTGCGGCTCTGCACGCCCTCGTCGGTAGCAAACTCGAAGCCCGCCTTATATAGATAAGGTGTGCCGTAGCCGTTGGGCCACCACAGCTTCATGTTCTGCTCCTTGAGCTGTGCAAACTCGTCGGGCGAGAAGCTCACCTCCTGTGTGGCGTTGGGTGCGAGGGTGACGGTCTTGCTGAAGCTTATGTTGCCGATCCATCCGCGGAGTTCACCCTTCACCTCACAGGCCTCGTTGTTGGCAAGCACGACGGTGGGTGTCATCGACGCCTTGTTGTCGGTGCCTGTCAGCGTTGTCGTGACGACAGGGTCGCTCAGGCTCACGTCGCCGGCGGTGGTCAGCGCCACATCGTTCCAGATGCCTATGTCGCGTCCGCGAACGGTGGTGATCCAGTCCCAGCCGATGGTGGCGTGGAACGTCGGGTTGTCATAGCCCAGGATGCCGCCGTTGAAGTCGGTGTTCTTGCGGTTCTTCACCTTTATGGAACCGGGGTGAGCGTTCTTCACAATCTCCACCGCCAGGATGTTGGCACCGTTGGCGTTGAGCAGGTTCGTGATGTCGACCTTTGAGCGTGTGAACGCACCCTCTATGCGGTCAATCTTCTTGCCGTTGAGGTAGACATTGGCCTTCCAGTTGATGCCGTCGAAATTGAGGAACACATGCTTGCCCTTCATTTCTGTGGGCAGGTTGAAGGCTGTGCGGTACCAGAAGTTGCTGTTGAAGAACGACTCGGAAGCGTTGTCCCAGTTGTCTGCCAGAGCGGGGTCAGGCAGGGCGCCTACGTTGACATAGCTCGTGAGCACGGTGCCCGGCACGGTTGCCACCACCCATCCGTTGGTGTTGAAGGCCGCCTGTGAGATCTGCTCACCAGAGCCTTTCACCTCCGATGCTCTCTGCACCTGCCATGATCCGCCGTTGAGCAGGTAGCGGCCGCCCTTCATGCCGCCGAGCGCATGAGGCTGTGCCACCAGTCCGCCGCGGCCCATCACCTCCATCTCGCTCATGATGTAGCGGCCGGTGGCGGTGGGCTGTGTCATGAGCACGCGCACGAAGCGTGCCTTCACAGGCTCAAACTTAAGGTTGTCATCCAGGGCCTTGCCGCCGGGGAGCTGCGCCACGGTGGTCCAATGGCCCATCTCCGTTGCCACATCAACGCGGCCCTTCACGGCCTTCTCTATCCATGACAGCTTCACGTTGTCGATCTCGGCAGCGGTGCCAAGGTCCACATAGGCCCACTGCTGTCCGCCCTTGTCGCTCATCCACGCGCTTGTAAAGTCGCGTGCGGGCTGCAGGTCGGTGACCGCCTGTCCGTTGTTGAAAAATTTTATCTCCGTCACGGTCCAGTAGGCAGCGCCCGCCATGTCGAAGTTGAAGCGCAGGTTGTCAAACTCTACCTTGCCGCTCTTGCCGATGGGCAGCTCCATCTCCACGATGCGCAGAGGCAGCTCACCCGAGGCGGTCTGCTTGTTGGGGTCGCTGCTCACGCGCTGCTTCGACTCCTTGCCGGGCAACTCGTCGCCAGTTTCCTCTGCCACCACCTTGTTGTCAACGCTCACCTTCACGCTGTAGCCTTTCTTGGCCTCAGCAGGTTTGTAAGCCACGGTGCAGATAATCTTTACCTTGTCGGCCTTTATGAGCATGTTGTTCCAGCGATACTGGAGCCATGCCTTGGTGCCCATGAGGTTCATGTTGGTGTACTCGTTGCCGTCGATGCCGCTCTCGCGCTCGCGGTTCTGCAACACGCCGCTGTTGGTTGTTGCCACGAGATACTGTGGTGAGTTGGTGGCTATTATGCCATCTGTGAGGAGCTGTGGCGTGAGGTTCAGGTCGTGCTGCGACGATGTTCTCACAATGCGGTGCAGGGCCACGTTGCGGTAGGCGTTGTCGGTTCTCAGCGACGGGGCGTAGCTCTCGGCTGGGTTGCCGGGATACACACCTATGCCGCGCGTCTTGCCGTCGGTGAAGCTTGTCAGCGTGAGGGCTGTGAGGGCCACGGCTGTGAGCTTCAGGTTGGTGATAATGTTCATTTTGGTTTGGTTTTGATTGCTTATGATGCAAAAATAATAATATTTTCGCGATGTTTGACTAACGAGGCGGTTAATTTTTTCAAAATGGCATTATTGTGTCAGTAGATGCAAACAAAAAGGGCGCAGACTCGTCTCATCATGAGATTGGTCTGCGCCCTTTTTAAAATATAGAAAATAAGTAGCTTTTCTTTCTGTGTGCTTTACATTTGCAATCAATCATTATCAAGCAGTTACAGCCGTCTTGAAAATTTAGAGGGCTGTTCTGCAGGTTTAGATTGCTGTTCTGCAGGTTTAGAGACCTGCAACCTTCAGCCCGCTCACCTCTACGGTGCCGCTGTAAGAGTTGATGCTCCAGCAGTTGCGCTGAATGCCGTAGATGCGGTTGGTGTAGCAGCACACATCGTTGACATACATCGTGCAGATGCTGTTGTCGGTGGTGATGACGATATGGTAAGTGTTGTCGGCGGGGCGCTGGAACACATAGCCGTCGTTGTCGGCAAGGAATCCGCAGCCCTTCTCACCCTGCTGCTCAAGGTTGATCTTGCGGGTGTCGTTGCTCTCGTCGTTGACGACGAGCGAGTAGAACACGTCGGCATCGGTGCCGCGCACCAGCGAGATGCCGAACTTGTCGCGGTTGCCGCTGGTCTTCACCTTAAACTCGATGCGGTTCTTGTAAGCCAGACGCGGGAAGAGCGCCCATGCGTTGCCCGTGAGCTTGAGGTTTGAAGCGTCGCCCTCGACGGTGCCGGCATCGCTGTTCTCGCTCTTGGCGGCAACGGCAGGTGTGGCGGCATCGGTAAACTTGGCAGCTATGGCGGGCACCTCACCGAGGGTCAGCGTGCCGTCCGCATGCTGTATGAGCTTATGGGCAACGAGGTTGCCAGCCCACTCTAAGGCCTTGGTGTTGTCCTTGCCGGAGCGTGTGGCGCACCATCCCCAGATGTAACGGTTGGTGCCGTCAGATGCTGTCTTTCCAGCATACAGTCCTCGGCTGTCGAGGAAACCCTCGTGCGCGTCGGGCCACAGACCGGCGTCGTTCCGTGTGCAAGCCTTCAGCTCATCGAGCGTGCGGCCCTTGAAATACTGCACGCGGCGAATGGCGTTATGCTGCTCGCTATATACCAGATACCACCAGTCGCCCATCTTGAACACGTCGGGACACTCGTAGAAGCGGTCCCACATGTAGGTCATGAACACGCCCTTGTGATTCCATTCCTTCATGTCGGTAGATGTCCACTCTGCCAGCACACCCTTGCCGCCCTTCTTGGCAGACACGAGCATGTGATAGAGGTTGTCGTCGCCTCGGAAGACGAAGGGGTCGCGGAAGTCGTTCTTCTCATAGCCATAGTCGGCGCCACGGAGATAGAACGTGCGGCTCTTTGTCCATGTCTTGAAGTCGGGGCTTGTTGCCATCATGACCATCTCGCGGCTGTCGCCCTCGTTCAGCTCATACTTATGTCCTGTGAAGAAGGTGTAATAGAGCTTGTCGTTCTCGTTGTAGACGGTCGATCCTGTGCCGATGGCTGCATCCTGCTCGTTTATGCCACCGCAAGGAATCATTTCTCCCAGCGAGGTGTAAGAGGCAGCGTCGGTGGTGCTCACCGCCCAGATGGGGTGATAGGTGCCCACGGGGTTGGGGCGGTAGTCTTGCAGATAGAGGATCTTGAAGTCTTTGGCCACCGGGTCGTAGAACGGCATGGGGTCACCCACATATCCGCTCTGCGGCTTATAGTAGATGTCTTGTGCTGCAAGATCAGACGAGGCAAAGAGGGTGGTGGTAGACCAGTCGCGCTGCTCTACGACATCGTTGTTGTCGCTGCAACCCACCAGCGGTGTCACGGTTGCAGCAGCCATAAGGAATGAATATATCATAGTTTTCATTGCTTTCATTTTTCTACTTGTTCATAAGATAATTAATTGCGTTCATTGTCATCGTCTCCACGTTCTTGTGGTAGCGGTCGCTGCTTGCGTCAACGGTGGTGTGCCAGTCGTAACAGCCAGAACCAATGCAGACGATGCCGCCCTTGCCCGCGTTGGCAGGGAACTCCCAAACCACGATGGCACCGTCGCCGCCGTAGCCCAGATCCTTGGCACCCGTCTCCTTGCGCCATGTGGCGTAGTCGGCGTAGCCACCCCAGTCGGCACCGATGTGCCACTGAGCGGTAGAGTTGGTTATGCCGTAGCCTGTGTCGCAAGTGTACACGGCGTTGCTGTCGTCGCCACTGACAAGGTTCTGGTAGATGGCGTGGCTGTCGTTGCCGTTCTTTAAGAAGCTCCAGGGTCCGCCTGTGATCTCTGGACTGCCCTCTGCTCCACCCCAACAGTTGTTAGGCACGCGACCGTCTTTCTGTGCGCCGATGTAGGCGGGCAGGTTGGTAGCGTAGCGTGTGAGGAGGAATGCGCCGCCGTTGTTATAGTAATCGCGCAGCTTGGCAGCGGCGTTTATTGCTTCGGGAGCAGCCTTCTCGAAGGCAGCGGCCTGGTCCACGCCACCGTCCTTGTGGAAGTGCCACCACATGAGCTTACACTCAGAGAGGTCTACCGAGCCAGTCTTTATGGCATCGAACGACACATAGAGCGAGTTGGGCACGTTCTGCAACATCCAGTTGCAGGCGTCAGCCTCCTCAGCGTTCAGGCCGCTCATGTCCGGAGCAGTGCCCACGAACACCATTGTCGGCTTGCCGATAACGGTCACGGTGACGGTGTATGTGGCCTTGGCGGTGTTGTTTTCAACGGTAAACTCTACAGGGTTGGTGAAGTCGACAGGTGTGTTGCTCTTCGGTGTCACGGTGGCGTTCTCGCTCACGGTGACGGTGGGCACGAGCTTGGTCACGTCGGCATCGGCAGGCACAAACACGCTGATGGTCTTGGCAGCCTCATCCACGCTTCCCACATAGGTGCCGTTGAGCTTGAACGACAGAATCTTGGCCTCGTCGCGCACAGCCCTCACGGTCCAGTCGAGGAACACGTCTTCGTTTGTCACATGCAGAGAATGGGCCACGGTCATGTTGAGCTTGTCGCCAGTGGCGATGTCGGCCTTTGCGCCGTCGCTCAGTTCGAGCTTTGTCACAGTCATCTCCTTGGTGTCGTAAGTCTCGGGCACACGCACGGTGACGGTGCGCGAGGCGGCATCGACGATGCCTTCATACTGGTCGAGGGCCAGTGAGTTGACGTTGCAATCGCCGTTGAGCAGCAGATCCGACGTGTTGTCATCGGAGCACGCCGTTGTGGCTCCTGCCATCACGACCACTGCCAGGGCTGCATATATAAAATGTGCAATCTTGCTTAATGTTTTCATTGTTGTTTGTCTTTTTTGTTGTTGTAGGAGCAGGGCGATGGCCCCGCTCCTGTAAACCTGAACTTTTTTAGACGCTCTGGCTCTTACCAGTTGCCGATGTTCTGTGTGTAGTGGCCGTTAGAAGCGGAGATCTGACTGAACGGAATGGGCAGATACTCGTTCTTGTTCTTCGTAAACTTGGCGTCTTTGTAGATTGAGCAGTCGCCTGCCTCCTCAGCATAATACTTGTTGAGCACGTCGGCAGCCTCGCCCCAGCGCACGAGGTCGAAGAAGCGTTCGCTCTCCATGCCCATCTCCACGCGGCGTTCCATCTTCACGATCTTGAGAGCCTGAGCCTGGTCGTAGCTACCCTTGTAGGTAGAGATGTTCATGCGCACGCCATAGTCGGTCTCATAGTTGGAGATCACGCCCATGCTCTGCTTGGCGCGTGTGCGGAGCTTGTTGACCAGGCTGATAGCCTCGTCAATGCGTCCGTCGTTGAGCTGCACGAGAGCCTCGGCACGCTCCAGCAGCACGTCAGCATAGCGGAAGACGATGCGGTTCTCGGGAGTGCCCCACCATGAGCCCTTGATAAGGTAGCCACAGTCGGGGTCTACGTTCTGCTTCAGCGTCACATAGTAGCCATAGAGGCCGTGTGAGCGGCTCCATGTGTCGGTCTCGTCCATCATGTACTTAGAGTTGAACTCGTAAGGCAGACCCGGTATGCCGACGGTGAGGAAGAGACGGGGGTCAGCATAATCGGCCGACTTGTCATAGTCTTTGTCGTTGAAGGTGTCGAGCAGTGGCAGACCCTCGGCGTTGGTGCGGAAGGCGTTGACCATGTTCTGCGACGGCTTGTAGAAATCGCAACCGCCGTCGGTCACGCCGGCAATGTTGGGTACGATAAGACCGTAGCTCCAGTTGAGGTTACCCAGCTTGGTGCCGTCGTTCATCGAATACTGTATGGCCCAGATGCTCTCCACGCCGTTCTCATACTGTGTCTCGGGGCGGAAGTTGTTATGGAAGTCGGCCTCAAGGTCGAAGCCGCCGGCCTGGTAGATGGCGGGGTCGCTATACTCTACCACCTTCTTCAGATCGTCGGCAGAGATAGAGGTCACCTCGTTGCTCTGTGCGTTGTCCTGATGATAGGCCTTGTAGAGATATGCCTTTGTCAGGAAAGCGGCAGCGGCAGCCTTTGAGGGGCGTCCCACCTCTTTCTGCTTTACGGGCAGCACCTTGTAGGCATCTTCAAGGTCGTTGATGATAAGCTGCCAACCCTCGTCGTTGGTGTACTCGGTGTTTGAGAGGTTGTTATAGTCCTCGACGGTGAGGTTGGAGTTCATCACGAACGGAATGTTCTTATACAGACGCTTCAGGAGGAAATGACCGTAGGCACGCAAGAACTTCATCTCGCCCACGCGCTCGTCTTTCAGCGCATAATCCTTCGAGTTGAGCTGTTCGAGCTGTGCCAAGGCGGTGTTAACGCGCGAGATGCAGTTGTAGAGGCGTGTCCACATGTCGCTGATGTTCCAGTTGGTCGTCAGTATGCCCTGCGAGATTTCCAGCTGATGGAACACGTCGCCGTCGCTCGTTCCGTTACCGCCTTTGTAGGCATCGTCGGAACGCACGTCGAAGTTCCACATTGAGAACGAAGAGTTGACATCTTCGGCAGACATATAGACGGCATAAGCCGAGATGACCAGATTGTCGATGCGGCTGGGGTCTTTCACCTGTGTCTCGTCCAGGGTGCCCTGCGGCTTCTGATGGTCAAGAAAATCGTCGCAGCTGCCCAGTGACAGCGCACCTGCCGTGAGGACGGTGGCAAGGGCCAAGCGGCTAAATATTTTGGTTTTCATTGTTGTTTTCTTTTTTAAGTTTTTTCTTTGTTTCGGAAGAGAAGGAAGTTATGGAAGTGAAGGAAGTGAGCGGAAGTTAAGGGAAGTTAACTCGCTTCGCTCGTGAAGTTAACGGACAATAGACTTGGCTATAGGATTTTTCACTTTTCACTCTTCACTCTTCACTCTTCACTCTTTACTCTTCCCTTCTTAAAAGGTTACATTCAGTCCGAAGGTGATGTTCAAAGGAATGGGGTAACCATAGTTAGGATTCTCGGGGTCCACACCTGTGAAGCTGCTGCTCTTGACGGTGAACAGGTTCTGAGCGCTGAGGTAGAAGCGCAGGCGCTCCATGGCGAGCTTCTGTGCGAAGCTCTTCGGTACATTGTAGCCAATCTGCACGGTGCGCAGCTTGAGATAAGAACCGTTCTCCACCCAATAGCTTGACACGCGCTTCTCGTTGTTGTTGTCAGAGAGCGACACAGCGGGGATGTTGCTGTTGGGGTTGGTGGCGCTCCAGGCGTCGAGCAGACGACGGCCCTTGTTCAGGAAGCCGATGTTCAGACCTGCCCAGATGTCGGTCTCTTTCTTGAGGTCAGAGATGATGTCGACACCCTGCACGCCCTGGAAGAAGGCGGTGAAGTCGAAGTTCTTATATTCGAGATAGATGTTGAAGCCGTAGGTGAAGTCGGGCGTGGGGTCGTAGATCCACTCCTGGTCGGCCTCTGTGATCTTGCCGTCGTTGTTGAGATCCTTCCAGCGTATGCGTCCGAGGGCTGCACCCTCCTGTGTTGCGTGGTTGTCGATCTCATCCTGCGACTTGAAGATGCCATCGGCCACATAGCCCACCTGCGATCCCATGGCGTGACCGATAACGCTCTTCACGCCGTTGCCGCCGAAGGTGCCGTTGGCAGCCACTGTTGTAGGCAGCTTAGTGATCTTGTTGCGGTAGGTGCCGATGTTGGCGTTGATGTCGTAACGCAGTCCCCACTTGGTGGTCTTGCGGTAGCCGATGTTAAACTCGAGACCCTTGTTCTCCATCTCGCCGGCGTTGATCCACTGTGACGAGCCTTCGCCCATGGTAGCGATACCGGCCATCTGAACGAGGATGTCCTTAGTCTTCTTGAAATACCAGTCGAAGGTACCGTAGAGCGAGTTGTTGAACAGCGCATAGTCGAAACCGAGGTTGGTCTGTGTGGTGGTCTCCCACTTGATGTTGTTGTTGCCCAACTGGTTGCGTTTGAAGCCTGAAGCGAGAGTCTGGCCGCCGTTGGTTCCAGCAATGTCGTAAGAGGTGCCGTAGCTCTGGCCGCCGTTCTCGTTCACGCCATAGTTGCTTACATAGACGGTGTAACGGGCGAGGTTAGAGATCTCCTGGTTACCTGTCTGGCCCCATGAAGCGCGGAGCTTCAGGTCGTCGAGCCATGAGCTTGTGGCCTTCATAAACTTCTCGTTGTTTATGCGCCAGCCTGCCGAAACAGAGGGGAAGGTGGCATAGCGGTTGTCCTTGCCGAAGCGTGACGAGCCGTCACGGCGCATGGTGAGCGATGCCATGTAACGGTCAGCAAAGTTGTAGTTGAGCTTACCGAAGAAGCTGACGAGCGAGTAGCCCTCGCCCGAGCCATAAGCCTGTGCGATGCCTGTACCGGCATCGGGCCACATGTAGTCGGGGCTAAGGATGATGTAGTCTTCCTTACGTCCAGAGAAGGAGTTGTCGTCCTCGCGGTTCAGCTCCATACCCACCATGGCATCCATGCGGTGCTGTCCCAGCTCGAGGTTGTAGGTAGCCACGGCGTTCCACATCCACTTCATCCAGTGCTCCTGCTTTGCCTCCACAGCGTTGGTCTTGTTAGCCACGTTGCCCTCGGTCACGGGGTAGGTGAAGATGCGCTGCTGCTTCTGCGAGTAGTCGATACCGAAGGTTGAGCGCAGGTTGAAGCCCTTGAACAGGTTAAGGTTCACATAGGCATCGCCGAACGTACGCCAGAAGGTGTAGCGGTTGTCCTTGTTGCGCTCAAGCACAGCCACGGGGTTGTAACGGTCGGGGTAGCCACCCACAGGGCCTGCATAGCCACCGGTGGTGGTGTAGACGGGGAGCGAGGGGTTAAACTGCAATACGTTCTGGAGGAATCCGCCGGGTGCTGCCACCTCTGATGTGCGGTTCAGGGTGAAGTGCTCGCCGATGGTGAGCTTGTCGTCGATGAGCTTATACTCGGTGTTGAAACGTGCCGAGAAGCGCTCAAAGTCGCTGGTCTTGATGATGCCGAGGTTCTTGTAGTAGCCCAGCGAGAAGTAAGACGAACCTTTCTGCGAGCCGTTGCTCACGCTCACGTTATAGTTCTGGATCACGCCCGTGCGGGTGGTCTGGTCATACCAGTCGGTGTCGGCAGCGGGTGTGGTGCCGGCGTCGTCGAGATATTTCTTCATCGTGATGCCGTTGAGCACAGCCTGTCCCTGGGCGTTGTATCCCCAGTCGTAATGGTAGCCCAAGCCGTTGGTGTTGGGATCCATGCCGTCGTTCACATAGCCTTGCCACATGACCTGACCAAACTCTTTGGCGTTGAGCACGTCCATCTTGTGGCTGTACATCGAAGCAGCCACCGATGCGTCGAGGTCTACCTTCAGCTTGCCGTCCTTGCCTTTCTTTGTGGTGATGATGATCACACCGTTGGCAGCACGCGAACCGTAGATTGAAGCCGAGGCGGCATCTTTAAGGACCTGTATGCTCTCGATGTCGTTGCCGTTGAGCTCGTGCATGCCCGCCTTGGTGGGCACACCGTCGATGATGTAGAGAGGGTCGTTGTTGTTAAGAGTGCCGATACCGCGAATGCGCACGGTAGCAGCGCCAGAGGGTGAGCCGTCGGCAGAGATGTTCATGCCGGGCACGCGGCCTTGAAGGGCCTTCATGGGGTTGTTCTCGTTCTGCTTCTGCAGGTCTGTGACGCTCACCACCGACACAGAACCTGTGAGGTCGGCCTTGCGCTGTGTGGTGTAGCCTGTTACCACCACCTCTTCAATGAGCTTGGTGTCCTCGCTGAGGGTCACGTCCATCTGTGGCTTGGCAGCGGTGGTGACAGTGTTGAAACCGATGTAGGAGATTACCAACTCGGCACCTTCCTTCACCTGCAAGGTAAAGTTGCCATCGAGGTCTGTCACGGTGGCGTTGGTGGTGCCCTTTTCCGTTACCGTTGCTCCGATGATGGTCTCACCATCGGGCTGCTTCACGACACCCTTCACCTTCACGTCTTGTGCGAAGGCTGCGGAGCATACCATTGTGAGCATGGTTCCGAGAATGACTTTCTTAAGATTTCTCATTCAATTTTTACTTTTAGGTTTATTGTGTTTATTGTTTTCTTTTTTTCTTTCTTTGTTTTTAGTTATCGCATACAAACGAGATGACTTTCAATAGGATTTTTCACATGCACCTTTTTTTTATATATGTAACATGCAAGACGAATTGTTGTCGATTGGTCTTGTAAGCGATTGTTGTGCTGCAAAATTAATCTCGTTTTTAATGAAACAGGATAAAAATTCGTTCATCAAACTATTCATTTGTTGCAATGTTGCAAAAATGACATGATATGAACGAAATTTACAATCATCAACTAAAGTTTCGCATGCCTTCGACATGCTGCCAGCAGACGAGTAGACAGGTAAAAAGAAGGAGATTAGCCTTTCCTGTTTAGGCCTACGGGCAAAAAAAAAGAAGGACGGAACAACGTGTTATGTTCGTTCTTCCGTCCTCCTAACAATTTCCTTTTCAATCGCCACGACCAACCTCACGGCCTCTCGTGGGTAGAGCAGCGATAAAAACCATAAACGCTGCTCGCAAATTACCATCAATTAATAAAACCAAATTCTAATTTATCAACCAAAAAACCTATTTCGTGTATCTTTTTTCTGTTTGCAAAGTTAGCAATTAACAAGGCTATGCGACATAAAAAACGTTCATTATTGTTGCACTTTTCTTTCACGAAACATTTTTATAAAAAAAAGCAACAAAATTCGCGCTTTTTTCTTAATTTTGCAACGTGATATTTCCTTGACAACTATTATTTTAGAATTTCCACATTTTTAGTGAAGACATCTTTAGAATGAAAACTATCCATAAAACAAACAAACGCCATTCTCTGTCATGGTTTGCAAACGCCGTCACGGTGCTGGTGCTCACAGCTGCCGTGAGCCTGTGCCTCGCATCGTGTGGAGGCGAAGAGACGCATAAGCGGTTTGTAGTGGGCGTGTCGCAATGTTCTGAAGACACATGGCGCGATAAGCTGAACGAGGAGCTGCGCATAGCGGCTACCTACTATGACGTGGACCTGCAGATAAAGTCGGCCAACGACGATGTGCGCCTGCAAACGGAGCAGATAAACCGGTTCGTGGAACAAGGCGTGGACCTGCTGGTGGTGGCACCGGGACAGGTCACCATCTCGCCAGCCATAGACAAGGCGTATGAGAAGGGCATTCCGGTCATTGTCTTCGACCGACGGACACATTCGGACAAATATACGGCCTACATAGGTGCCAACAACCACGAGATCGGAGCTTCCATGGCCGAATTTATGGCTAACGCCAACACGGCCGGCACAAAGGTGGTGGAGCTGTGCGGACTGTCATCGTCGTCGCCAGCCATTGAGCGCGGCGAGGGCTTCGACAGCGTGGCGACACTACGGCCAAACATAGACATCGTGAAGAAGGTGTATGCCGACTGGACAGAAAAGGGGGCCTACCGCGTTATGGACTCGCTCCTGAGCACACCCTACCCTGCCTTCAACGGCATCTTCGCCCACAACGACCGCATGGCGATGGGGGCGCGACGGGCAGTGGTGAAGCACGGCATAGACCCTAAGACCATAAAGCTGTGCGGCATCGACGCCATGCCTCAACAGGGCGGCGGCATGCAGCTCGTCGCTGAGGGCAAACTCTTCGCATCGTCCATCTACCCCACACGCGGCGACGAGGTCATGAGGCTGGCAATGAAAATTCTTACGCACAAACCTTACGACCGCGAGAACCGCCTGTCATCGGCTCTCGTGACGGAGGCCAACGCCCGCGTGCTGCTCATGCAGTATGACGAGACGACTCGTCAGCAGGGACACCTCTCGGAGCTGCGCGACCGCGTGGACAAGACGGTGAGCGACTTCAAGACGCAACGCATCTACCTGCTCATCATGTTAGGGGCGCTGCTCCTGCTTGGCATGGCTTATGTCTATGTGGTAAGAGCCAACCGCGCAAAAGCACGCTTGAACAGGCAGCTGGCTGACAGCGTGGAGCAGCAACGGCAGATGACGAAGCACATAGAGGAGCTGACGCACACGCAGCTACAGTTTTTCACAAACATCAGTCACGAGCTGCGCACGCCGCTCACCCTCATCGCCGGTCCTACGGAGCAGCTGCTTGAAGACAAGACGGTGCAGGGCACGCACCGACGCATGTTGCAGATGGTGGAGCGCAACACGAAGATCCTGATACAGCTGGTGAGCGAGATCCTCGAATTCCGAAAGGTGCAGAACAACAAGGCGGTGCTGAAGCTGAACCGCTTCAACCTCGCCGAGACGCTGCGGCTGTGGGCTGACGACTTCGACGCCGTGACCTCGCGCAAGGGAATAACGGTGAAGGTGGACGCTCCCGACGATGCGGCACAAGCTACGGTCATTGCCGACCGCGACAAGCTGGCGCGTGTGTTCTTCAATCTCATGTCGAACGCGGTGAAATATACACCGAAGGACGGAACGATAACCATAACGCTGAGACACAACGGAGGATCCTTCTTCTTCACGATGAACAACGACTCGGTGAAGACGATAAGCAAGGACGACCTGCCTCACATCTTCGAGAGGTTCTACCAGTCGAAGGGCAGCATTGGCGGCACGGGCATAGGACTGGCGCTGGTGAAGGCCAACGTGGACCTGCACCACGGCAGCATAAGCGCCACAAGCTCACAAGAGGAGGGAACAACGTTCAGCATAACTCTGCCCGACACGCAAGAGGGCTATGACCCTGACGCCGACAACGACGGCAACAAAGACAACAGCACGAAAGCGGAGCAGGGATATGTGGACGACTCTTACGCTCCCGTGAACGTGGAGGCGGCGGAGAAGGCGGAGCGCATAACCAACGCCGAAGACTTTGACGCGGACCGCCCGCTGGTGCTCATCATCGACGACAACAACGGCATGAGGGCTTATCTGCGTTCTATCCTGCAAGACCACTATAACGTGTCGGAGGCGGTCAACGGACAGCAGGGCTTGGAGCGCGCCCGCCGCGAGGTGCCTAAGCTGGTGGTGTGTGACGTGATGATGCCTGTGATGGACGGCCTTGAGTTTACGCGCCGTCTGAAGGCTGACACGGCAACGAGCCACATTCCTGTGATCTTGCTCACCGCACGCTCGCTCTCTGAACAGCGCGAGGAGGGCTACGGTACGGGCGCCGACTCGTATCTCACGAAGCCGTTCACGGGCTCGCTGCTCCTCGCCCGTATAGACAACCTCATCCACTCGCGCACGCTCCTGCGCTCGCTCTTCTCGGGCAACAGCAAGGAGGAGGAAAAGGAAGAGGAGATGCTGGGGGCTCAGGACCAGACCTTCGTGACGAGGCTGCGCGAGGTGATCCGCGACAACATGGGAGACAGCGACTTCTCCGTGGAGCGCATTGGCGAGGAGATCGGCCTGTCGCGCGTGCAGCTCTACCGCAAGGTGAAGGCTCTCACGGACCAGACGCCTGTGGAACTGCTGCGCAAGGCTCGTCTGGAACGCAGCCGTCGGCTGATAGAGAAGACGGAAAAGTCGGTCTCTGAGATTGCCTACGAGGTGGGCTTCACCTCACCGTCCTACTTCAACAAGTGTTTCAAGGACGAGTTTGGAATAAGCCCCGGCGCCATGAGGGAGAAGGCGCAAGGGTGAGGCTCCCACCTTATTATATTATAAGGATCTCACCTTATTATATTATAAGGCTTTCACATCGTTATCGACATCGCGCTTCGCGCTCCCGCATTTTTTAAACATTAAATTCCATAATTGAACATTCTTGCGCTTCGTAGGTGTTTAGGCGCTTCGCGCGGTTTTAAACATTAATTCCCATTAATTGAACATTAATGAACATTAATATTTCGCGCTTCGCGCGTATTAATTTTAAATTAATAATCCATAAATATCCGCGCG
>ULUS01016945.1_pt1 | contig 30568 bp, 21 predicted proteins | sample 1958761 | NCBI WGS metagenome assembly ULUS01 (sample SAMEA4835767, study PRJEB28245) | human gut metagenome | biome: gut microbiome; material: fecal sample | place: Denmark | collected 2008
CATCTGCACAGCACTCCACAGGGTTTGTCGGGTGCGCCGTAAAAACGGTCTTTTCGTTCTCTATTTCACCCGGAATCACAGACAAACTTTTTGACCAAATGATGCGACAATTCATCCCCTTTCCTTTCCGCATCGACACGCGCATCGCCTCCACATCGCCCTCCAGTAATTCCCAAATGGCCTGGCCCATTTCAAGAAAACAGCCCATCACACACCCCTCATCGGTCCCTTTCGGACACATGGCCTATGCGAGATAATAATAAATAGGGGGCGCAAAACAATAATCGCGCGCCTGCGTACGTTATTAAGGTGTATATACAAAGAAAGTTTTTTTATGATCGAATACATAAAAGGCGAGCTCACAGAGCTCACCCCCACGCTGGCCGTCGTTGAGGCTGCCGGGGTGGGATATGCGCTCAACATATCGCTCAACACCTACACAGGCATCCAAGGCAAGAAGGAAGCGAAGCTCTATGTGCACGAGGTGCTCATAGCCGGCGGGCGCGACGACTCGTTCACCCTCTACGGCTTTGCCACACGACAGGAGCGCGAGCTCTACCGCATGCTCATCACCGTGTCGGGCGTAGGAGCCAACACAGCCCGCATGATGCTCTCGTCGATGTCGCCCGCCGAACTGTGCGACGCCATCGCCAATGGTAACGAGAAACTCATCAAGAGCGTGAAGGGCATCGGACTGAAGACCGCCCAGCGCGTCATCGTCGACCTGAAGGACAAGATTGTGTCGTCGGGCATCGCCAGCGAACTGCACGTATCGACCGGGCGCGAGGAGTCGCCAACCATCAACAACGCCGTCAAGGACGAGGCGGTGTCGGCCATGACCATGCTCGGATTCTCACCAGCGCCCGCCGCCAAGGTGGTGACGGCCATCCTCACCGAACAGCCCGACATGGCTGTGGAGCTGGTCATCAAGGAAGCCCTCAAGCGCATCAAGTAATCAGCAAGAATGAACATCAGGAAACACGGCATATCATTCCTCATCTGGCTGGCCATCGCCATGGCGGCCTATGCCGTCGTGTACCCTCGCCAGCAGGTTGACCCGCGTCGGCAGGCAAGGCGCGCACAACAGGACAAAGGCAAGAAAGCAGGCAGGCAGGATAACAAAAAGAACGCCAAAACCAATGGCGCCAACCTCAACGACCTCATCATCGACGACGACTCGATACCCGACTCGCTGCTCAACCCCAGATGGAAGATACAACGCACCACACCCATCACCTATGGCGACCTCGACCAAGGCGTGCTCGACCTGCAACGCCCTGAGGGGCTGCGCTATGAGGTGGTCTACAACGACTCGCTCGACCGCTACATCATTGGAGCCAAGTTTGGGGGATCGTATCTCTCCACGCCTTTCATGATGACCACCGACGAATATCTCAAGTGGAGCGAGAAGCATGCGCGCGACGCCTACTTCCGTTCGAAGAACGACGAGATCTACGAGGCCAAGGGAAAGGAGAAGTTCGATTTTGCCGACATGCACTTCGACCTCGGACCGGCCGAGAAAATATTCGGTCCGGGCGGTGTGCGCATACGAACGCAAGGTACGGCCGAGCTGAAGTTTGGCGCCACCAACAAGAAGATAGACAACCCCTCGCTGCCTGTGCGCAACCGCAACAAGACAACGATGGACTTCGACGAGAAGATTAACCTCAACGTCAACGGTAAGGTGGGCGACAAGGTGAACATGAACCTGAACTACAACACCGACGCCACCTTCGACTTCGACTCGCAAAACATGAAGCTGAAGTACGACGGCAAGGAGGATGAGATCGTAAAGCTCGTGGAAGGCGGTAACATATCGTTCCCCAGCAACTCGTCGCTCGTGCAGGGCGCCAGCTCGCTCTTCGGCCTGCGCACCGACCTGCAGTTTGGCAAACTCAAGCTGCAACTGGTGGCCTCGCAGAAAAAGAGCTCGTCGAAGAGTGTGTCGTCGAAAGGTGGCACACAGCTCACACCATTCGAAATAGACGCGGCCAACTACGAGGAGAACCGCCACTTCTTCCTCTCACAATATTTCCGCAGCCACTACGACGCGGCCATGAAGACCTTGCCCAACCTCACAACGGGCGTCACCATCAACCGCGTGGAGATATGGGTGACCAACAAGACGGGAACAACCACCAACACACGTAACATCGTGGCTCTCACCGACTTGGGCGAGAACACCTCGGTAAGCAACCCCATGTGGAGCGCAGGAGGATCGCCCGTGCCGGCCAACGGTGCCAACACCGAGTATGCCACCGTCGTGGGACAACTGGCCGACGCCCGCAACATCGACCAGACATCGACCGTGCTCGATGGCGCGGGCCTTGTGGGCGGGTCCGACTATGAGAAGTTGCAGAGCGCACGCCTGCTCAACTCGTCGGAGTACAGCGTCAACACGGCGCTGGGCTACGTGTCGCTGCGCACATCGCTGCAGACCGACCAGGTGCTGGCCATTGCCTACGAATACACCTACGGCGGACAAACCTACCAAGTGGGTGAGTTTGCCAGCGACGTCACCGACGTGAACAAGGCGCTCTTCGTGAAAGCGCTCAAGAACACCAGCAACAACCCACAACAGGGCAACTGGAAGCTGATGATGAAGAACGTGTACTACCTGGCCTCGTCGGTGGAGCGCGAGAAGTTCCGCCTCGACGTCAAGTACCAAAGCGACACCACGGGTGTGTACCTTTCTTATATACCCGAACAGCAGGTGAAGGACCAAACGCTCATCAAGCTCCTGGGGGCCGACCGCCTCGACAACAACAACAAGGCGCACCCCAACGGCTACTTCGACTTCGTGGAGGGCTACACCGTGAGCAACGGCCGTGTGTTCTTCCCAGAGGCCGAACCGTTTGGCAGCTACCTCTACGACCGCCTCGTCAGCGCGGGCGTGTCGGCCGACAAGGCTGCCTCATACGCCTTCACCGAACTCTACGACTCTACCAAGACCATCGCCAAGCAGATTGCCGAGAAAGACAAGTTCCTCTTGCAAGGACAATACAAGGGCACATCGGCCAACGTCATCTCTCTTGGCGCCTACAACGTGCCGCAGGGATCGGTGGTGGTAACGGCCGGTGGCGTGAGGCTCACCGAGGGATCCGACTATACCGTCGACTACAGTGCGGGCGAGGTTACCATCCTCAACCAGAGCATCATCGACGCCGGAACAGCCGTCAACGTGTCGCTCGAAAGTCAAAGCGACTACTCGCAAGAGCGAAAAACCATGTTCGGCGTAAACTGGGAATACGACTTCTCGAAGAATTTCCAGATGTCGGGAACCTTGCAGCATCTGTCGGAACAGGCACTCACCACCAAGGTGTCGATGGGTTCGGAACCGCTCAACAACACCATCTGGGGCCTCAACCTCAACTGGAAACACGAGTCGCAGTGGCTAACCAACATGCTCGACAAGCTGCCCTTCCTGCACCTGACGCAACCCTCGCAGATATCGTTCACGGGCGAGTTTGCACAGCTCATCGCCGGAAAGGCACATGGTGTGCAGGACAACGCTTCGTATATCGACGATTTTGAGAACACCACCGATAAGATCAGCGTGCTCGACCCGTACAACTGGGTGCTGTCGAGCGTGCCGTCGATGTTTCCCAACCACGACGACAAGACCACCTTGCGAAGCGGCTTCAACCGTGCGCAGATGGCGTGGTATTCCATCGACCCGCTCTTCACCCGACGCAGCAGCAGTCTCACACCGTCGCACATCAAGAGCGACCTCGACCAGCTGAGCAACCCCTACATTCGCGAGTGGTACGTAAACGAGCTGTTCCCCAACCGCGATGTCAACTCGTATAGCGGCGCCACGGCCACATTGCCCGTGCTCAACATGGCCTACTACCCCAACGAGCGTGGCCCCTACAACTTCAACCCCGACCTCAACGCCGACGGAACGCTCAACCATCCGGAGCAGCACTGGGGCGGCATGATGCGCAAACTGGAAACCACCGACTTCGAGAACGCCAACATCGAGTATGTGGAGTTCTGGATGCTCGACCCATTCATACACAGTCGTGACAAGGCCAACGCTTCCGACTATGGAGGCGACCTCTATTTCAATCTCGGCGAGGTGTCGGAGGACGTGCTGCGCGACGGAAAGAAATTCTACGAGAGCGGCATGCCGGTGGATGGATCGCAGAGCTTCACCTTCACCCAGTGGGGTAAGATTCCCACGCAGTCGACCGTAACTTACGCCTTCGCAACAAGCAAGGAATCAAGAAAATTGCAAGACGTGGGACTCAACGGACTCAACGATGAGGAGGAGCAACAGTTCCAAAGCTACCAGGACTTCCTTACCCAAATTCAGGGCAAGGTGAACCCCGCCGTGTGGGATTCGATATGGGCCGACCCCGCCAACGACAACTACCACTACTTCCGTGGCGACGACCTCGACCGCATGGAGGCCGACATCCTCAGGCGCTACAAATACATCAACAACCCGCAGGGCAACTCGCCCGACTCGGAGGGCAACTCGGGAAGATTCGACACCTCGTACAAGAGCACGCCCGATGTGGAGGATATCAACCAAGACTATACGCTCAACGAATACGAGAAATACTACCAGTACCGCGTGTCACTGAGACCCGAGGACATGGAGGTGGGACGCAACTTCATCGTCGACAAGCGTGAGGTGGCGCCCAAACTGCGCAACGGACAGACCGGCCACTGGACGTGGTACGAGTTCCGCATACCGTTGGAGGAATTTGAGAAGCGCGTGGGAAACATCACCGACTTCTCATCCATCCGCTTCATGCGCGCCTTCCTCACAGGCTTCAAACAGCCCATCGTGCTCCGTTTCGGAACCTTCGACCTCGTGCGCGGCACATGGCGTGTGTATGAGCAGAACCTCGACAACACCACACAGACGGGTACCATGACCACCGCGTCGGTCGATATCGAGGAAAACAGCGACAAGTCGCCGGTCAACTACGTGTTGCCTCCGGGCATCAAGCGTGGCCAAGACCCCACGCAGCCGCAATTGGTGGAGTCGAACGAGGCGGCCTTGCAAATCAACGTCAACAACCTCTCGTCGGGCGAGTCGAAGTGTGTCTACAAGAATTCCACGCTCGACCTGCGCCAGTACAAGCGCCTTCAGATGTTTGTACACGCCAACGCCAACGAGCAGAATGTCAGCGGATTGCAAGACGACCAGTTAGCTGTGTTCATACGATTGGGCTCCGATTACAAGAGCAATTATTATGAATACCAAATACCGTTGAAGCTCACTCCCGCTGGCCATTACGACCGTTACACCCTCGCGCAGGTGCAGCAGGTGTGGCCCGAGGACAACATGCTCGACGTGCCCCTGTCGGTTTTCACGTCCGTCAAGAAGGCGCGCAACGCCGCCAAGGCGAACGGGTTGGCGTCCTTCAACCGAGCCTTCGAGGCTTACGACGAGAACCATCCACAAAACAAGATTACCGTGATGGGTAACCCCACACTCGGTGAGGTGAAGACGCTCATCATCGGTGTGCGCAACCTGGCCAGTGAGCAAAAGAGCGGTGAGGTGTGGATCAACGAGTTGCGACTCAAGGAATACAACAACTCGGGAGGTTGGGCTGCCAACGGAAACCTCAATGTGCAACTCTCCGACATGGGTACCGTCAACCTGCAAGGACGCTATGTGTCGCAAGGATTCGGCGGACTGGAGCAGGGGGTGAGCCAACGCTCACAGGACGATCAGAGCAACGTGTCGTTCACAACAAGCCTTGAGCTCGGAAAATTCTTCCCCGACAAGGCCAAGGTGTCGGCTCCGCTTTATTATAGTGTCACCAAGGAGGTGACGAAGCCGAAGTATAATCCGCTCGACACGGATATGGAACTCGACGACGCCTTGGAGAGCATGAACAAGCGCGAGCGCGACTCTGTGGAGAACATTGCCGTGACAAAGACGCTCAACCGCAACTTCTCGCTGTCGAATGTGCGCGTGGGAATACAGACCAAGCGGCACCCCATGCCTTACGATCCGGCCAACTTCTCATTCTCATACAGCCACTCTCACTCCCACTCGCAGGGTGAGACAACGGTCTACGAGAACGAGGACAACTGGCGGGGTGGACTCAACTACAACTGGTCGCCTATCTACAAGGCGTGGGAGCCCTTCAAAAAGATCAAGAACAAGAACAAATGGCTTGAGATCCTGAAACGCTTCGGCATCAACTGGTTGCCGCAGAACGTGGCGTTCAACACCGAGATGACGCGCAACTATTATGAGTTGCAGGAGCGCGACATGGAGTCGTTGGAGGGATCGCAACTGCCGTTGACCTTCTCTGAGCAGTTCCTTTGGAACCGCGACTTCCAACTGAGGTGGGACCTGACGAAGAACTTGCACATGAACTTCCAGAGTGCCACACACGCCGAAATCGAGGAACCTTACACACCGGTCAACAAGGATCTCTATCCCAACCGTTACGAGGCGTGGAAGGATTCTATTTGGACCTCCATCAAACACTGGGGTACACCGCTCGACTATCAGCAGACCTTCACCATGTCGTACCAGTTGCCGCTCAACCTGTTGCCCATCTTCGATTGGGCCAACGCCGACGCCACCTACAACGCCACCTACCACTGGGTGCGCGGATCGGAGCTCGAGGACGGAACCAACCTGGGAAACACCATACAGAACAACCGACAGTTGAACATCAATGGTACGTTCAACCTCACCAAGCTATATAACCACGTGCCGTTCCTCAAGGCCGCCAACGACCGTTTCGACAAGGAGCCCAGTCGCTCGGAAGCTAACAAGAAAAAGCAGGACAAGGCCAAGGAGAAAGCCGAGAAGAAGAAGCTCAAGGATGAGGAAGACCAGGTGAGAAAGCAGGCCGTGGCCGATGGAAAAGACCCAGAGGAGGCGGTGAAACAACTGCAACAGAAGCGAAAGGAGGAGCAACAGAAGAAAGCCCAACTGCCGAAGAACAAGAACACCTTCGAGAAGGAAATTCAACTGTTGCCCGACACCACGCTCGAGGTGAGTCATGGCAAGAAGTCGAAACGCCTCATCGTTACGGCAAAGACCTTGGACGGACACCGTTACAAGTTGAAGTTCAAGAAACTCGACGACAACAAGATACGCATCACCAACAAGGTCGACTCGGCCATGAAACTGAAGATTGCCGTCAGCAAGAAGCAGCCTCTGGACGAACTGAAGTGGTATCGCTTAGCCCAGTCGGTGGCTCGCGTGGCCATGATGGTGCGCAACGCCAGTCTCACTTACCGCAACCAGTACTCCATCGCCCTGCCGGGCTTCATGCCTAATGTGGGCGACGCATTCGGACAGACGCGCAACACCAGCGCCAACGCGTTGTCGCCAGGTCTCGACTTTGCCTTCGGACTGGTGGGCGACAGCTACATTACGAAAGCGCGCGACAACGGATGGCTGCTCATGAGCGATAGCGTGGCGACGCCCGCCACCACCAACAAGACCGAGGACCTGCAACTGCGCATGACGCTCGAACCGGTGAAGAACCTCAAGATCGACCTCACCGCCACACGTTCACAAACCACGGCCAAGAGCATCCAATACATGTACCAGGGCAATCCCACCACCCAGACGGGTACGTTCACCATGACAACCATCTCGCTGGGAACGGCCTTCGAAGGCATGGGCAACGCCAACAACGGGTTCCATAGCGCCACATTCAAGAAGTTCTGCAACTCGCTCGAGGGCTTCCGCCAACGCGTGGAGGCACAATACGCTGGTGCCGTCTACCCCGCAGGAAGCGCCTTGGCTGGCAAGAAGTTCGACCCCACCAATGGTGGCGTCAATCTCTATAGCGCCGATGTCATGGTGCCAGCTTTCCTGGCCAGTTACACCAGCATGGGGGGCAAGGGTCTGAGCATCTTCCCATCGCTCACCAAGCTATTGCCCAACTGGACCGTTCGCTACAGCGGATTGGGCAAGTTGCCATGGTTCCGCGACGTCTTCAAGAGCGTCAACCTCAACCATAGCTACAAGAGCATCTATGCCGTGGGAAGCTACCAGAGCTACAGCACGTTCATGGAGCTGATGGGATCGGGCCTGGGATTCATCACCGACGCCACGTCGGGCAATCCCATACCTAACTCCATGTACAACGTATCCACCGTGAGCATCAACGAAGCGTTCTCGCCTCTGCTCGGCATCGATGTTACCTTGCAGAACAATCTCACCGCTAAGCTCGAGTATCGACAGACGCGTGTGCTCTCCTTGTCGATGACAAGCGTGCAAATCAACGAAGCTATCAGCAAGGATTGGGTGCTGGGAATGGGTTACAAGATCAACAATTTCAAACTGTTTGGCTCACGTAACCACCGCCAGGTGAAGGGCTCAGGCAACCGCACCAACAACCGAAGCCCCAAGAGCAACAGCCGTACGCAAACCAGCCGAGGCAGTGTGAACCACAGCATGAACCTGCGACTCGACCTCTCGTTCCGCAAACAGGCAGCCATTACACGCGATATTGCCGCCATGACCTCTGCGGCCAGCAGTGGCAACACAGCCTTCAAACTGTCGTTTGTGGCCGACTATACCTTGTCAAAACTGATGACCATGAGTTTCTATCTCGACCGTCAGACCAACACGCCGCTCCTGAGCAGCAGCAGTTATCCAACGACAACGCAGGACTTCGGCCTAAGTCTCAAGTTCAGCCTCACCCGATAACCACCAAGCGCAACGGGCATAAGCCATCGGGAGAATGAAGTGGAAACCATGGAGTAGCCCAAGACAGAACATGGGAAGCATCAAACATGACAATTGGATTTCTTGAGTTTTGATATGGGACACTTCAAGCAAGACAACTGGAACTCTTGAGTATGGACATGGGAAACGTGACCCAATAACAATTGGATACGAACCTCAAAGGGGGGCTGCGATGTTGTCGCAGCCCCCCTTGCATGAAGAAGGAAACATTTCAAGTGCCCCACCGATTTTTCATTGTCTACCCCCTCACGAGTCCTATGGATAGCAACTCATCAACCGTTAGGCAGAAAACCATCGACAATCAGACAGAAAACCATCGACAATCAGACAGAAAACCGTCGACAATCAGGCAGAAAACTATCGACAATCAGGCAGAAACACCTAATCATTGGGTTAGCGATCCGCCATTGGATGAGTCATTATCCTGTTGCCGGCAGGCAGAGTTCTTGATATGCTTAGAGTTAAACCTATTGTTGATCTGGAGTCTGACATGCTTCAACTCCCTATTTGAAGAAGATCGTTCTTGTGCAGTTCGGCCAACAGTTTCACACTTTGGCAATGCAAATCGATATGGCGTTGCAGCTTCTCGTAAATGCTATTGATCTCCACGTAGTAAGCGAGGGCAGTTATCTCTCCCTGTTGCAGAGCCTTGGCAAAGAGCGTAAGCGACTCCTGCAACAGTTTTACGTCGCTATGGTCGATGACCTGTTGCAATCCCTGCAACTGCTCATAGCTGGCGCGCAACGTAGCCACGGCCTCATGCTTGGCTTGCGCCACTTGCAATTCGGCGCTCTCCTTGCGCTCGCGTGCTGCCTTCATCTGGCGGCTATTGCTATACAATGGAAAGCTAACGCCAACGAGAACGCCATTGATGGCCTCCCCTTGCTCGGTGTTTCGACGGTAGCCCAATGAGATGTTGGGCAACCACTCGTTCTTCTGAACCTTAAGGTTCATATCGGCGGCACGAAGCGCAGTCTTCGCCACCGCTACGTCGGCGTCGGTGGCAAGGGCCAGAGTGCGATACGATTCAAAGTCGGTTATCTTTGGGAAGTCAGGCAGTTCGGTAGTCGTCACATCAATGGGCTTTCCACCATTGAGCTGCTGAAGCTGTTGAACAAGGGCCGTTCGCTCCCCTTGCGACTCATTGACAAGAGTGCGAACCTCCATGCAATCAAGCTTCACCTTATTGAGTTCAAGGGCGTTGGCGTCGCCAGCCTCCATGCGTTTCTCATACATCTGCAGCAGTTTCTCGCTATTGGCCAAACGCTCCTTCAGCATGGCGAGCGTCTGATTGACGCGGATGATATCGATGCAGAGCAACTGCGCCTGAAGCAAGATGTCGCGACGCTGCTTGGCCAAGAGCTGCTCTCCCACCGTCTGTTGCATCTGCGCCTGCTTGTTGCGGGCAGCATATTTCGTGGGGAACTCCATCTCCTGACTAACCACAAGTTCGCTTTCGGCAACGCCTGAGTAGCCATTGCCAAAGAACGGGCTATACTCCACCGATGGGCCAGCGAGCGTATTCGCCGCCTTAAGGTCGAGCACGTCGGCCCGATTGTCGTGTGCGATCGATAGCAGGGTGAGGTTATTGGCTGCGATCTGCTTGAGCACGTCGCCAAGAATGTCGGCTGCGAAAGCCGCGTTACACACGCTGAGTGCCACGATTGTGGCGATTAGATATCTTCTCATAAATGATAGGAACAATGAATGCGTTGAGTAATGTGGAACTGATGAGGCCGCCAAGTATCACCTTTGCCATGGGCGACTGTATCTCGTTGCCCGGCAAGTCGCCGCCGAGAGCCAACGGAACGAGCGCGAGAGCTGAGGTGAGGGCCGTCATGAGGATAGGGTTCAGGCGCGAGAGAGAGCCTTCAATGATGGCCTCACGCACGGTCTTGCCCTCCTCTTGGCGCAAGCGCTTGTACTCGGTGATGAGCAACATACCGTTGCGCGTGGCGATACCAAAGAGCGATATGAAGCCTATGACAGCCGGGATGCTCACCTCGCCAGTGGTGAGCACAATGGCAAAGATGCCGCCTATGAGAGCCAGGGGCAGGTTGAGCAGGATCACTCCGGCTTCCATCGCATTGCGGAACTGCATGAAAAGGAGGCAGAAGATGACCACGATGGCCAAGACACACGTGAGGTAAAGCACCCTGCTGGCGCTCTCTTGGCTCTCAAACTGGCCGCCATACTCCACGTGGTAGCCTTCCGGCAACTGCACTTCGTCGGCCACAACCTGCTTGATGTCGGCCACAACATCGCTCAACGCCCTGCCACTGGTGTTGGCCGAGATAACGATCTTGCGCTGCACGTTCTCGCGGTTGATGGTGTTGGGGCCAGCGCTCGAGACGACATCGGCCACGTCGCTTAAGGGCACCTTGCGCCCATCTTGCGTATCGATGATGAGATTGCTCACGTCATCGTAGTTGGCCGCTTTCACCACGAGGTTGAACGCGCGCCCCGCCTCATAAACTTGCGACACCGTTTCGCCCGCGAGGTTTACCGCCAGGAACTCGTTGAACTCAGGCAGGGTGATGCCGTTGCGCACCAACAACTCGCGCCGCGGTATGATTTTCAGTTCCGGTCGTTCGATCTGCTGCTCCACATTGAGGTCGGCGATGCCCTTTACGTCCTTGCACGCCTCCTTGATTTGGTTGCCAATGGTGAACATGCGGTTCAGATCGGTGCCAAAGAGCTTGATGGCAATGCTTGCCTGCGTTCCCGAAAGCATGGCGTCAATGCGGTGCGAGATGGGCTGTCCAATCTCGATGTTGGCGCCGGCGAGCACCGACAGGCGCTTTCTCACATCGTTGAGCACCTCCTCATGACTGCGGTCGCGCAGCTCGAAAGGAGCCTCTATCTCGCTCACGTTGACGCCGAGCGCATGCTCATCGAGCTCCGCACGTCCCGTCTTTCGGGCCACGGTTTTGATCTCGGGCACTTGCAGCAACACGCGTTCGGCACGTGCGCCAATGGAATCGCTCTCCTCAAGCGATATGCCGGGGAGCGAAGAGATGTTGATGGTGAACGATCCCTCATTGAACTTAGGCAAGAAACTGCTTCCCAAACAGAAGAACACGCCCACCGCCACCACAAACAACGCTGCGGTGGCCACGATTACCTTGCGTGTGTTACCCAACACCCAGAGCAACGCATGCTCATAATACTTCTTCAACCACACGGCCACAAAGGCCTCCTTAGGCATCTCGCCCTTGCTCTTGTTGAGCAGATAGCTACAGAGCACAGGCGTCAGCGTGAGGGCAACAAGCGTCGACGCGAAGAGCGCAGTAACAAAGGCTATGCCAAGGGGAATCAGCATGCGACCCTCCATACCACTGAGGAAGAACAGCGGTGCGAAGCTCACCACGATGATAAGCGTGGAGTTGAGGATAGGCATACGCACCTCACGCGAGGCGTTATACACCAGTTCGATGATAGGCATACGCTCCTCCTCGGGCAAGGCACGGCGCTGCCTGATGTGCTTATACACGTTCTCCACATCGACGATGGCGTCGTCGACCAGCGATCCGATGGCAATGGCCAATCCGCCCAAGGTCATGGTGTTGATGCTGATGCCAAGGGCGTTGAGCACAATCATGGCCACCAGGAACGACAAGGGAATGGTGACAAGCGAGATGACCGTGGTGCGCACGTTGGCGAGAAAGAGCATCAGGATGATGACAACAAAGATGGCGCCCTCTACGAGCGACTTCTTCACGTTGTCGATGCTACTCTCGATGAAGTCGGCCTGACGGAAGATATCGGTAGACACATGCACATCGGCGGGCAGACTTTTCTGCAAGTCGGCGAGCGCGCTGTCGATGTGTTGCGTAAGGTCGATGGTACTGGTGTTGGGCTGTTTGGTAACTGTGAGGAGCACAGCGGGATGCGCGCGCTCACTGGCCACTCCGAGCTTGGGCGACTGGTTGCCCACCTTGATGTCGGCCACATCGGCCAATGTGATGACGCTCTCGCCGTTTTTCTTCACGATACATGTGCCCAACTTCTCCACATCGTTGGTTGAGGTGATGCCACGAATGATGTACTCGTTGCCATACTTGTAGCGCACGCCACCGTTGGTGTTGGTGTTCATGCCACGTGTGCTGGCCATAATGTCGGCGAGCGTCACCCCGAAATGCTTCATCCTGCCCGGGCTGATGAGTATCTGGTACTCCTTGATGTCGCCGCCATGCACGCTCACCTGAGCCACACCGCCCGTGGAGAGGAGCCGCGGCCGTATCACCCAATCGGCGTAGGTGCGCAGGTCCTGCTGCGAGGTGTGGTCGCTGGTGAGACTCACTATGAACACCTCGCCGAGGATCGACGACTGCGGCCCAAGCACGGGAGCGCTAACGCCCGCCGGCATCTGCTCACCCACAGAGGCGAGCTTCTCGCTCACGATCTGCCGGGCCAGATAGATGTCGGTGCCCCAATCGAATTCCACCCACACCACAGAGAAGCCATTGGTCGACTGCGACCTCACTCGGCGCACACCGGTGCTACCGTTCACGGCCGTCTCAATGGGGAAGGTTACGAGTTGCTCCACCTCTTCGGTCGCCATGCCCCCGGCTTCGGTCATGATGACCACGGTGGGGGCGTTGAGGTCTGGGAACACATCTACATCGGTCTTGCTGGTAGAATACAAGCCGCCAATGACGAGCAGCACCGACGCTACCAACACCAATATTCTGTTCTCAAGCGAGAATCGTATGATCTTGTTTAGCATATCCTCCTACAATCAATGGTTATGGTTATGCGCCGGGATGGCGTTGGAGGCCGATGCCAATCGCACCTGCACAGCGCCCTTGGTCACCACGCGGTCGCCTTTCTTCACTCCGGCGAGAATCTCCACACGCTCGCCGTCGCTCTCACCGAGCGTCACCTCCTGCTTGCGATAGCCCTCCTCGTCCACCTGGATGTACACGAAATGGACGCCTTGCTCCTCGGTGAGGGCGCCCATGGGCAGGGTTATGACGTTGGGACGGTTCTGCGTGATGAGGTAAATCTCCGCATAGGAGCCCTGCACCACGTCGCCCGTGTTGTTGAACTCGAAGATGACGGGGATGTATGAGTTGTTGACCTCGGCCGAACGACCATACGACTGTATGTGCCCACCCATGTCGGTGATGTCGTAAAGACGATCGCTGTAGCTCGTGCTAAACTTAGCGCCGCGTATCTTATTGAGCTCATTGAAGTGGCGCTCGGGAATCTCGGCGCGCAGATAGAGGTGCTTGTTCTGCGTGATGATGGCGAGGGGCTGTCCGGCCTCCACATAGTCGCCCCCATTGACGAGGCACTGCTTCAGGTAGCCACCACGCGGAGCGGTCACCACCACTCCACCCGCGCTGCGTGTGCGCTGCACGCTGGTGTAGGTGAGCTTGGCCGCCTCATACTCGGCCTTGGCCACAGCGAGGTCTTTCTCGCTAATAATCTTGTCCTTGATGAGTATCTTCGCGCGGGTGTAGTCGCGCTCAGCGCGCTCATAATCGATGCGTGCGCGCTGCACGGGGTCGCCATCGGCCGTCTGCATACCGCCCGACGTGATGGAGAAGAGCGTTGCGCCCGCGCTCACCTTCAGTCCCTCGCTGACGTGGTTCTTATACTGCACACGTCCGCTGATGGTGGCCACCACGGTGGTTTCGTCGCACGAGGCCGACATCACCTTTCCGCTGGTGTGGATAACGCCATGGAACACGCCAGGCTTCACCACCTCCACCTGGACGCCAGCGGCACGCGCCTTCTCGGGCGAGAGGATAATCTCGTCGTTATGGGCACCCTTGGCCTCGTGGCCTTTCTCCTCGGCCTCGTGGTCGTGTTGCTCGGTTTCCTCAGCGTGGTCATGGTCGTGATCGTGGTCGAGATGGTCGTGCGAATGGGCTCCGCAAGCGGTCATGCCAGCCACGAAGACGGCTGACAATAGGTAATAAGTGATTCTTCTAAGCATATTTCATTGGTGTTGATTACGTAGTTAAAACCGAATTGGCTGCAAAGATAAAGCAAAAGTCGTGCAACCTTGTTGCAAACATGCCGTCTCACCATCCCTATTGCCAACAAAAAAGCGGAGGCCAACGACCTCCGCTACAATAGTTTTCGATGCTTATTGTCTTACCCTCCTGTGGGTTAGCTCTTATGCGTCATGATGTTGAGCACCATGTCGTCGGTGGCGCACATGGCCTCCTTGCCGATGCTCGTAAGGTTGTGAATGCTTCGGTCCACATCCTTGTCGATGATGCCCTCCGCCTCGGTCACATGCTTTCCCTCGCGCGCCAGCACGGCCGAGAGCAAGGCTGTCGACACGCCCGAACTGATTTTCAGGGCACAACTGGGCTTGGCTCCGTCGCAAATCATGCCCGTGAGGTTGGCAATCATGTTTCTCACGGCAAAGCAGATGTCGTTATACTCGCCTCCCATGAGGTAGGTGATGCCGCAGCTCGACCCGATGCTCGCCACCACACATCCACACAACGCCGAGAGCTTGCCGAGGCTCTGCTTGATGTAGATGGCCGTCAGGTGGCTCAGCATGAGGGCGCGCACCAGCTCCTCCTCAGTGTTCTCGTTCTCCTCGGCATACACCACCACGGGGTTGGTGGCGCAGATGCCTTGGTTGCCCGACCCACTATTGCTCATTACGGGAATCATGGCTCCACCCATGCGGGCGTCGCAGGCCGATGCCGTTTTCGATATGATGTGCGAGAAGATGCTGTCGCCGAAGATGCCCTTGCTCAACGGACGGTCCATGGTCTTGCCGAGGCAATGGCCGTAGTTGCCCTTGAGCGACGCCTGGGCGGCACCCATGTTATAGCGTTTCGACTCGAGGATAAACGCTATCTCATCGACGGGCGACGTGGTGGCAAAATCCCACACGGTCTTCAGGTTGAGCGCCACGCCATGCGTCTCGCCCTCCTCGCCCACACACATACGCTTGTCGAGCAGCACCTGCCCGTTGCGTTCCTCGTAAACGAAGTTGGTGTGGCCACCGGCGATGATGGCTGTTGCCGTGTCGTCGCCACGCTCACACACCACCTCTATATAAAGCTTCTCCGTGATGTCGTGCTTCAACTTGATGTCGATGTGGTCCTCGCCGATATAGCGCTTGCCCTCCTCGAGGGTCTCGGGCGTGAGGTCCTTGATGACCTCCAACTGATATTCCGACTTACCAACGATGGCTCCCATGGCCACCGCGATGGGCAGGCCGATCATGCCTGTGCCGGGAATGCCCACGCCCATGGCGTTTTTCAGCATGTTGGCCGAGAGCCACACGCGTATCTTCTCGGGTCTGCACCCCAGGTCCTCAGTGGCTCGGGCCACACAGAGCGCCACGGCCATCGGTTCCGTACAACCCACGGCAGGCACCACCTCTTGGTGGATGAGCGCCACGATCTGTTCTCTTATCTCCTTGTCAAGCATATAGTTAAATTTAAGGATTCGTCCTTTTGGGGTTCTCACGCCATGGCAACGCCGGGCGCGCTTCGGCCCTACTCCTCGCGGAGCTTTATCTCGCAGTTGTCGAGCGAGTCGATGATGGCGAGGCTCTCGCAGCGTATGCCCTCCTTCTCAATGACCTCCCTGCCTTTCTGGAAGGCTTTCTCGATGATGAAGCCCATGCCCACGAGCTCGGCGCCACTCTGCTTGCAGAGGTCGATGATGCCCTTCGCCGCATTGCCATAGGCCAGGAAGTCGTCGATGAAGAGCACCTTGTCGGTGGGCTGGAGATACTCCTTGGAGATGACCATGTGATACTCGCGCTGCTTGGTGAACGAGAAGACGGTGGTCGAGAGCATGTCGCTCATGGTCGACGGCTTTTTCTTCTTGGCAAACACCACTGGCAGGTCGAGCAGGAAGCCCATCATGATGGCCGGCGCAATGCCGCTGGCCTCAACGGTCAGAATCTTGTTGATGTCCGACGAAGCATAACGCCTGATAAACTCCACGGCTATCTGCTTCATGAGGTTCGGGTCGAGCTGGTGGTTGATAAACTTATCTACTTTCAGTATTCCGCCGGGGAAACACTTGCCGTCCTTCAGAATGCGATCTTTCAGTAGTTTCATGATTGGCTTTTTATTATTCGTTTTTTATAATGGGTGCAAACTTACATAAAAAATATGAATAGCCGAACGCTTGCCTTTAATAATATGGGGTTGGACCCCAAAAATTCTGCCAATGGCCCCCTTCGGGTATGGTCTTTTATGCTTACCTTTGCATTCCGAAACAATTCCATAGGGGCCTTCGCCCCCTCACCCATCCTCCTCAGTATGCAGATCGACATTCTTTGGCTTCGCAAATGGTTCGACACGTTCAACCAGCAGTATTTCGACGGCGGGCTGCCCACGCCCCGCTTCCACATTGGCCACTCGCGCACGCAGCTGGGCACCTTGTCGTACAAGCGCAAGCGGGGGCTCATGCGCACGAGCCTCTACGACTTTGCCTTGGGCATGAGCAACTATTACGACCAATCGGAGCACCAGTTTCAGAGCGTGCTTCTCCACGAGATGATCCACCTGAGCATTGCCGCCTCAGGCCTCACCGACACCGCTCCCCACGGCGTGGTGTTCCGGGGCATGATGAGCCGGCTCAACCGCGAGGGGTGGCACATCCATGTCACCACGTCGACACGGGGCATGCAGAAAGCTTACACGGGGTCGGAGCGCGTTATCGGCCAATATCTGGTGCTCGCCATCGAGCTTGCCGACGGTCGCCATTTCCTCTCGTCGGTGAGCCCGCGCCATGCGCGAGCGCTGAACGAGAGGGTGCAGCAGGCGGGCGAGGTGCGGCAGGCCGCATGGTACACCACGTCGGACCCGTGGTTTGCCGACATGCCGAAGGTGCGCTCGCTGAGGGGGCGCCGCGTCAGCGCCGAGGTGTTTGCCAACAAGACGGCGCGCATGAAGCCCATCGCGTTCTAACCCCTCGCGGCAGCGCCTCATCAGCGGGCTTGCGCACGAAAGTCGCTGGGCTTGAGGCCGGTCTTGGTCTTAAACTTGGAGGAGAAATAGTCGGGCGAATCGAACCTGAGGCGATAGGCTATCTGCTTAACGCTCATGTCGGTGGTGGCAAGCAACTCCTTGGCTCGCTGAATGCGCAGCTCCTGCTGGTAAAGGGCTGGCGACACGCCCGCAAACTCCTTGAACAACTTACGAAAATTGCTATAGCTCACGCCCATATCACTGGCTATGTCCTGAATGGTGACGTCGGCCTCCAGCCCATTGCGGATAAGCAATCGGGCTTGGTTCACCAGGTCCACATGCCCATGGTTGCGGCTCAACCGCTTGGTTCGCTCCAACGAGTACATCAGGCCCACGAGGTGGTTCACCACGCCAGCCAGCGTTTGCTGCACGTAGGGCGCCTCCACCTGCGCCACGCGCATGGCTTCCTCGTAAAGGTGCAGCAGCTCGTCGGAGTAGCCCACGTGGTAAACGGGATGGGTGGGCGAGAGAAATCCGGCCTTCACCCGATGGTCCATGTTGATTCCCCTGAACCCAATCCAATGGCTCTTCCACCCCACCTCGCTGACGGGATGGTAGCTGTGCCACTCGCCAGGGAAGAGCAGGAACATATCGCCCGCCTTGAGGCTGTGCTCGCCACCCTGCGCCGAGCGGAACACGCCCTCGCCCTCCGACTGGTAGAGCAACTGATACTCGCTGAGCACGCGCCCTTTCTCCACGGCGAAGTAGTAGCCGTCGGCATGGCCATGGGTGGGATAATCGTCGCCGGGCGCTATCTCCTCGTAGCCCACGGTGCTCACCGTGAGGCCCCACTCGGCATCGCGCTCATTGGCTATCAGGTATTTGCTGGTCTGCATGATAAATGGGCTTTAGGTAGAAATGTGGTTGCGCTATATCGTATTGCAAAAATAACAAAGAATCGACAAACGGCAAAGCCTACACGCCATTTTTTCGGATTTTGCAAGGGCAGGGAGGCCTCCTCGTCGGAACCGCGGTGGTACGCGCAGCACTATTGGGTGAACTCCCGACATGGGGTGTTGGGATTTTTGGTGAAAAAGTTGTGTCGCGATTTCGACTGAAATAGCGAATGTAATCGCCATTGCACGCATGGGAAATCTAAAAAAATGAGCCACCAACTTGCGAAACATGCCCAACCGCATCTCGGTTGGGCATGTTTCGCATTGCGGTTAGGAAGGTATCGTGCCTCGGTTTGGCATCTATCGCATTGCGAAAGATGGCCTTTCGCAGTGGGGAAAAGGCGATGGGGAGCGACTAACGAGCCTCTCTGATTGTAACCGCCTGAATATTAGATATTTGCAAAATTTAGCGAGAATCGCGTATTTGCGGACAAGCACTCGCTTGCCGACGAATAAATGTTAAAAACGGGGGATGCTTGTAGTCCTTTTTCGGCAGCCTCCGCCGGCTACACCTCCACCATGATGGCGGCGATGTTCTTCCTCTTCAACGTTTGCACGATGGCCTTTGCCGTAGCCTGGGTTGTTTCGATGGGAATGGTTTTCTTTTCCGACTTCAAGATGTTGTTGAGGGCCGCCGCCGTGATCGGTTTGCCCGTACGGTTCGTCGAGTTGATGGCGTTGATGATGTCGGCCTTTTGCGACTTGCTGACCTTGGTGAGCAACTGTATGTTGTAGTTGGGTTCGGGCTTCTCGGGTTCGATGGGTTCGGCAGGCTCAATGGGTTTCTCGGGCTCAGCGGGCGCTATAGGTTCAGTCGGTGCGGTGGGGAGTGCTGGCTCGGTGGGCTCGTATTGCTTGATCTCCACCAATTGGTTGTTGAATATCTCGATGAGTTTCGAGATGCCCATCGGCATGTCGGCCGTGGTTACATTGAGGTCCACGTCGATGCATCGCTTGCTTAGGAATTTCTCCTGAGCGACGTCGGTTATCTCGGCTGAGTCGCCCGGTGCGGAGTATTTGGCCTTGAGCTCAAGCTTTTCCTCCTTCATGCTGCTCTCCGTAACGGTGGCTTGAAACCTCAGGTTCACCTGGTCGATTCGCAGATAGGGCACAGGGACAATGCAGAGCAACGGCATAGTGAGTCGGTTGACCACTCCTCCACTCTCAAAATAGAACGTCATGGTGACAGGCTCAAGGCAACTCTCATCATCGTCTTTCTTCCTAAACACCACCCCGTTGAGATAATCGAGCGTGGCTTGCGCCGCCTCTTCCTGCGCATTGACACAGGCTGAGAGAGGCCCGCCGATGATGCGGTTAAAGTCGAGCTCGCCCAGTGGGGACTTCTGCAGCTCTTTTGGGTCGGTGACACGGGATTGAGGCATATTCGTTGGGGATTAATCGTTCGTGAATGGTGGTTCGCGGCAAGCCAGCCTACTCGTCGACCTTTCGGATGCGTAGGCAGCGGGTTCCCGCCAATTGTAACAGGCGCGCCATGCCCCCAGTGGGCGCATCGGCGTAGGCCTTGATGTTTACGCGTATGTTGTTGCGCACGTATTCGCTTCGTTGCAACTCCTCCAAATCCTCATTGGAAGGCGACAGGCGCACCTTTATTTTTTGTTGAGGATAACACTTGTCCGACATGACGTTTACGTAAAAGGTGAGGTCGGCCTGGCTGATTTGCAGGAAAGGCAACGGCACCAACATCAGCAACGGCACGCGGAGGGTGTAAGGCTCGCCGTCCATCTGGAGCGAGAAGCTCACCATGATGGGCTCAGAGCGGTCGCCGGTGGCGTGGAACGCCGTGCGCTCAATGAGCTCAAGCGATCGCTCAGTGGCTTGTCGTTGCGCCTCAACGCAGTCGGTTAGCGTTTGGCACATCACGTCGTGGAGCCACAAAGCCTCGCCTGTGCTCTTCAATATCGAGGTCTGCTTGTGAGCGTTGGCCTTGTCGTTGCGCAGCAACTCACCGCTTGTCGTTGCGTCGTGGATCATTTCTTGCGTTTGATATTACGGATTAAATTGCTAAATCTTCTCCCTTTGATACTATCGATGGTCTTCGAAAGCGACTCTGGGTCGTCCGATTTCTCGCTGGCAGATCCGCTTGAGCTTGATGGTGCCACTACTCTTTTGGACATGTTGGGCATAAGCCTACGGCTTGAGGACGAGCTTGATGAAGCCCCGCCAGAGGCTGACGATGACCCGCTGGAACCCGACGACGAGCCTGTGGAAGGCCTAACATAGGTACCGCTGGAACTCGAAGATGAGCCGGTGGAAGGCCTAACGTATTGTCCGGTAGTCGACGACGAGCCTGTGGAAGGCCTGACATAGGTACCGCTGGAACTCGAAGACGAACTGCCGGAACCTGACGTTGAACCGCTGGAGCTCGAAGATCCGCTCGTGGAAGGTCTGACGTAGGTGCCGCTGGAACTCGACGACGAGCCTGTGGAAGGCCTGATGTAAGGGCCGGTAGTGGACGACGAGACCTTGTCTTGCTCTTCTTTTTCTTTGCGTTGTCTTTCCGCTTCCTTGCGTTTCTGCTCCTCTTCGTCTAAGCGTTCCCGCCGCTTTTTCACAGCCTCCACAAGGGCGGCTATCTTGTTGCAACGCGCCTCCTCTTCCTCTATAACGCGAAGTATTCGTTTCAGTTCTTCCTCGGCAAGGCGCAGTTTGCGCTTTTTCACACCTTGCACAAGGCCGACAATCAGGCCGTAGCGGTACTTGTCCTCCGCCTCTTTCTTCTTCCGTTCTTCCTCCTTTTGCTTCTGTCGTTCAAGCGCTTGCTGTGCTTCGATGCGCTCCTTCTCCACCATGTCGTTCTTGCGGATGGCCCGTTGGCGCGCGGCCTCAAGCTTCATATCCTCCACTTCCTTGGTGGTGAGCGTCTCCTGCACGACGAGGTTGTTGGCAAAGAAGTCGAGCATCTTCGCCATGCCCGATGGTATGTCGCCCGTCGATGCCCTGACGTGTACCCCCATCTTGCTTTGCATGGATACCGACTTCTCGTCCTCCTCGACACCCTGGTATCCCTCCGAGGCAAACTTCGCCTCCATCTTCTCGTTGTCGCACGCCGTGATGTCGGCCGTGAACGACAGGTCTACATGCTCAATGCGCATGTAGGGAATGGGCACGATGGTCATGAGCGGCACCGTCATGCGTGTCGGCACGCCTTCCATGATAAACGAAAAGCTCACGGTGATGGGCTCGGCGCCCTCAACGTCGAGATGCGATTCGGTCATGGTGAAGCCGCGGATGTAGTTTAAGGTGGTCTGCGCAGCCTCGGCCTGCGCTTGCACGCAAGCAGCCAGCGGTCCGCCGATGATGTTTCCGAAGGGGATGGGATTGAGGGCGCTCACGACCTGCCGACTGGCGTTAGTGTTGGTTCCATCTGGCATAACAGGGTGGGGTTATCGTTGGAATGATGTAGCCTTCTTGAGGTTTTGTTGTGCCTCATCAACATTCTTCAGTATCTCCATCGCGCGCTTCGACTCGTGGCGATTGATGGTGAGTACGAGATGGCACTGCGGGCAGCGCAGTCCGCTGGCTGATAACAGTTCGCTGATGCTGGTGGGGATGAAAGCCCCGCACTTCGGACAGTTCAGTCCGGGTGTCTTTTGTTGGTTGCTGTTCATAGCTAATGGGATGAATGGTTAATGATTAAATGGGTCCTTGTTCAACACCTGGATGTTGTTCTCGGTGGCTTGCAGCAGTCCGCGCATGCCGTCGGGCAGCAGCACGGGCTCCAGTTTGATGTGTACCTTCACGTTGGTCATCTTCTGCACATCCTTCTGCGTCTCACTGGGCGTTACGCCTGGCCTCAGCATTCGCACGCGGACTCCGGCGGCTGCAATGGTCTGCTCGATCTCTGCGTCGTCGGTTTCCACACCCTCTTGCGTCGACTGGATCTTCGTTTGCAGTTGCTGCTTGAGCAGCGGAAAACGCTTTCGGAAGTCCTTTTGTTCCTTCTCGCTGACAGAAGTGTTGATCTCTATCTGCGCTTCCATGTCGAATGTGGCCTCGGCAACACGTAGCACAGGCAATGGAAGCAGCGACAGCTTGGGGATCGACACGATCTGCCGTTGGCCGTCGGCGTCGGTCATCTCGAAGTCCACCATCTTGAGTTTCTCGTGGCCGTCAGGGCCGTCGGCGGGTTCCAGCGCATAGGTGCGCAACACCCTCAGGTAGTCCTCGGCAGCTTTCTGGTCGGCCGCAATGGTCGATTCGATCATGGCGGTGAGCATCTCGGCCAGGCTCATATCCATCGAGTAAGCGCTCTCGTTGACTTTCTTTGGTTTGCCTTCAGTCATAGTGCATGGTCAGAGGTTTATGAATCGGTGATCTTTACGCCGCCCTGGGTCGACACTTTGAGCGTAACGCTTTGAATGACGCTTTCGGGCAGGGCCGCCAGTTGTTCGGCATCGACAATGACCTCCATCGACGCGACGCTGCTGGGCAGCATCGACGCAATGCTTTCGAGCGTCGACGGGGTGTCGCTTGCGGCAGCCTCGCCACACTGTTGCTGCGGCTCGCCAACTGGCTTGTGAGGCGTGGCGCCGTGCGCCTCGCCGCTGTTGGCAATGGCGAACCGGAACGAGAGTTCCATGTCGCCAATGGTTACGGCGGGCAGGTTCAACTGGCTCAGCACTCCCGCCTCGCGATATTGCTTGGCGAGCGCTTCGGTGAGGAGGTTAGCCTCGTGCTGCGCTAACAGTACGTCGCGCAGCACCGAGGCTATCACAACTTGCAGATTTGCCATAATGAAATGGTTTTTAGGATACGAATACGATGCGTTGCAGCTTGTCGGCCGACACCTTGTAGGCGCCCTTCTCATTGAAGACGAGCAACATTTCGTCGCCATTCTCCAATAGGCTTGGAGCCTTTTTGCCGCTGAGTGGTATGCATTTCACGGTCTTGGGTTGGTAAGCGCCCTTCCCGTTGCGGTACGATACGGAGATGGCGGCATAGCCATTGACCAACGATGTCTGATCGGCCGACACCTGCAACGTGCCGTTGGGGTCGATGACCTCGGTCGAATCGTCGAGCACTCCCAGCAATCGGTCGATGCCACGTGGCATCTCTCCCTCGCTGGCCGTGATGGTGATGTCCATCGTTGTCTCCACGCTGTAGCGCGAGTCGCGGGTGGCACCCGAGTCCTTCTTCGACGAATAGCTGGCCGCTATGGCCGGTGCCGCCGAGGCTTTCGTGGCCGTTGCAATGGGCATGGCTGAGGCCGCGATCGGCGTCATCCCCCCTGAGGCGTTGTCGGACTTGGCCGCAGCCGCCTGGGTCGACGTGCCGCCCTTGGCTTTTCCGCCCTCTGCGCCAGGGGCGGGCTTGGCTGAAGCGCCACCCGCTGGGGCCGTCTGGGGTGATGAGGAGGGTTTGCTCCCACCACCCGACGTCGTGTTGAGAATGGGCGTTCCACCGCTTCCCACCGACGCCACCACCGCCGACAGCGCATCAACCTTGGCCTTGAACGTATAAGTCATGTTTGTGATGGAGAGCCTGGGCACGGGCATCAAGGTGAGCAGGGGCACCCGCATCTTCACCTGTTTGCCGTCGCGGAGGAAACTCATGGTGACGTAGACGATTTGTCCTTGTCCCTTTTCGTCCACATTCAGGCCCTCTTCGCGTATGTAACTAAGCGTTTCCTTGGCCAGGTCGCGCTGTGCCTTGATGGCCGCTCTTAACGGGTTGCCAATGATCTTGTCGAACGACAGCGTTCCAAGCAGGTTCAAGGAGTCGGCCACGAAAGCCTTGTCGACCTGCACCTCGTTGAGTTCCTTGATCTGGTCGGCCATCGAAGGCTGGCTCGCCTCACTGTTTCCCAAGGTCGATTGCAAGCCGTTGGCGCCGCTGGAGGTGCCGTCCTGATTTACGCCGAGCATATTTTCCAGCTGCTGTTTCAAGTCGCCCCCATTCGGGTTTGCACCGTTGGAAGCGGTTCCCTGGCTGGCGGTTGCACCGCTTTCGCCACCCTTGGCGTCGCCTTGAACGCTACTGGCGTTGCCGTCCTCGCCTCCGCCGCCTGGTGAAACGAGATCCCTGAGCACGCCCATGGCGGTTCCCAAGAGATTGCCGCCGCCCGTTCCAGACTGGCCTTGGGCACCTTCACCACCCGCTGCGGGCGTCTGTCCCGTGGGCTGTGTGTTGCTGGCAGGAGTTGTCCCCGTGCCTTTGTTCTTGTCGTCTGGCATAGTCGGTTGCTATTTGGTTACGTTGATGACCAGCATTTTCTCACCGGCCTTTACACAATAGAATCCCTCTTTCTTAAACACACAGAGCACACCGGAGTCGTCGGAGGCCTTCTGGCAGTCATCGTTACTGACGATAGTGCCAGCGTGATTGTCCTTGTATTCGTACAGTTTGATGTCGTTGGGCGCATAATAGCCCTCATTGTTCTTGTACGAAATGTAGGTGCTTCCTCCGCCCGCCAAGCTTACCACCTGATCGGAGACGTGCAGTTCACCCTTGGTGTCAATAGAGTCGATAGAGCTGTTGAGCATTTCCAGCACCTTGGCCATACCGGCCGGCATGTCGTCTTGTCCCGCCTTGACGTTCACGTCCATCGTGTATTCCACGCTGTACTTGGAGTCGCGTGTGGCGGTAGAGTCTTTCTTGCTCGATATGCTGGTGCTCATTTCCACGCTGCCGCTGGCCACAAGCGCATTGAATCCCACCTTCGATTTCATTCCAGCCTCAACGGCGAGCGACTTGTGGTCGGTCTTTGAGGTGGACGCTGGCGCCGAGATACGCGCCTTGAAGGCGATCTCGATCTCTCGGATGGCCAAATAAGGAATGGGCACAATGGTCAGCAATGGCAGGCTGAGCATCACCGATCGCCCGTCCTTGCGGTACTCAAAGTTCACGTAAACGGCTTTGTGCCCGCCGTCTCCGTTATCGGTGAGTCCCACGTCGCGTATAAACTCCCATGAGCTTTTTGCCGCCTTGGCCTGCGCTTCGACACAGGCCGCCAACGGTCCGCCAATGAGTGTTCCAAACGGCAACGATTGCAAGGCATTGGTAGCGATGGTGGAAGGAGTCGTGTCAATGGTTGCCATAACCTTGTAAGATTAAGAGTTAATAACTGGAATACGGCCCAGAGGGCGCGTTAGGCGGTTGTTGCGGATGATGATGTGGCCTTTGCCGTCGGAACGGCCACTTCGGTAACCTTCACCAGCACCTTCTGCACGTCGCCGCACGAGATCTCGTAGGGCTCGCTTTTTGCCTCCAATTCAAACTCCATCGTCTTGTCCATGGCGTTAGGCTTGCCTGTTGCGCCCTTACACTTGATTCCTTGAGAGTCGTAAAGCCCCTTGGGTGTCTTGTACTGTGCGATGACTCTTGCCTTCTTGCCCGACTCCACATAGAACGTGGTGTCGTTGACCGAGAGCTCTCCGTCGGGCGATACGAGGTCCATGGCGGCTCCCAACATTTCGAGCACCTTGGCCATACCGGCCGGCATCGACTCTTGTCCGGCATGCACCTCCACGTCGATGGTCGACTCAACGCTGAACGAAGAGTCTTGCGTACACTTAGAGTCGTACTTGCTCGAGAAGGACGTTTGGAGGCTGGTGGTCTTTCTCTTGTTCCAGCTCTTGTAGTTTCTCGAGTAGTTCTCGTTGTACTCGCTCGAGTAGTTAGAACTGAACGAGTCGGTCTCCACACCACTCACGGTAGCCTTGAACTTGATGTCGATGGAGTTGATGGCAATGTAGGGAATGGGCACGATGGTGAGCAACGGTACGCTGATGGTTACCTTGCGTCCGTTCTGCACAAAGGTGAAATGCACATAGATGGCTTCGGTAACGCCATCCTTCTCCTCCTCCAGACCCACTTCCTTGATGAAATTCACCGTGGTCTGCGCTGCTTCGGCCTGTGCCCTGATGCAGGCGTTGAGCGGGCCGCCTATCAGATTGTAAAAGGGAAGGCTTTCCAACGTGCTTGTGGTTTTCTTTGATAAATCCATAATTGTAGGTTTTTAATGCGTAGGTTCTTAGCCTGGACGGTTTGACAAGATAGAACCTTCTGAAATCTTGCCATGTCCTTTGGATGAATAAGCTGGTTTCTTATGTGGATCGTTGGAGCGGGAAGGATGTTCGAGAGTTGCCTTATTTTGCGGCAAAGGTTCGGTAGGCGTTGAGCAACTTCTTGTCGTACTGGTTTTCGGCGTAGCCGCTACCATTGTAGAGACGGGCGAAGGAAGCCCAGTTTTTCGCCTGCAATGCGGGAAGCATGCCTGCCGACTTGCGTATGAAGCGGCAGAACACGATGAGCTGGTTGCGCTCGCTCTGGCTCATGAACGCCACAAACTGCGACACGCTCTTGTATCCACAGAGCGCATAGTGGAAGCCCATGATTTGGAACATGCCCCAGCTTGCCGATGCGTTGGCGGCGTCGACGTTGATCTTGCGGGCTTGCTCCAGGCGCGCATATTCGGCCAATCCGCCCTTGTAGTGTGCCTTGCTCCACCTGGGATAGAGTATGCCCGGGTTGGCGGCTGCGAACCTCTCGGGGTTGATGCGGCGCTGCTTGAGTTGGCTCCAGAACACATGGCCCTCGAAGAGGATGGCGGGCTTGCTTGGCGCGAAGAATCCTCCTCGGCCGCCCGTCTCCACTTTCTGCACCGCCTTGAGCGCAGCCGGCTCACAGTCGATGAGCTTTGCGGCGAGGCAGAAATCCTCGTCGGTAAGGTGCTCGTGGGCGGGCCGCCCGTCGAAGAGCAACACCTCCCATGTGCCGTTGCCCACAACGCCGTCGGCTCCCAGGTTGTGTTTCTTCTGGAAGGCCTTCACGGCATTGAGCGTGCCTGGGCCGAAGTCGCCGTCGGCCTTGATGTTATGTCCTACGCGAGCGAGCTCCGACTGTAAGAATTTTACATCTTCGCCGCACATTCCTTGTTTCAGTAATTTCATGTTCGTTTACTTGGTTTATGGTGGATTGAAGTATGAGGGAGTTCGACAACCGATGGCAGCATGTCGCTCCTCGGTTGCAAAGTAATGGGAAAAATCGTCAACCGAGTAGGATATTTCTTACAAAGAATGGCCAATTTCTTACATTTTTCAGTTTCATTCCTTATTTTTCGACAAATGACAGTCTGCTTGTCCACCTATCGAGGCTGAGAAGTGGAAATGACGGAAACCACGAATGGCATCCGCCTTACTTGTTCCAGCGGATTTCATGGTGTAACGAATTATGATGCAACATGACAAGAAAAAACATCCTCAAAACGCGCATCCGACATTGGTACTTGTATATATAAATAAGGTGGAGCGTCACCCTGAAGAGCCGAAAGGTGCCAAATACCACAATCGTGGTATGCCAAATGCCACATGTTAGCTATTTCAGGAAATGGCGGATGGTTGTACCTTTGCAACCGTGAACAGTTAATATCAATAAATGTATTAGTCGAACCCACCGCCGACCTCCCATTAAGGCCCACGGCGGTTACAAAAGAGAAAGGGAATAACAATGAGCAACGAAAAGAAACTTCACTTCGAGACACTTCAACTTCACGTAGGTCAGGAACAGGCCGACCCCGCAACCGACGCCCGCGCCGTGCCCATCTACCAAACCACCTCGTATGTGTTTCATAGCGCCCAGCATGCCAGCGACCGTTTCCATCTGAAGGATGCCGGCAACATCTACGGTCGTCTGACCAACACCACACAGGGCGTTTTTGAGGAGCGCGTGGCGAAACTGGAAGGCGGAGTGGGCGGACTGGCCGTTGCCTCAGGTGCCGCAGCCGTTACCTACGCCATCACCAACCTGGCCTATGCCGGCGACCACGTGGTGGCCACGCAGACCATCTATGGCGGCACCTATAACCTGCTGAAGCACACCCTGTCGAAATACGGCATCTCCACCACGTTTGTCGCCCCCGACGATTACGATGCCCTGGAGGCCGCCATCCAACCCAACACCAAGCTGGTGTTCATCGAAACCCTGTGCAACCCCAACTCCAACATCTCCGATATTGAGCGCACGGCCGAGATAGCCCACCGCCACGGCATTCCCGTGGTTATCGACAACACCTTCGGCACGCCCTACCTCATCCGTCCGTTGGAGCACGGAGCCGACATTGTGGTGCACTCGGCCACAAAGTTTATAGGTGGCCACGGATCGAGCCTGGGTGGTGTCATTGTCGACGGAGGCAAGTTCGATTACTTCCAAAACGATAAGTTCCCCGGTTTCACCCAGCCCGACGAGTCGTACTACGGCTTGGTCTTCGGCAACATTCCCGCCCCGTTTGTTACCCGCGTGCGCGCCCTTCTTCTGCGCGATGAGGGCGCTTGCATCTCGCCGTTCAACGCCTGGGTGCTGCTGCAGGGCTTGGAGACGCTGAGCCTCCGTGTGGAGCGCCACGTGTTCAACACGCTGAAGGTCATTGAGTATCTGAAGAGCCAGCCACAGGTAAAGAAGATCAACCACCCGTCGCTTCCCGACCACCCCAACCACGATCTCTACGAGCGCTACTTCCCCAACGGCGCCGGATCCATCTTCACCTTTGAGATCGATGGCGACCAACAGAAGGCGTGGGACTTCATCGACCACCTGCAAATCTTCTCCAACTTGGCCAACGTGGCCGATGTGAAGTCGCTGGTGGTGCATCCAAAGAGCACCACCCACTCGGAACTCTCTGAGGAGGAGGCCACGCAGCAGGGCATCTACGACGGAACCATCCGCCTGAGCATCGGAACGGAGCATTACCAAGACCTCATCGACGACCTCGACCAGGCGTTTGAGGCCGTGAAGTAACCTCGCCGGCGCGGCCTTACCCCACCAACCGCGCCTCCATTGGCAGGGGCGTGAGCCATAGCGCAACATGCCAAGACAAAACGAACAACCCCAAGTTTACGATTATGATACACAAGAACATCACCGACCTCATTGGCCACACGCCACTGGTCGAACTCAGCAAGTTTTCCGCTCTTCAGGGCCTCGACACGCCCATCATAGCGAAGGTGGAGTTTTTTAACCCTGGCGGCAGCGTGAAAGACCGCGTGGGCCTGGCCATGATAGAAGATGCCGAGCGGAAGGGAACCCTCAAGCCGGGCGCCACCATCATCGAGCCCACCAGCGGCAACACGGGCGTGGGCCTGGCGTTGGCCTCCGCCGTGAAGGGCTACAAGCTCATCCTCACCATGCCCGAGACGATGAGCGTGGAACGTCGCAACCTTGTGAAAGCTTATGGGGCGCAGGTGAAACTGACACCTGGAAAGGACGGCATGACCGGAGCCATCAAGGCCGCCGAGGCGTTGCGCCAAAGCATTCCCGGGGCGGTGATCCTCGAACAGTTTGAGAACCCGGCCAACCCACGCAAGCATTACGAGACCACGGGTGTGGAGATATGGAACGACACCGACGGCAAGATCGACATCTTCGTGGCGGGCGTGGGAACCGGCGGAACCATCTCGGGTATCGGCAAGTACCTGAAGGAGCAAAACCCCAACGTGAAGGTGGTGGCCGTGGAGCCCGCCTCATCGCCCGTGCTCAATGGCGGCCCATCGGGCGCACATAAGATCCAGGGCATTGGCGCCGGCTTTGTGCCCAAGACCTACGACGCCAGCGTGGTCGACGAGGTGCTCGACATCGCGGGCGACGACGCCATCCGCGCCGGTCGCCAGTTGGCCCAGAACGATGGGATGTTGGTGGGCATCTCATCGGGTGCAGCCGCCTTCGCCGCAGCCCAGTTGGCCAAGCGCCCCGAAAACAAGGGCAAGACCATCGTGGCCCTGCTGCCCGACACCGGAGAGCGCTACCTCTCGACCGTGCTCTACGCCTTCGACGAGTATCCGCTATAATGGCGCAGGGCGCACGATCGCAAGCTAACTTCATAGCCATATCACTATTGTTTTGGATAAGCGAGGATTGCCTTCATGAGGCAGTTCTCGCTTATTTGTTGGGGCAAACCACGTAAAATAAGCGTTGGGACGAGCCAAAATGTGTAAAATAAGGCGTTGGAAACAAACAAAAATGGCTCATCCGACATTTGGAGTGATTTGAAGTGCGCATCACAT
>ULUS01005140.1_pt1 | contig 30332 bp, 24 predicted proteins | sample 1958761 | NCBI WGS metagenome assembly ULUS01 (sample SAMEA4835767, study PRJEB28245) | human gut metagenome | biome: gut microbiome; material: fecal sample | place: Denmark | collected 2008
TCGTTCTGAATCTTGGTGGCAATCTCGTCAGAGAGCTTGGTGCTCTCCTCGTCGTTCATCTTGTCGGCTCCCACGATGACGCGAAGTTCACGTCCTGCCTGGATGGCATAGGTCTTGGTAACACCAGGATAACTCATGGCTATTGCCTCAAGGTCGTTGAGACGCTTGATGTATGCCTCAACAATCTCGCGACGGGCACCAGGACGAGCACCAGAGATAGCATCGCAAACCTGAACGATTGGAGCAAGAAGAGTGTTCATCTCCATCTCGTCGTGGTGTGCACCGATGGCATTGCAGATGTCTGGCTTCTCCTTGAACTTCTCGGCAATCTTGGCACCATAGAGTGCGTGAGGCAACTCACTCTCCTCATCAGGCACCTTACCGATATCGTGGAGCAGACCTGCACGCTTTGCCTTCTTGGGGTTCAAGCCCAACTCAGATGCCATGACAGCACAGAGGTTGGCTGTCTCGCGTGCGTGCTGCAAGAGGTTCTGACCATATGATGAACGGTACTTCATCTTACCAATGATACGAATCAGCTCAGGATGCAAGCCGTGGATACCGAGGTCGATAGCGGTGCGCTTACCGGTTTCGATAATTTCATTCTCGAGCTGCTTCTTCACCTTGGCTACAACTTCCTCAATACGGGCTGGATGAATACGTCCGTCGGCTACCAACTGGTGGAGGGCCAGACGACATACCTCGCGGCGCACGGGGTCGAAGGCAGAGATGACGATGGCCTCAGGAGTGTCGTCTACAACAATCTCGACACCAGTGGCTGCTTCCAAGGCACGAATGTTGCGACCCTCACGACCGATGATGCGGCCCTTCACCTCGTCGTTGTCTATATGGAAGACACTGACAGAATTCTCTATAGCCGTTTCTGTGGCCACGCGCTGGATAGTCTGGATAACGATCTTCTTGGCCTGCTGGTTGGCATTGAGCTTGGCATCATCCATAATCTCGTTGACGTAGCTGGCAGCATCGAGTCTTGCCTGATCTTTCAGGCTCTCGATGAGGCGCTGCTTAGCTTCCTCAGCGCTCAGGCCAGAGAGTTCCTCAAGCTTCTCCTGCTCCTGACGCTGCATCTTCTCCAACTCCTGCTGCTTCAGGGCGAGGAGCTTCTTCTCGTTCTCCACGCGCTGGTTGTTCTGCTCTACCTCCTGCTTGCGGCGGCCGAGCTCTTCCTGGCGCTGGTTGAGCGAAATCTCACGCTGCTTGAGCTTGTTCTCGCTCTGCTGAATGCGTGAGTTGCGCTGCTGCACCTCTTTCTCAAGCTCTGCTTTCTTGTTGAGGAACTTCTCCTTTACTTCGAGCAGTTTCTTTTCCTTCACTACTTCCGCCTCCTTGTTGGCGGCGGCGATCATTTCGTTATATTTCCCTTTAATGACATAACGGAAAATAAAAAACCCTAAGGCTCCTCCCAATACGAGGGCTACAAGGGTTGCTATGATTGTTACTACCATTATTTTATTATATATAAATGATTTATTAATATTCTCGCCTGTGTAACAGCTACTGCCCGGCATCCTTAAGACAACGGGGCAAACAAAAGGACGGAGGAAAAACACTCTTACTACTTCAGGGTGTCCTCAATCTCGGCAGTAAGGCGGGTGAGAATATCGTGATAAGGTGCAGTATCGTTACGACCCGACTCCTTCTCATATCTCAAGGCGATATCGAGGAGCGACATGTAAAGAATCTCCTTGTCGCTCTTGCGTCCCTTGAAAATCTTGGAATACGAGTTGACAATATCGTTAATCAGTTTGCCTGACTTACGATAGTACTCCTCGTCCTCCCGCGGTATCTTGACCGAGAGGTCGGTGTCATAGATATGTAATCTTATGAGTAATTTCTCTTGTTCCTGATCTGCCATCGCTCCGACTTATTGATTGCTCAGTAGCGTTATACACTTGTTGACATCCCGGATGAGCTTGGCGACGCGCTTCTGCGTAGCTTCCATGTCGGCATCCGAAATTGTCATCATCTTAGCCATTTTCAGGCTGTTGTAATCGTGCTCTGCCTGGGACAACTTCTCCTGCAGCGCCTTGATCTGGGCGTCGCGCTCATCCACCATCTCGTAGAGCTCGGCATTCTCCTGCTTGAGCTTTCCAAACTCAAGAATCAACTGCCTAACACGTGTGGCAAACGTATTGATTGTCTTTTCATCAGCACTCATTACTCTCTATTTTGGGTACAAATATAGCGGAAATATTTTAAAATTGCAAATATTCCGTCATCTATTTGTGAATTTGATACAAATTAAGTGAAATTACTTGCCCAACTTTCCCTTTGCCTTCTCGATTTCCTCATCGGATGGACGTGGCTCCTTCTTGGCAAGCATCAACACCTGGAAGGCGAAATCGGTGACCCACTGCTGGCTGAAGCACAGCTGCTTGTCGAGCTGACGAAGCTGCATGACGGTCTTCACCACACTGGCGTCGTTGAAGTCATTCTTGTTGAAGATATCGTCGACGGTTTTCTGAGTCATGGTATAGAGCGCCTTCTTCATGAAACCTGGCAGACGGAGTTTGAACTTCATCAGGTTGCCCAGAAGCATCATGAGGTCCTGGGTGAAGGTCTGGAACTGGATGAGATACACATTGACATCCTGCAACTTGTGACACTTCTTGCGAATGCTCTGGTCAATCTCCTTGAAGAAATTGTCATCGGTATCATAGACACTCTTCATCATCTTCTTGACATGCGCCTTCTCGCCCAGGCCCAACTTGTTGTTCTGGGTAGGAACGCGGAATGTAGTCTTGAAGGCACGAAGGTCGGGCAACATTGCCAAATTGGTGATGCCCAACTGTGAAGCAAGGGCTGCCTGGAAATACACTCTGACAAGCGTCATGTAGTCTTCCATGCCGCCTACTTTTTTATCCTCGGTCTTGCGGCCGAATAGTTTTGAAAATACTCCCATTATTCGTTATTTATGATTCATACAAATTAAAATTACTTGCAAAAGTACAATAAAATTACAATATATCAAAATTGACGGGGTGTTTTTTGACGTAAATCATTTTTTTACTACATTTCTGGACTTTTTTTATACCTTATTAAATAAAAATAATTATCTTTGCAGAAAATACGCTGCATCTCAGCAAAACATTCAAGCAAGCTTGATGTTATGCATTCGATTTGCTGTATCTTTGCACAGCAGAAACGGGAACAGACTATCCCTCAAGTAAGAGGTGAGAATAACTTAATCACGAAGAAATGGAAAGAAACAAAGGTAATATACTGGTCAAAAGAATTGTCATTGTAGTAGACTTTGCCATCCTCAACCTGGTGTTGCTGGCATATATTCTGCTCACACCAGACATTTCGCCTGCAGCATTCGACCTGTCCACGAAAATGACTTTTTTCACAGCCAATGCATCGATGTTCATCGCTGAGAGCATATACTCCACCATTATCCACATCAGAAGGGTGAGTTTCATGCAGGTGTGCAAGCGCACCTTCTGCTTGAGCGGACTGGCTTCCATCCTGTTCTTTCTTTCCATCAGACTCCTGATCAACTATGGCGGACTGTTCTACTTCAGTTTGCTGTTTTTTGGCTCGTTCTACGTCATCCTTGTCATTTCAAGGGCACTGGAACTGGAGGTCTTGAAATATTTCCGCACCAAAGGCTACAACAGCCGCACTGCCATCTTCGTGGGCAACGACCCTGCTGTGCTCGACATGTACAACACTCTGGTGGAAGACCCTTCGGCAGGTTATCGGGTGAACGGATACTTTGCTGATGCCGACATTGTCGGAGCGCCCAAGGAGTTTGTACGGTTGGGAACCTTGACAGAACTGAACGAGATCGTGGACTGCTCGATCAACAACACGATTCACGGAGCACCTACCAATATGCACGAGATGTTCTGCTGTCTGTCGCACGACCAGTCGAAGGAAGTAATCAGGCTGATGCAGTACTGCGACAAGAACGTGATTCACTTCTACTATCTGCCACGCCAATTTGAGGGCTACAAGCTGCACCTCGATGCGCTGCAGTTTATGGGAAAGAGTCTGTACACCAACCATATCGAGCCGCTGTCGAACACCACCAACCGTGTCATCAAGCGCTCGTTCGACCTGGTAGTGAGCGGCATAGCCTGCCTGTGCATGCTGCCATTCATCCCCATCATCGCGCTCATCATCAAGTTACAGAGCCCCGGCCCCATCTTCTTCCGTCAGGACAGAACGGGCATCAACGGCAAGACCTTCAAGTGCATTAAATTCCGCTCGATGCACATCAACAAGGATGCCGACCTGGCACAGGCTACGGAGCACGACCCACGCAAGTTTGCCTTTGGCAACTTCATGAGGAAGACCAACATCGACGAGTTTCCGCAGTTCTTCAATGTGCTGCGAGGCGACATGAGTATCGTGGGTCCACGACCACACATGCTGCACCACACCGAGATATACGGCACCATCATCAACAAATACATGGTGCGCCACTTCGCCAAACCAGGCATCACAGGATGGGCACAGGTAACAGGCTATCGTGGCGAGACCAAGGAACTTTGGCAGATGGAGGAACGCGTACGACGCGACATCTGGTACTTGGAGAACTGGTCGTTCTGGCTCGACATACGCATCATCTTCCTCACAGCCAAGAGCATCATCATGCCCGACAAGAAGGCGTATTGACAGAAGTTTCAAAACTTGAAAAATTGACACAATAAGAAACAACATAAACTAAAGAATATGAAAGGTATCGTTTTAGCAGGTGGGTCGGGCACACGCCTCTACCCCATCACGAAAGGCATCAGCAAGCAGTTGATACCTATCTTCGACAAGCCCATGATCTATTATCCCATTTCGGTACTCATGCTGGCTGGCATCAGGGAAATACTCATCATATCCACTCCCTACGACTTGCCGGGATTCAAGCGCCTCTTGGGTGACGGAAGCGAGTTGGGGGTGAAGTTCGAATATGCCGAGCAACCATCACCCGACGGACTGGCACAGGCTTTCATCATCGGCGAGAAGTTTATCGGCGATGACAATGTGTGTCTGGTATTGGGCGACAACATCTTCTATGGCGCAGGTTTCTCAGCCCTGCTGAAAGAGAGTGTGAAGGCTACCGAAGAAGGAAAGGCGAGCGTCTTCGGATACTATGTGAACGATCCAGAGAGATATGGTGTGGCAGAATTTGACAAGGACGGCAACTGCCTCAGTATCGAGGAAAAGCCCGAGCATCCGAAAAGCAACTATGCTGTGGTGGGACTCTACTTCTACCCCAACGACGTGGTAGAGGTGGCTAAGAACATCAAGCCAAGCGCACGTGGTGAGTTGGAGATAACCTCCGTCAATCAGCATTATCTGGGCAAGAACGTGCTGAAGGTACGCACCCTGCAGAGAGGTTTTGCATGGCTCGACACTGGAACACACGACAGTCTGTCGGAAGCCAGCACCTTCATCGAGGTGATTGAGAAACGACAGGGACTTAAAGTGGCTTGTCTGGAGGAAATAGCCTTCAAACAGGGATGGATCAACGCCAAGCAGCTGGAAGAACTCGCCAAGCCAATGATGAAGAACAACTACGGCAAGTATTTGCTCGAACTGGCCAAGAGATAAAATGCCTATATATAAATATGTATACCTATTATATATTATAAAGAAAAGATCAACATAATGGAAGAAACAAAGTATCTGAAACAGGAATACCTACAAGATGAGGAGGAGAAGTCTTCTTTCGACATCAAGCAGATTTACACCATTCTGGTGCTCAATTGGAAATGGTTTGTATTGTCCATCATCATCTGTTTAGGAGTTGCCTACATTTATCTGCGATACACCACGCCTATCTATCAGGCACAGGCAAAGTTGCTCATCAAGGACGAGACACAGTCGAGAAACAGAGGCAACAGTATCATGAACACCTCCAACCTGGGCATTATTTCCAACTCGACTGGTATCGACAACGAGATGGAAATCCTAAGCTCATGCAACCTGGCGCAGCAGGCAGTCACCGACCTGAAGCTCTACGTCACCTATCGCCATCCGGGCCACATCAAGGACGCCACCTTGTACCGAAACCAGGAAATCAACGTCGACATGGATTTGGTTCACCTGAAGAAGTTGTGTGCGCCTATACAGTTGAGCATTACCCGCGAAGGCAACAACTATCATGTGACAGGAACCTACTATATGCCTGCCGGTGAGAACACGCAGGAGGTGACAAGCAAGAACATCAACAGGACTTTCAGCCGCCTGCCAGCCATGATTGGCACACGTGTGGGCATCATCACGCTGACTCAGAACGAATATCGCACACTTGCCGATGGGCAAGTGCTCGAGGTGACACTGAGCTCGCCAGTATGGGCAGCAGGCAAGTATGCAGGCAGTCTGACCGTAAGCCAGACTTCGAAGACTACGACTATCGCACAGCTTGTGTTGAGCGATGAGTTTCCACAGCGTGCCATCGACTATCTGAAGCAATTAGCTATCGTCTACAACCGACAGGCCAACGAAGACAAGAACCTCATTGCCGTGCGCACAGAGCAGTTCATCAACAACCGTCTGGAGAAAATCAACGCCGAACTGGGCAACACAGAAGGTGAGTTGGAGAACTTCAAGAAGCGCAACCAGATGGTGGAACAGAAAATAAACGCCACACAAGCAGTATCGAATGCCGACGAGTTCAGCAAGCGCCTGACAGAAGCCAACACACAGCTGGCATTGCTCGACGAACTGAACAAATACATGAATGAACCCAGCAACAATCATCAGCCCATCCCATCCAACGTGGGTCTGAGCGACGAGAGTGCCACTGCACTCATCAACGAATACAACAGAATAGCCCTGCAACGCAACCAACTGCTGCACAGCGCCAACGAAACTTCGCCTACTGTGACACCGCTCACAGCACAGCTCGACGACCTCAGCTCGTCAATCCGCCGTGCCATGAAACAGGCACGCACCAACATGGAGATTCAGCGCAACAGCATCGCATCGCAGGCCAACAAATATCAGGGACAGATAGGTGAGACACCTGAACAGGAGCGAATGCTGACACAGATAGGCAGACAACAAGAAGTGAAGTCTGGACTTTACCTGATGTTGCTGCAGAAGCGTGAGGAGAACTCCATCTCGCTTGCCGCCACAGCCGACAAAGGTAAGCTCATCGATGAGCCTGTATTCAGCGGAAAGATAAGCCCCAAAAGCTCTATCATCATGCTCATCGCCTTCGTATTGGGCATCGCCATTCCTGCTGCCATCCTCTTCCTGATACAGCTCTTCCGCTACAAGATTGAGGGTCACGACGATGTGGAGAAACTCACCACACTGCCTATTCTCGCTGATGTGGCAGTGGCAAGCGACAGCGCAAAGAGCAAGGCCGACATCGTGGTGCACGAAAACAAGAACAACCTGATGGAGGAAATATTCCGTGGACTGAGAACCAACCTTCAGTTTATGCTGAAAGAGGACGAAAAAGTCATCATGTTCACCTCTACCACAACAGGCGAAGGAAAGACATTCACAGCATCGAATGTGGCCATCAGCTTCGCCCTGTTGGGCAAGAAAGCCATCATTCTGGGTCTCGACATCCGTAAGCCAAGACTGGCAGAACTCTTCGAAATCGACGACCATCATCATGGTATCACTCCGCTGCTCACCAAAGACCACAACACATGGCAGGACATCGAGGCACAGATTATCAATTCGGGTGTCAACAAGAACCTCGACATACTGATGGCAGGACCTATTCCTCCAAACCCTGCTGAGTTGATTGCACGTCAAAGTCTCGATGACATCATGGCGCAGCTAAGAGAACACTACAACTATATTTTGATTGACACAGCTCCAGTAGGTCTTGTTTCCGACACACTGCAGATCAGCCGCATCGCCGATGCTACGGTTTACCTGTGCCGTGCAGACTATACTCCAAAATCAAGTTTCGATCTCATCAATGCGCTGAACCACGACAAGAAGATGCCTAAGATGTCGATTGTGCTTAACGGTGTCGATCTGTCGAAGAAAAAGTATGGCTACTATTACGGCTACGGAAAGTACGGCAAATATGGCAAATACGGCCAATACGGCTCTTACAAGGGTTACGGCAGTTCTGTATACGGAAGCTATGGCAACTATAACAACAGCCACTACGGCGACCAGAACGACAATAGCGTAAAACGTTAAAACGAAAACGACTTATGGCAACAATAGCAGTAGACTTCGACGGCACAATAGTAACTCACGAATATCCCAAGATAGGACGCGAGATTCCATTCGCCATCGAAACGTTGAAAATGCTGATAAGAGACCAGCACCGCCTCATCCTGTGGTCAGTTCGTGAAGGCGAACTGCTGCAGGAGGCTGTGGACTGGTGCAAGGAAAGAGGAGTTGAATTCTGGGCTGTCAACAAGGATTATCCTGAGGAAAGCTACGAAAACAACAATCATTTCTCACGTAAGCTCAAGGCTGATTACTTCATTGATGACCGTAACATTGGCGGTCTACCCGACTGGGGACAGATTTATCAGATAATCAGCCAGGGAAAAAGCTACAGAGCGCTCATCAGAGAAAGCATGGGCGCACAACCAGAGCCTCAAAAGAAAAAGCATTGGTGGAGTCTGTAATACTTTCCTAAAGAAAAAAGCATTTAATTGAAAGGATTTTCGATTAAGGATTTTCGCAGAAAGATTTAGCAGAAAGATTTTCGCAGAAAGGATATCAAAGGCTGCGACACAAGGATAAAAATCCTCGTTGTCGCAGTTTTTTTTGTAGTGCAAAAAAATGAGAAAAAGCTTACAAAGCTATTTCCAACTTTCCCAACAACCGTAAGATATAATCGTTTCTCTACTTATAGTTTCTATCAGTATAATGCAATAGGCTTCAACTGCTTACGAAGCCGCTTTCATTGCTCTACGCAATAGGCTTCATTGACTATCGAAGCCGCTTTCATATTTCGAGGCATTTCTATTCTTTCCAGATCCATCATGCATTGTATATTCTGCAATCTACTACTTTAGCAGAACTTATAAGAATAAGAATAAGAAAAAGAAAAAAACGAGGGTGTGTCATAACTCCAGTTAATGACACACCCTCGATAAAATATTGATTCATTCTGTTCTGAATAATCAGAAAACAGGGATTTCTAAAAGATTAGAAGAACAAGTAGCGGTTGTCAACTACATGAGCCTTCATATAAAGCTCGTTCATGAAGTTGCCAGCATACTGCATTGCCTTCTGACGGCACTTCTGCTCCATAGCCTTCTCGTCGAACTTAACAGAACGATTAGCCTTGTTGGTTACCTGGAAGAGATAAACACCGGCATTGCCCTTAACAGCGTGAGCAGAAAAAGCACCCTTCTTAGTGGCAAAAACAGCACCAGAGAGAGCTGGCTCACTGGCACCAGTAGCTGCGATAAACACAGGAGCGGCGAAAGTGATCTGGTTGACAGAAGAAACCTTGCCACCCTTAGCCTTGGCAGCTGCGATGCTCTTCACACCGTTCAACTTCTCCTCGATCATCTGAGCCTTCTTGTCCTTGATGACCTCAGCCTTCACCATCTCCTTCACCTGAGCGTCGTCCAATCCGCGGTAACCGATACGATGAATCTTGTCGAGAACAATTACCAACAAGTGGTTGTTGTCGCCACACTCATAGAGAGGAGAAACAGCACCTTCCTTGCTGTCAAAGATCCACTTCAAAGCTTCACGTGTAGCGTGGATGTTGGCTACATAGTGAGCATTAGTTGTAACGTCCTTCAAGTCCTGAACCTTATAACCGTTCTTCTCTGCATTCTTGAGCAAGTCCTCAGACTTCTCGTTAGCGCTTACGAAGCTTGAGAACTTGTTGTAAGCAGCACGATAAGTATCCTGTGAGAAATCGATTGGCTTCTTGATCACAGCAGCCATGTACTTCTCTACCATACCCTTCTTGTCGAGAACCTGGAGAACCACATAACCCTGCCCCAACTGAATCGTGTTCAAAGCATTGACAGATGCAGTATTCAGAGTATTGATGAAAGTCTTATTGTCCTTGTCCATGCTCTGAGCAAACTCATACTGCTTGGTAGTCATCCAAGCCTTCTCGCCTGTCTGACCGTACTTCTTGGCAACAGCCTCGAAGTCAGCACCACCAGCAATAGCTCCCTGGATAGAGTCTGCCTTCACCTTAGCCTCGGCTACAGTATTGGCAGCCACCTGGATGGCACGATACTGGATTGAATCAGGCAACTGCTGCTTGCTGACGAGCTTGACGATATTCAAAGTATTGTCACCAGCATTAACCTTCACTGCAGAAGTAGCACCCACTGCGAGAGAATCGAGTTCAGAGGCGATATCTGATGGGAAAGCTGTCTTGCTGACAGGCAAACCAAGGTAAGCCACAGTAGAAGCAGACTTGCGTACAACCTCAGCAGGATCGGCTGCCTCTGCCAACTGCTTGTGGAAAGAAGCGAACTCCTTGTTGAGAGCTACGCGGTCAGTCTGAGAAGCACTTACCTCTACATCAACGAACTTGATGTCGCGGCTCTCTACAGGCTGCTTGAAACGAGCCTTCAGTTCATCATACTTAGCCTTCAGATCGCTTTCCTCAACCTTCACCTTGTCGTCCTGAATATCAGAGTAAGGGAAAGCAGCCAACTGAATCTGGCTCTCCTCGTTCTCCTCCTTGAAAGCCATCTTAGCCTCTACAGGGTTAGAGAGGAAGCAGTGAGCCAAGAGAGACTGATACTTCTGAGCCAAAGTCTGCTGACGAAGCGTCTTCTCGATGAACGACCAATACTTGAAGATTTTGTCATACTGCTCCATCATCTGTGCATTGGCAGAAGGATTAGCCTTCTGAGCCTTGTAATCAGCCAAGAACTTCTGAAGAGAAGCTGCATCGAAGCGGCCAGTCTGCTGATTGACGAATGGAGTCTGCTGAAGCATAGGGTTAGTACCTGTCTTCAAAATATCCTGGAGCTCAGCGTCTGTTACGGTAAGACCCAACTTGCTGGCTTCCTTAGCCACGATCTGGTTCTGAACGTATGTGTTCCAAACCATATCCTTGATTTGATTCATCTGAGCCTCAGGGAGATTTTCCTGTCCCTGCTGCATTTTGATGACTTCGGTGTACTCATCGAGCAACTTCTGAAATTCCTGTACGCTGATTTTCTCACCTAACACTTCACCGATTTGCTGGCGCTCGTTGTTCTTTGCAGAATCGCACGAACGGAAGCCTTCCTCGGCAATGAATGCAAAGAGGCCAAAACTAATGATACATACCAGTATCACGCCTCTTTTTCTAATTGTTCCTAATGCTGCCATTACGTTTTAATTATTATTTTTGTTTTTATTTTTTGTTTCTCGTTGAAGGCTCATTATCAGAAATGTAGCCAATTGCTTGCAAAAATACAAAGAAAATCGCAAATAAGGGAATTTTTTACTATGTTTTTTAGCCTTATCAAGCAAAAACTGCAATTTTTATAAATAAAAAAAGCACTTGTTGGCTTAAACAAGTGCTTTTTACTGCAACAAATGCAGACGTACCAACTCTATCTTACGGGATGTGGACTTGATGATTTTGAACTCATACTTACCGAACTTGATGATTTCGTTCAGCTTTGGGAAACTCTGATATTCGTGCAGAATCAAGCCACCCACAGTCATATATTCATCACTCTCGGGAAGATCAAGATCAAAGAGTTCGTTCACCTTGTCTATCTCCAAGCGTGCCGACAGCAGATAATCACCGTCCTCGGTCTTTTTGGCAACATACTTGGACGAGTCGTGCTCGTCTTCTATATCGCCGAAGATTTCCTCCACAATGTCTTCCAAGCTCACAAGTCCGCTGGTTCCACCAAACTCGTCAACCACTACACCCAACGACTTCTTCTGTTGCAGGAAAATCTGCATCAGCTTCTGTGCCTGCATGGTTTCGGGCACAAAAGGCATTTTGCGCACATGGTCTTGCCATCGGGCAGGATTGCGGAAGAGTTCAGAGCTGTGGATATAGCCGACGATGTGGTCGATATCCTCTTCGTAGACAATGATTTTAGAGTTTCCGCTCTCTATGAATTTCTGGCGGAGCTCATCGAGCGAGGCATCGGTCTCTACGGCCTGTATTTCGGTTCGCGGCACCATGCAGTCGCGCACCTTTGTGTCGGAGAAGTCGAGTGCATTCTGGAAGATCTTCACCTCGTCATCGATATCAGAGTCTTTCTCTGCATTATCGATACTCGACTGCACCAGGTAGTCGAGGTCAACCTTCGAGAAGCCTTCGTCCTCAGCCTCCTTGTCCATCTTCACTCCCACCAATCTCAACAGGATTCTGCTCAGGAAAGTGCTGAACACACTGATGGGCCACAGCACGACATAACAAACATAGGCCATGGGGCTGAAGAAGTTCAACAGTCGGTTGGGGTTCGCCTTAAAAAGGGTCTTGGGCAAGAACTCGCCCGTAAAAAGCACGATGATGGTCGAGAGAATGGTATCAGCAGGCACGGTGAAAGCCGCATCCATACCATGAAAAATTGTATTGTCGAACAGTCGCGCTATCAGTATGCCATACACCACAAGGGCGATATTGTTGCCCACGAGCATGGTGCTGACAAAGCCGTTGGGATGGTTATAGAAGAGCGAGACCAATCGCTGGGTCACTCCGTTCTTGTTCTTGTCCTTATCCATCTCGGCAAGCATTCGGTTGGAAGACACAAAGGCGATCTCCATGCCACTGAAAAAGGCAGAGAACAAGAGCGTAACCAATATGCCTATCACAAGATTTATTCCTACTTCCATATATTTTTGTCTGTTTCTGTCATGACATTAGTGCATCAGAGGGATGGTAGTAGCACGCTGCGGAGTGGCTCTCTGTCGAAGGTTTCCCTTCACCGAGTCGGGCTGCGAGCGCAAGGTATCGCTTGCTCCCGAGCCTGTCATGTCGCTTTTCTCGAAACTACCCTTCGAGTTGCTCACATAATAACGCGTCATCTTCTCGTCGCTCCAGAAGTGCGTGCCCTGTAAGGTACGCTCAGGTGTGATGAGTTTACTGAACACATGGCTCGACAGTTCGTGCTTATTCTCATCCCATGTAAGCTGCTCGCTCATAAAGCGCAAGCCGTCCTTGGTGAGAATTCTCACACGACCATAGAGTTTCCATATTCTGAGCTGGTCGAAATAATAAGCCGTGTCGCACTGTATATAACTGTTGATATGAAACTTGTCGTCGAACTGCTCCAGGAGTATGCCTTTGTCAAAAATCCATTGCGACGGATGCTTGTTGACATTCACCTCCCATCGCTCAGTAACAATGCGATACTTGATGACGCCAGAGTCGCTGATGAGTGTGTTGACACCATAAGAAGTCATCATTGCCACGGAGTCGCGTGCCCTGATGGCAGGAGCTGTATGCTCCACCTGCTCCTGACATGCAGCCATCAGCAGGAGAGCGATAAGTCCATATATAAAATGCCTTGTTCTATACATTAATAATATATAAATAATTCAAGTTTCGCCGGAGGGGAGTCTTATTCGGGAGTTTTTTAAAGAAGTTTTTTAAAGGAGTTAAGACAACAGCTTGTTTGCTTGACAATCAAACAATAAAGCATTTATACTCAAAACTTCTCGCAATTTCCAAAACTTCACTCGCTTTTCAAAACTTCTCGAAAGTTCTCCAAACCTTTCTCACTTCAGGAAATTCCTCTCACTTCAGAAAACGGTCTGATACATCTCTCATCTAACTTCGAGGCTTCCTGAAGTTTCCCGAACATTCCGAATTTTCCTAAAACAGCATTCAGCACAGAAATTCCGTACTGTTTACTGCATCTTCCACTTCTTGAACCAATCCTCGTTGAAGGTGAAGCCTATGTTGATGCGGAAAATATTCTCCTTGATAAGGTCCTTGGCAGAGCGTTTCACCCACTGGCCGCTGATATTGAGGAATGAACGGCTGTTGTAGGAGTTGACGATAGGAATACCGAAACCGGCACTTACCGCAAATTCCTTGGGGCCGTCCTGTCCATTGATTTTCACATAAGGAGTGGTGTAGCTCACACCGGCACGATACTGTACTCTCTGCAAGAAACGGCGGCTGTACTCGCCATAGCAGTATTGTGCACCGAGGTTGATCTTATGACGGTTGCTGTAGCAGCCGTCCTTCAGCACATAGTTTCTTCCGTCGAAGACAGGCGCCTTGAGGTCTTCCCACATCTGTAGAGTATAGTCAAGACCCACTTTCCACTGTGCCGCATGATTCCACATCAATCCTGCTCCCACCATGTGAGGCAGTTCAAAAGCCTTGTCAACAGAAAAGGATGTGGTGTCGAGCGAGCCATCCATGGCATTTGTCTTCACCTGATACATATCGGCGCTGGCACCTAAATTATGCTTGGGCGAATAGGTAAGACCCAGTGTCACCCAGTCCTTTTTCGACACACGCTGCGTATACTGCACACCGAAGTCGAGCTTATAGCTTCCCACTCTTGCCGAATAGTTGCGCGAGAGCGAGTTGATATACGAATTGCTGTAGCTGTTGGTGACGGTACGGTTGTACTTGCCCCACAGGTAAGAGATGTTGGCACCTACCGACAGTCCCTTCACTGGCATGTAGCCCAAACCCACGTAAGCCTGATGGAATCCCTCATCACCCTCATAGGTATTGGTGTAATAATCTTCCTTGGTTTCTTCGTTCACCCATCCCGACACAGAATAGTTATAGCCCACGTTGGAGAAAGGCAGGATACCGAAACTCACACCCATGTGGCGGAAAGCACGGAAAGCAGCGACCACATAGTCCAAGTTGGCATTCTTGGCGTTCTTCTTCACGCCGTTCTCATTGAAGTTGCTGATCTGACCCGAGATACCGGCATCGAAAAGGAATGTCAGCGAGTCGACCGAAGAATAAGAAGCCGGGTTGATATAATTTACCTGATTGTGCTCATGAAAGCCAAGTCCCACTCCATTCATACCTGCATTGAAACCAGAAGTCTGGTCGGACAATAAGCCCAACCCCCACTGACTATATGGAGAATTCATGCCGCTCTGGGCATTCACTGCCAGAGCCAAGCTCATCATGAGAGCTGCCAAAAATAGTTTTTTCATCCTATGATAATTGTTCAAAATTATATTCAGAGTGCAAAAGTATTGAAAAAAATCGAGATAAAAGAAGGAAAATCCAAAATAATAAGGTATTTTTGCATCGTGAAACGTTTTAAATATAATTTTAGGTGCATTTTTGCCGTTTTGTTAATCATTTTAACGACTAAGGCTTCTGCACAACAGACGGAAGCACCCCAATGGGTCGACTCCGTGGATATTTCACTCCTGACCTGCGGACCGGGACAGGAGGTTTGGTCGTATTATGGACACACCGCTCTTCGCATAGAAGACCGTGCCCATGGCAGTGACGTGGCTGTCAACTGGGGCATGTTCTCCTTCAACCAGGACTTTTTTGTGCTGCGCTTCGTCTTCGGGCTCACCGACTATCAGATAGGCATCATCCCCATGGATCGTTTCATGGCGGAGTATTTCTACGAAGGCAGATGGGTAAGACAACAGCGCCTTGCCCTGACACGAAACGAGAAATGGAACATCCTTACTGCCGTGGAGAAGAACAACCAGGAGGAGAACCGCACCTACCGCTACAACTTCTTCTACGACAACTGCACCACACGTGCACGCAACATGATCATCGACCACTTGGCGACCAACAGCACCAACTTCGAGATCAAAACGACCCTCTCCACCTATCGTGAGGAGATTCACCGCCTGAACGCCCATCACCGTTGGGCACGCTTCGGAAACGACCTGCTCCTGGGCTTCCGAGCCGACCGTGCAATAAACAAACAGGAATGGGAGTTCCTGCCCGACAACCTCTCCATGGACTTCGCTGTGGAAGCCCGTAAGGACACAGCCCAGCAGCCAATTCCGTCGACAACAGTTTATCCACAAGAACCAAGATACATCAAACTGGTAGACAGCACCTTCTATCTCATTTCACCCAAGACAGTAGTGATGGCTGCAGATGCAGACAAGGAGAACTCTCAGACAGGAACTACTATAACCGATGTCATCTCTCCTTTCGTGGCAGCGACAGGCATCTTGGTGATTGTTATCCTGCTCAGCCTCACGGAATGGCGCAAAAAGAGGAATTTCTGGTGGATTGACACAGCCCTGCTCGTACTTACCGGACTGCCAGGACTGATTCTCTTTGCCATGGTGTTCTCACAACACCCCACCGTGCAGATCAATTTCCAGACACTCATCCTCAACCCGCTGAACCTCATCTTCGTATGGAGCGTCACCAAGAAGATGCGTCAGCATCGTGTACACTGGTATTACAACGTATGGGCAGCACTCATCGTCGTGGCACTTTTCCTGCAGATATGGCAGGACTACGCTGAGGGCATGGTCATTTTGGCATTATCTTTGCTCGTAAGAGTGGCAGTGAAGTCAACTCAACTCGACTTGCGAAGAAAATAGACCTCACAAAGAATATAGACTTCACGAAGAAATCAACCTCTTGAAGATACAGACTTTACGAAGGAATTCAACCTCTCGAAGGAAAATCATCAACACGAAGCCAACAAAGCTTCATAACAAAAAATAGAATGGTAAACAGATATATCACCGCCCTCTTGGTTGTCCTTGCGGCAACAGGCATGGAAGCGCAGACCTATCAGCAGGCACTGAGGTTTGCGCTCACCGATATATCCTACGATGAGTTCATCCAGCAGCCCGAGGCCAAAGCGCTCGAAGAAGACATTCTGAGCGTCATCAAGGCCATCAAGGAAGCATCCGAAGACCATCAGAAAGCACAACATCATTTCCCGTCGGCAATACAGAAAGCCGACACTTCTGCCAATCTGACAGAATCCAATCCTTATATTTGTTTTACTCCCCCCACAGAGCCCAAATATCAGGCTCCATACGGTAGTATTGTTATTCGCGGACCCGATTTTTAACATTTATCACCCTAAACGTTGCTGATTTACAGATATTATTTGTACCTTTGCAACCCTGAAAACAATAAAAATCAACGAATAATAATAAAAAACAATATATAAAATGAACTTTAACAAATTTCTGCAGTCATTGTTCGGCAACAAGTCTTCCCGCGACATGAAGCTCATCCAGCCTATCGTGGAGAAAGTAAAGGCCGAGTATCCTAACATCAAGGCCCTGAGCAATGACCAGCTTCGTGCAAAAACCAAGGAAATACAGCAGTATGTACAGAACGCCGGCAAGGCTCAGAGAGAGAAGATTGCCGAGCTGAAAGCCACTATCGAAGACACACCTATCGACCAGCGTGAAGATATCTTCAACCAGATAGACAAGTTGGAGAAAGAGGCACTCGACAACTACGAGGTTGCCCTCAACGAGGTGCTGCCTACAGCTTTCAGCATCGTGAAAGATACAGCCCGCCGATTCGCCGAGAACGAGGAGACTGTAGTCACAGCTACTGAGTTCGACCGCGAGCTGGCTGCCAATCCTGCCAACGACTTCATCACCATCGATGGCGACAATGCCATCTACCACAACCACTGGACAGCAGGCGGCAACGACCTGAAGTGGGAAATGGTTCACTACGACGTACAGCTCTTCGGTGGTACGGTGCTGCACCAGGGTAAGATTGCCGAGATGGCTACGGGTGAAGGTAAGACCCTCGTCGCTACACTGCCTGTGTTCCTCAACGCCCTCACTGGCAACGGTGTGCACGTGGTTACCGTGAACGACTATCTGGCCAAGCGTGACTCCGAGTGGATGGGGCCACTCTATATGTTCAACGGACTCTCTGTCGACTGTATCGACAAGCACCGTCCCAACTCCGACGCTCGTCGCAAGGCTTACATGGCCGACATCACCTTCGGTACCAACAACGAGTTTGGTTTCGACTACCTGCGCGACAACATGGCGACAAGTCCTGCCGACCTCGTACAGCGTCAGCACAACTACGCCATCGTCGATGAGGTCGACTCCGTGTTGATCGACGATGCCCGTACACCTCTTATTATATCAGGTCCTATTCCTAAGGGCGACGACCAGATGTTCGAGCAGTATCAGCCATTGGTAGAGCGCCTGTACGAGGTACAGCGCAAGCAGGCTACCGAGCTGCTCGCCGAGGCAAAGCAGAAAATTGGAGAAGGCACCAAGAACAAGGACGCCAAGATGCTCGAGGACGGATTCCTCGCCCTCTACCGTTCCTACAAGGCACTGCCTAAGAACAAGCCTCTCATCAAGTACCTCTCTGAAGAAGGTATCAAGGCTGGCATGCTCAAGACTGAGGAATACTACATGGCCAACAACAACCGCGAGATGCCAAAGGCCGTGGCTCCACTATACTTCGTCGTAGACGAGAAACTCAACTCTGCCGACCTCACCGACAAGGGAACCGAATGGCTCGCCAAGCAGGTGAACGACCGTGAGCTCTTCGTGCTGCCCGACATCGCCACAGAGATGAGCCAGCTCGAGGCACGCACCGACATCAGCGACCAGGAGCGTCTCGACATCAAGGACGAGATGATGGCTCACTACGGCGTACAGAGCGAGCGCGTGCACACCTTGCAGCAGCTCCTGAAGGCCTACACCATGTTCAACAAGGACGACGAATACGTCGTGATGGACGGCGAGGTGAAGATTGTCGACGAGCAGACAGGCCGTATCATGGAAGGCCGACGCTGGAGCGACGGCTTGCACCAGGCTATCGAGGCCAAGGAGCATGTCAAGGTAGAGGCTGCCACACAGACCTTTGCCACCATCACCCTGCAGAACTACTTCCGTATGTACCACAAGCTTTCGGGTATGACAGGTACTGCCAGCACCGAGGCCGGTGAGTTCTGGGACATCTATAAGCTCGACGTGGTAGAGATTCCTACCAACCGCCCAATCGCACGTCACGACCTTGACGACCGTGTCTACAAGACAGCCCGCGAGAAGTATCGTGCCGTTATCGACGAGATTGAGGAGATGCGCAATGCCGGTCGCCCAGTCTTGGTAGGTACAACATCTGTTGAGATTTCTGAATTGCTGAGCAAGATGCTCAAGATGCGCAATATTCCTCACAATGTGCTCAACGCCAAGCTCCACCAGCAGGAGGCTCAGATCGTAGCCGAGGCAGGACGCTCTACCAACGGCAAGGGTGCTGTCACCATCGCCACCAACATGGCAGGTCGTGGTACCGATATCAAGCTCACCCCCGAGGTGAAGGCTGCAGGCGGTCTTGCCATCATTGGTACCGAGCGCCATGAGAGCCGCCGTGTAGACCGCCAGTTGCGTGGTCGTGCCGGTCGTCAGGGCGACCCAGGCTCTTCTGTCTTCTATGTATCTTTGGAGGACAAACTGATGCGTCTCTTCGCCTCTGAGCGTATTGCCAAGGTGATGGACCGCTTGGGCTTCGAGGACGGCGAGCGTATCGAGAGTCCAATGATCAGCAAGAGCATCGAGCGTGCACAGCGCAAGGTGGAGGAGAACAACTTCGGTATCCGTAAGCACCTGCTGGAGTACGACGATGTGATGAACAAGCAGCGTACCGTGATCTACGAGAAGCGCCGCCACGCCTTGATGGGCGAGCGTATCGGTATGGACATCACCAACGTCATCTGGGACCGCGTGCTCTATATCATCAACAACAACGACTACGAGGGCGCCAAGGAGGACTTCCTCAAGATCCTGGCCATGGAGATTCCATTCACCGCCGAGGAGTTTGAGGGAATACAGCGTGAGGAACTTTGCGAGCGTGCCTTCCAGGAGGCCATGGCAAGCTTCAAGCGCAAGACCGAGCGCATCCAGGCCACAGCATGGCCTATCATCCAGCAGGTGTACGAGAACCAGGGCGCTATGTACGAGCGCATCATGGTGCCTATCACCGACGGCAAGCGCATGTACAACATTCCTTGCAACCTCAAGGAGGCTTACGACACCGAGGCCAAGAGCGTGGTAAAGCAGTGGGAGAAAGTCATCATGCTCCATATCATCGACGACGACTGGAAGGAGAACCTGCGCCAGCTCGACGAGTTGCGCCACTCTGTACAGAACGCCAGCTACGAGCAGAAAGACCCATTGCTCATCTTCAAGCTTGAGAGTGTGAAGCTCTGGGACTCTATGATTAACGAGATGAACGACCGCATCGCCAGCATTCTGATGCGCGGACAGATTCCTGTCATGGAGCAGGAACAGCCCGTACAGGAGGCTGCACCCGAGCAGCGCCCACAGCAGAACTACGTAGAGCAGAAGGTGGACATCGACGCTGAGCGCGAGCGTGCCGAGCGTGCCGCACAGCAGGCTGCTGCCCATCACGACACACGCGAGGGCGCACAGCAGGTCAACCACACTCCTTACCGTGCAGAGCGCATGCCTCGCCCCAACGATCCATGTCCTTGCGGCAGCGGCAAGAAGTTCAAGAACTGCCACGGCAGAAACCTGTAACTCAACTTTCGCTAATAAGGAAGTCAGAGAACTTACTAAAGTTCTATAATCATAAATAATGAGAAAATACCTATTTTTGATGACAGGCTCATCATTTATAGGTATTTTTTCGCATTTATAAGGCATCAATATACAGTTGCCGAGATATTTTTGTATTTTTGCAGTTCAAACGACACAACACGACGTGGCACTCTGTTTGCAAGCCACGCACGATAACAGAAAAAAGAAGAAAAGGAGATAAAAAATATGAAATTATCCGAACTCAACACAGGTGAAAGCGGCGTCATCGTCAAGGTTTCAGGACACGGTGGATTCCGCAAAAGAATCATCGAGATGGGATTCATCAAGGGCAAGAAGGTGGACGTACTGCTCAATGCCCCACTGCAAGACCCTGTAAAGTACAAAATCATGGGCTACGAGGTATCGCTGCGACACAGCGAGGCCGACCACATTGAGGTGGTTTCGGTCAACGAGGCCAAGAAAGACAAACAGTTCAAACACGCTGACGAGGAAGAACGCGAACAGGTCATCAACTCGCAGGCTGTCGACTCTGAGAACCCCGACGAGCAGGCACTGGGCGACAAGATGCTCGTGGCTGAACAGGAGGCCGACCGTCTGCACCATGTCATCAACGTGGCGCTCATCGGCAACCCCAACTGCGGAAAAACTTCCCTCTTCAACTTCGCCTCGGGCGCACACGAACGTGTGGGCAACTACAGCGGTGTCACCGTCGACGCCAAGGTGGGCGAAGCCGAATACAACGGCTATCACTTCAACCTTGTCGACCTGCCTGGCACCTATTCGCTCTCAGCCTACTCGCCCGAGGAGCTCTATGTGCGCAAGCAGCTCATCGAGCACACACCCGATATCGTCATCAACGTCATCGACACCAGCAACCTGGAGCGCAACCTCTATCTCACCACTCAGCTCATCGATATGCACATCCGCATGGTGTGCGCTCTCAATATGTTCGACGAGACCGAGAAACGAGGCGACAACATCGACTACGACAAGTTGGGCGAACTCTTCGGAATACCTATGGTTCCTACCGTCTTCAAGAACGGCAGAGGCGTAGACCAACTCTTCGACACCATCATCGAAATGTACGAGGGACGCGAAGGCTCCAATGCCCACTATCGCCACATCCACATCAACCACGGACACGAGATAGAACACGGCATCGAGCACATACAGGAATATCTGAAGGCCGATGACAGCATCCGCCAGCGCTACTCCACCCGATATCTCTCCATCAAACTACTCGAGAACGACAAGCATGCCGAGGAGTATGTGAGCCACCTCAAGTCGGCAAAGGAAATCTTCGCCGCACGCGACGAGGCTGCACGACGCGTCAAGGAGGAAACCATGGAAGACAGCGAGACTGCCATCATGGACGCCAAGTACGGCTTCATACACGGAGCCTTGCAGGAGGCTGGCTACGAAACGGGAATGGCCAAAGACACCTATCAGGTGACGCATCTCATAGACCGCATCCTTACCAACAAATACGTGGGATTTCCCATCTTCGTACTGCTCCTGTTCATCATGTTCTCTGCCACCTTCGTCCTGGGCGAGGTGCCTAAGGGATGGATTGAGGACGGAGTGGCTTGGTTGGGAACAGTCATCAGCACCAGCATGCCCGACGGACCTGTGAAAGACATGCTCGTCGATGGAGTCATCGGAGGCGTGGGAGCCGTCATCGTCTTCCTGCCGCAGATTCTCATCCTCTACTTCTTCATCTCCTACATGGAGGACTCTGGCTATATGGCACGTGCTGCCTTCATCATGGACAAGTTGATGCACAAGATGGGACTTCACGGCAAGTCGTTCATCCCACTCATCATGGGCTTTGGCTGCAATGTGCCAGCCGTCATGGCGACACGCACCATCGAGAGCCATCGCTCGCGACTCATCACCATGCTCATCCTGCCGCTGATGAGCTGTTCGGCGCGTCTGCCTATCTACATCATGGTGATAGGAACCTTCTTCGCCCTGCAGTATCGCTCGCTCATCATGGTGTCGCTCTATCTCATCGGCATCCTGCTTGCCGTCATACTGAGCCGCGTGCTCTCCAGCTTCGTCATCAAGGGCGAGGACACGCCTTTCGTCATGGAGCTGCCACCCTACCGCTTCCCTACCTGGAAAGCCATAGGCCGACACACCTGGGAGAAAGGCAAGCAGTACCTGAAGAAGATGGGTGGCATCATCCTCGTGGCAAGCATCATCGTGTGGGCGCTGGGATACTTCCCCCACAACGAAGAGTTGGGACAGCAACAACAGCAGGAACAGAGCTACATCGGAAGAATAGGCAAGACCATTGAGCCAGTCTTCACACCTCAGGGCTTCGACTGGAAACTCGACGTAGGACTCATCTCTGGCGTGGGAGCCAAGGAGATCGTGGCGTCCACCATGGGCGTGCTCTACAGCAACAACGACAGCTTTGGCGACAACAGCGACTACAACGACGAGGACGGCAAATACGAGGTACTGAAGAAGCAGATGACTGCCGACCTGCAGAAGACCTACGGCTATAGCGATGCCGAGGCTGCCCACAAAGCGAGCCTCACCGCCTATTGCTTCCTCCTCTTCGTACTGATCTACTTCCCCTGCATAGCCACCATCGCGGCTATCAAGGGCGAGACGGGCAGTTGGAAATGGGCTGGTTTTGCCGCCATCTACACCACCGTCCTGGCATGGATCGTCTCGGCCCTCGTCTTCCAAATCGGAAGCCTGTTGTAAATTTAAGTCAAGAATTAGAGAATTTAAGAAGGCATTCCTGCTGAGCTTAGGATTTAACGAGAATTACAAGAAGGCATTGCGGTAGAAATCAACCGCAATGCCTTCTTGTAAATCGTACCAATTCCTAAAAAATCAGCAGAAATGCCTTCTCCAATTCTTGACAAAAACTTTTCTTCCGGGATAAATTAATTCTCAAATTCTTGACAAAAGCTTCTATTGACGATTCTTTACCCGCCTGCTCAATATCGCGATGATCAGTCCCAACAACGAGGCGATGCTGAGAGCCACACGAAGATTGAAAGCCTCGGCAAGCCAGCCTATGACAGGAGGACCTACCAGGAAACCGAAGAAGCTGATGCTCGACACGATGGTGATGGCGATGCTCGCCTTGACAGTGCCCAACTTGCCCGCTATGCTGTAGCAGATAGGCACAGACGACGAAATGCCGAAACCCACCAAGAGAAAGCCCAGAGTGGCTGTAACAAGGTAAGGCAACAACGTGGCGAGAAGCAGTCCGCACAGAATCAGCAGTCCGCAAACCTTCAGCACTTTGGCGGCGCCATAGCGCGTCACGAAACCATCGGCCAGGAAACGTCCCAAGGTCATGGCACCCATGCCTGCCACATAACCTGCACGGATGTAAACCTCGTCGGGCTTCACCACAGAAGTGAAATACACACCACTCCAGTCGTAGACAGTCCCGACGATAAGCGTAACTAATGTGACAAATTTACAAGAACCGGGAGTCATTACCACACAACCTACTGGTTTTCAATAAATTACACATCACAAAAGATTAAAAAGAGAAGGTAAAAGAACTTATTTAAGCCTTTACCTTCTCTTTTTTCTGTTACTTACCTTTGATATTCTTTTCAACAACATCTTCAATAAGCTGTTTCACTTTGTCCATTGTTTCTCCATGAACTTCTATCAATTGATTTTTAAAGTAGATACTCACACCAAATATCGCACCACCAGCAATAAAAGCCTATGCAATATATATAAGCACACTACTCGCAATAGAATGAATCATGAAGAAACTTAAAAATGCTATTAGTATACCACTCGCAATAAGAACCATTGCAGTGATATACTAAGCCTAATCTTTAAATCCAAGTTGTGACCAGTTTTCTTTCATTGATACGAATTATTTTTTTTACTGAATTATTGTCCATCTCCTAAAGTCATCTAATTTCTTTTTTCCCCTTTCAATTATTGTTTTAGGCATTGTTATGATTTATTACTAGGAATAAATAGTTTCATCATGATTCAGCTGATTCATACCATATACCATCAATATACACATAAGTCCAAAAGACTTGACCACCAAGATAATCAAGATTAAGAACTTTTCCATCTCCACCAGTTTTATGGTTGACAACTCTCTTTCCATTTGAATTGATATATGTTTCTTCCAAAGCCTTATCCAATATTCTGAATGTCTGACCTTCATAGGGATTTGGTGGAAATATAACCTTGCAATAGTTTCCTACGCATAGAACTGTATCAACGGGTTCTTGAACCGTATATGTTGCAGGAGAATTGCGGTTGTCTGTTCCTTTCAGTACCTTAATATTGGGGTGGTTGTTTCTCCATATTCCATCAGACGTTATTTTGAACTCATTGATACCATAGCTTGCAATGAATCCGTCAGCACCACAATACACTGTCTTGTTGTTTCCAAAGTTGACTGCAAATCCATCATATCCTATTAACATGAATCCAGATGATGTTGGAACTTCATTCTTCCAATCTACATTTACTGTAATGGATGGCATTGGTCTTATTGGTTGGATGGTAATGTTGGTATCTCTTGGTGATAATATATCTTGACTTGTACCCCAAATAGATGTGGACACATTTTTTGTGAACCTACCAGTCACCATAACCTCAACATTGTCACCTACAACTGTATAATTGCCTATATCAACAGAAGTTTTGTCACCAACAGTAATTGTTTTTGTCAACGTTCCATTCTCATGTATGTAAAACGTTGCAGATGGTGTTCCTATACTATAATGTAGCGTTCCAACATTAGCAAATGCAACATTTGTATAGTCCAAAAGCTTGATATAACTTCCTTTCTTGAATGTACCTAGTTTTTGTTGTACGTTCCAAGAAAAACCATACAAAGCACCATCTACTGTTGGACTACCATAAATTGTTGAATTGAAATGTGTTTTTATGGTATTTGTTGTTTTGCTCTTGAACTCATTATATGTTCCAATTGACTTTGGTGATATTTCTGTTGTCCCGCAATCACCAAGCAACAAGAAACCTTGGTCTTCATCATTAAGTGTCAAAGAGCCGTTCACTTTTGTGTCACCGTTCAACGTTATATTTCCGTCACCAATTTTCACATAAGTGTCGTTCACACTCAACATGATGCTTTCTGCTGTCTGCTTAATCATAGATTGTGACGCTTGACCAGTGCTATTATACTTATGTGGATAGTCAACACTTTCTTCTATCATAAGTCTAGATATATATCCAATAATTGAAGTACTTGGATTCCTAAATAGTATTACAAATGTCTTTGCTGCTCCACTAGATTCCTTGAACCTTATCCACCATCTACCAAGTTTCTCATCATAGTGTAAAGAGTTAATGTCAGTGCCGTCTTTTTTGTCTGTAGGACATGATAAAGTACAAATAGTATTAGGTTGGTCTAATAATTTAATGGCTAAAACTGTAACACTCTTAGAACTTGTGTTGATAGCCGATACTGTACCATAGATACTATTATAACGGTTATTAGTGCTATTAGTTACTCTCACCGCTACATTATCACCAACTGCTAATGTTATAGTCTCAGTGTTGGTATAAGTCCAAGTTGATGATGTTCCACTAGTAGCATAATTAGTTAAAGTAGCATATGATACACTTGATGAAGTAGTTAATATTTTACATGGTGTATAAGTGCCGAAATCTACATACTGGTTATAAATTCCATCATCATAATATGTTTGTGTAAACTCTAATATCTTGATTTGTATGCCACCACCCCATACTCCGAATGAGAATGTATAATCACCACTGAAATCAGCTATAGGATGAGATTGAAACCAGTCTGTAGATTCACAGTGAAAACTAGTACCAGCATCCTCATATATGGTGTTATTGCTCCATCCTTGACCATTCAAACCTAGCATACAGTTTTCACCTATTATCTCATTTTTCATAGATGATACTGTAGATGTGATACTAGATGCTGTCTGCTTGACATTTGACATATCAGACTGCAAACTAGTTACAGAACCACTAAGATTATTAATAGTAGTTGTATTACTAGTTACATTTGATTCAATACTATTTGCTTTCTGTGTCAGAGTGCTCATATTGTTCCGAACAGTCTGAATATCTCCATTTAATGAATCAACTAAGTTTTGTGTATCTTGTACGTTTGTCTTGATTTCTCCTAGTTCCTAGTTAATAGTTAGGGTTGCAGATGCTTTATAGGTAACTGGTATCACTTTCTAATCTACAACAGTTTCTAGTGTTCCAGAACCACTAACTAATCTTATAGGAATATAGTTAGCGTTACTAGTACTGCTATATTTCACCTTGCTATTAACTACGCAATAACTATCGTTAATTGTCGCATTAGTCCAACTACCAGTTATATTATATTGCACATGATAACCAGTAGATAATGGTGTTATAGCTGTCTTAGATGAGCCTATTTGTCTATATATGAGATATTGGGCATTGGTATAAAGATAGCCATCACTATCTACTACTGCATATTCATTGCTAGGGTACATCTTATATAGTATAGCATCTTTGCCGTTAGTACCATTCTCACCATTTTGAATGATAGGAATATCAATAGAAGCCAGTACTTTGTCTGCTGCATACTCTGTGCCTTCAAACATTATAGCCCTTGCATTTTTCAAGCCATTTTGTCCTATTTCTTCCAATAGGCTGTAATAGCTATCTTCATATTGAGGGTCAAAATCAATTCCTATTTCATATTCATCTGTATATTCTGTATAGACATCACCATCATTGAAAGATAATCGACAAGTTATAGGATTTCCATTAACTGTGAAATTATTAGTTCTCTTACCATTAACTATCTTATAACCCTATACATATAAATACCTATACTCGTCATGTTGGTTATTTCTGTTGAAACTACCATCTGAATTAAGTATGATTGTGCTAGGTGTTGATTCTAGGATATAAGTTACTGCATCTTTTCCATCAGTCCCATCTTTGCCATTAGTTCCGTCTTTACCTTCCGCCTTAACACCACTATCCTTATAAGCCTTAGTATCTGAATCCCAAATAAACCAGTTACCATTAGCACCTATATAAGGTGCTACAGATTTAGCACCATCAATTTTATTATTAATGTAGTCTTCTATAGTCTAGCCGTTTGATACTTCAAAGTTACCGACAAACTTAGCACCAACAGCATCAAAATAACTTTTTCTATGTGATTCCAGATTAAAGTCATTGATACCCTAATACTATGCTAGAAGTGGTGCTGTTAGTCCTTTATCCAAACTGGTATAAGCAGATATATAAATAGCACTCTGTCTTTTCTTATCGTCAGTTCCTCTATATCCTAACATAGCTATAGTATCTCCTATTTCTGGGTTTACTGTGCCATCCTTAGTAACTGTAGAGATAACTATATAGTGGTATTTCTTTTCTTCGATACTTACTGGCTGGTTTGTATCAGAAACAGCAGTAACTAAGCTCCAGTAATACTTATTAGATATGTTGTGGTTAGTACCTTCTTTAGCTTGATTGAATGACATACACAAAGCCTAATCGTTTACCTTCCACATATTATCAGACTAGTTACCACTTCCATCATCAGCCTACCAATATAGTTTATATCCGTCTGTAACTGGCTCAATTACATCAACATTAAATCCATTGGCAGGTGTGAATATAACAGCGCCACCAGCTGACTTTATTTTATCAATAATAAGTTCAAAGAAATGAGCTTTACCCGTAACTGTTAAGTCCTTTAAAAATGCAGATTCACCAAATATTTTTTTCCATTGATGATTTTCGTCACCTAAATTATATTCTTTATTTTTTAAAGGTAATACATTAGTAGTGTTAGCATTTGAATTAAAGGTTGTTGTTCCTTTAAAGGTGCTTTGAGAATTAAATTTAGCATCAGAACTAACATCTAAAGTTCCATTAATTGAAACATCTTTTTTAAATTTAGTATGATCTCCAAAAGTTGCTCCTGCACTAACATCTAAAGTTCCATTAATAGAAACATCTTTTTTAAATTTAGTCTGATCTTCAAAAGTTGCAGGTCCATCAAAAACGGAATTCCCATGAACAGATAAGTTGTTACTAACATCAACAGAAGGAGCTTTAATTGGTCCCTAAACGTCTTGTGTTCCATCAAATTGATTACCCCATAAAGAGTGTATTTGTTTAAGTTTTGTTGCAATGGTAGTATTAATATACCCACTACCTCCACCAATACCGGAAGCTGAATCTGTTCCGTTATTAGACTTTAATTTACTATATGATTTAATCTCTACCATAATAAAATTATATTTCTTTTAATGTGTATAAACAGGTATCTGTTTTTAAATTTAAATTTGTTCCTAAAACATAGAATTCTTTATTTTTGAAATAACTGAATTTATAATGATTCCAGAAAGAAGTTTTATTCAAATTTAAAGATGTTTCTAACATTACTTTTGGTTTAAAATATTCATAATAATAGTCATTAATATAATGTTCTTCTGGTTTCTTGACCGTTGAACTGGTTGAACTGCTGTAAACACTATTAATATTCAGTATAGAGCCATTTGAAATCATATTAACAACATTAGAAAGTTTGGAAGTTGTTAAGACACCTTTTTCAATTGCTTCTGTTGTTGTAAGTGCAGTATTGAATTTAAATGTAATGTCGTCTTTTGCTTGAATAGACTGATGTGTTACATCTGACATATAAATCAGGTTTTTCTCATCCATATTATTTACATTGGCATTATTACTATATAATTTACATTCAAAATCCTATATGTAAATGTTCTAAACGTATTCCATTAATGGTAAGTCTGTTGTCCACCACTTTGTATGTCTAAATGCAGTAGGGTGTCTTCTGATTTGCTAACCCCATCCAACATAAGCAGGAGAGAGGATTTTAAAGTTTATTTTTCCTGATAAATTATCTGTGTATTTAATTGGAATTGCAGTTCCTTCACCATCTACATTATCTGTTACACTAAGAGTATTTTGTATATTGAAATCAGTACATAACAACCAATCACCTATCTTTGGGTTAATTCCTAAAGCAAAGGTTGGTTCTAAATTTCTTGTTTCACATTCTTTAAGTGTCAACCATTCAAATGTAGTTTTTTCATTAATAGAATCTGATGATGAGCCATTTGTTTCCACACAATATTTGTCCCCAATGCTCAACTAACAAATTATAATAGGTATTTTAGAAATTTCATCGACTCCGTCTTTTTGTCTATATTGAAACCATTGACCGTATTTCTCACTATATTTGTTTCTAAGTGATTCGTAGCCAAAATATGGAAATAATGATTTGTATTCTCCATTTTGAATTGTAAGTTCCTCTCCATGCTCTCCAGGTTTATAACCGTCATACCATTTGCATTTTACATCTGCTGGTGAAATAAAATATGGTGGTGGTAATACTTCATCTTTAGTTTTAATTGGAGGCTATAACATTATTCTTCCACTAAAAACAAGATAATTAGTTACATTTTCATCTGTTGGGCTGATAACGCCGGTCGCATTTGAATTAAACTCAACAATACCACCTGTTTGTTCTACTATTTTGTTCCATTTTTCAAGCACTTTTGAAGTATCAATGTCTTTGTTTTCAGAGCCATTTATTGTAATGATAAGATAGTTTGACATATCAAGTTTATTGTTAATGGTATTATCATCTTTAGAATCCTCTTCAACTTTACCAAATGAACAGAAAAGGGGACACAGAGTCTTTTTACTTACATTTTCCGCAATTTTGTATTGATTGCATATAACACCATTATCATTTGGTATTAAATCATTAATATCTCCAAAAGCTTTTGTTGCTCCAGAACTTGAATCAATTGCATATCTTAATTTCCAATTAGGATTTGTTTTATACTGAAAATACCAAGTGTGTGTTTTTGTTTTTCCTTTTTCTGTTTCAACTAAGAATCTATTTTTATTAGTGAAAGGACTTACTAAATTGTCATCGTCTGTAACTACTCAGCACCCCTATAGAAAACTTCTCGTTAATA
>ULUS01004636.1_pt1 | contig 30253 bp, 20 predicted proteins | sample 1958761 | NCBI WGS metagenome assembly ULUS01 (sample SAMEA4835767, study PRJEB28245) | human gut metagenome | biome: gut microbiome; material: fecal sample | place: Denmark | collected 2008
AGAAACCAAGAATAAGCGTATGAAGTCATTTATCAGTGAAGACCATATAGAGCAAGCCATCTGTAATCGACTTTCGCAGCCGGAATACGGATGGAAACGAATAGAGTGTAGCCCCGACTTGGATGCCCAAGACGAGGTGGCATCCACTGGGCGTGCCAACCCTTCGGAGTGCATTCTGCCAGAAGTGTTCCTCTCTGCCTTGCGCCGTCTGAATCCTCAGATAGACGATGAAATCTTGAAGAACATCCTCCAAGACTTCCGCAAGGACTATTCGGGTACCGATATGGTGGATACCAACTACAAGTTTTATAACCAGATACGAAATGGCATCAAGGTGAAGACCCGCAACCAGCATCGTGAGGACTTTGACATCGTGAAGCTCATCGACTTTGACCATCCTGAGCGCAATGAGTTTCATTGTGTCAACCAGATGTGGATCAAAGGTCACTTCCGCTATCGCCGTCCCGATGTGCTCCTCTTCGTGAATGGACTGCCCGTGGTGTTTATCGAACTGAAAAACTCTACCGTCAAGATAGAGGAATCTTATAACAAGAACCTCGTATCTTATCGCAAGGACATCCCGAACATCTTTGCCATGAACCAAATCTGCGTGTTGAGCAATGGTTTGCAAACCAAGCTCGGTGCATGGAATGCAGGCTATGAGTTCTTCTTCGAATGGCTCAGGGTGAATAACGAAAAGGAGAAACTGAACAGGGAGGAGATCGCTGAACATGGACTGAGTATTCAGACCTTGATAGATGGTCTCTTCCGCAAGGAGCGACTCTTGGACTATATCGAAAACTTCGTGTTCTTCGATAACAAGCGCATCAAAATTATCGCCAAGAACCACCAGTATCTCGGCGTGAACAATCTGATGGAAACCGTGAAGCGCAGGGAGGAACTGAAGGGTAAGCTTGGTGTCTTTTGGCATACACAAGGTTCGGGCAAGAGCTATTCGATGGTGATGTTCGTAAGAAAGGTGAAGCGCAAGTTGCATGGCAATTTCACCTTCTTGGTGATCACGGATAGAGATGACTTGGATACGCAGATACATAAGACCTTTGTGCGCACGGAGGTGGTGGGCGATAAGGAAGAATGCCAACCTAAGAATGCCGTGCAGTTGAGGGAGTTCCTCTCTGGCAATAAGCCGTTGGTGTTCACGCTTATCCATAAGTTTCAGTACGATAAGACCAAGAAATATCCTGTGCTCTCTACTCGCAGCGACATCTTTGTATTGGTAGATGAGGCTCATCGCACCCAGTATAAGCAGTTGGCCGAGAATATGCACACTGGTTTGCCGAATGCCAACTACATCGCCTTTACCGGAACGCCACTCTTGGGCAGCAAGCGACTCACCAACCAATGGTTTGGCGATTATGTATCGGAATATAACTTCGCCCAAGCCATCGAGGATGGTAGTACCGTGCCGCTCTTCTATAGCCGAAGAGTGCCAGAGGTGGGCTTGACCAATGACTGGCTAGATACCGACATCGACCAAATCGTGGAAGATGAGAATCTCAACGACCGAGAAAAAGAACTCTTGGAGAACTCTTCCTCTCGCATCTTGGAGGTAATCAAGCGAGATGGCAGATTGGACCGCATAGCCAAGGACATCGCCCATCATTTCCCAAGACGAGGATTCTTGGGGAAGGGTATGGTGGTGAGTGTGGATAAATACACTGCTGTGAGGATGTATGACAAGGTGCAGAAGTACTGGGCAGAGGAGAAAAAACAACTCATCAAGGAGCGTAATGAGGCAAAAACGCATGATGAGCGTGTCGCTTTGAGTGAACGTCTCAGCTATATGAACAAGGTAGAGATGGCGGTGGTTATCAGTAAGGAAGATGGCGAGGAAGAGAAGTTTGCCGCCCAAGGTCTCGACATCACGATGCATCGCAAGAAGATGGAAGCGATAACGCCTGATGGCAAGGACATCGAAGACCGCTTCAAGGATAAGGATGACCCTCTGAGCTTGGTCTTCGTCTGTGCCATGTGGCTCACGGGTTTTGACGTGCCATCGCTCTCCACGCTCTATCTCGACAAACCGATGAAGGGGCATACATTGATGCAAGCCATCGCTCGTGCCAACAGAGTATATCCTGGCAAGACGTGTGGCATCATCGTGGATTACGTGAATGTGTTCAAGTACATGCAGCAGGCTCTGTCTGATTATGCCTCTACGGATGATAACGCCGAATATCCTGCCAAGGATATCGAGCAGTTGATAGCCAACATCGACCAATGTGTCATGGAGACAGAGGCTTTCTTGTTGCAACTCGGCATCAAGCTGGCTGACATCATCGCCGAAGGAGAAACGCTCGACCAACTAGAGATGTTCCGAAAGGCATATAATCGAATCTTGGAGAAGGATGAGTGGAAAGACCGCTTCAAGGTATTGAGCAATCTGCTGATGAATCTCTATGATGCCGCCAAGCCAGAAATATTTGAGAGGGGTTGGTATAATGAGAAGTTTGCACCGATAGCTTATCTCAATGGTCTGTTTTGCAATCAGATAGATGACGAGAAGTTGCGAAAGGCGAAGTTGAGAATGGCTGAGGCTCTCGACCAGAGTGTGTCGGCGTATGCTTCCGATGGTATGGCTTCATCGGAGATTCAGCCTCAGGCTACGTATGGCATCCATCAAGGTAAGGTCATCGACCTCAGTAAGTTGGATGTGGATGCATTGCGCAAGGAAATCAACAGCACTCCTTATAAGGCGTTGGAGATAGATGACCTACGTGCCTTCATCGAGAGAACCTTGAAGCAGTTGATTAACAAGAACTGCACTCGTATCACATTCTCTCAGCGATATAAGAGTATCATCGACCGATATAATGCTGGTGGTAGTGAGAATGAGGATTATTACGAGAAGTTGCTTCAGCTCATCGCTGACTTGAAGAAGGAGCAGAGTCGCACCACGGATATGGGATTGGAGGAAGAGGAACTCGAAATCTTCGACCTCTTGAGGTCTGATCGCAAGTTGACCAAGGAGGAAGAGCAAAAGGTGATATTGGCTGCCAAGAATCTCTATCAGAAGTTATTGGCGGAGAAAGAGAAGGTGATGGTGGTGGATTGGTATAAGGATGAACAGCCTCGCCATCAGGTGTTTGCCTTGATACAAACTTCTCTCAATGAGGATTTGCCAATGAGTTACGACCGTGTGTCATTCAATGACAAGACTCATCTGCTGTTCAATCATTTCGTGGATATGGCAGTACAAGGGTATGGATGGGTAGCGTAAGGCTACCCATTCTTTTTAACGCAAATTATTCATTTCAGCCTTCTTGCTCCCTTCCTCGTACATATCACCCATGGCATCAGCGAAACCATATCCGTTTCCATCCGACCATATTACGCATTGTTTCAGTCGTGGCTGATACTTCTTCCAAAGACCATTGGTTACGACATGCTTGATGGTCTTTTCAAAATTGCTTTCCACGGAATCATAGTATTGCTCCCACATGTCTCCGTAATCGTATGTGAACTTAGTCGCCCATTCCATATAGGATACCAAGAGTTCTGCAAGGGCATCGTCTGATGGCTTTAGCTTTTTGAAATCAGAGACAGCCTTTCTACAGACAGCAAAACGAGTCTTAGGCTCACGTCGCTTTGATGGATAGAATTCTTCTCTGATGATACTCTTGTATTCTTCAAGTTTTCCTTTTTCATCAGGACATGCGTAAAAATCCAAATACTCCTTGGCTTCCTTTCGGGCTGAGTATAAATCTAGTACCATTTCAATGATGTCCTTCTTCGTCATGGATTGAAGAAGTTGTTTGATTGTAGCTTTTGACATAACGTGTTTTGTTTGTTATTTATGTTCTCATTATTGTGGCTTTCATTTCTGGAGTTTTTCTATTAATTGCCTATATATCATATAGTTTGCTCCTTTATTATTCGCTGCAAAGATACTAATATTTTCCTAAAACATAGGCAAAAATATAGTAAAACTTTCCTAAAACATAGGCAACTTGTCTTCGAAAAATACACTTTTCAATCTTCTTTTGCTGATATTGCCTAAAAAAATCGTAACTTTGCAGCCGCATTTATGAATAAGGTATTAAGTATCTCTATAAAAGGATGACAATGAATTTGAGCGAATTGGCGCGCAAGCGAGTGGCGGTAGCCGCCTATTATTTTGTGCCGGGAGTGGTGTTTGCCAGTTGGGCAAGCCGTATCCCGGATGTAAAACATCTGTTGCACTTGGGCAACGGACAGTTGGGGTCGGTACTCTTTGCCATCCCCATCGGACAACTTCTGATGATGACTTTCTCTGGCATCTTAGTGAGCAAGTTTGGTAGCAAGAAGATGCTCGTGGTATCGGAAGTGTTTTATGCCTTGGCATTGCTGAGCATCGGTTTCAGCCATACCGTCTTTCATCTCATTCTCAGTTTGGTGGCTTTCGGAATGATGGCGAATCTGATGAATATCGCCACCAACACGCAGGCATGTTTCTTGGAAAAGATGTATGGCAGGAACATCATGTCTTCCTTCCATGGCTTGTGGAGCTTGGGAGGATTTGCGGGAGGTATCGTCGGTTCCATCTTTGCCAGTACCTCGCTTCCTATCCCTGTGCATTTCGGCAGTATCTTGGTGATGTCCCTCCTCGTGATAGCCATCGGCTTGCGTTATCTCGTAGATGACCAGACGGCAAAGGCGGAGGAAGAGGAAGTGCCGAAGTTCTCATTCCGTGCCATCGACCCAACACTGTTCTTGCTCGGACTGATGGGATTTGGTGGCATGTTTTGCGAGGGGACGGTCTATGACTGGAGCAGTGTGTATTTCTCTTCGGTGGTGAAACCCGATGAGGCTTTCATCCGTGCCGGATATGTGGCAGGTATGGGAGCGATGACACTCGGACGATTCCTTGCCGATGGTTTCGTTACGAAATATGGTCCTAGCAAGGTGTTGAAGACTTGTGGAGCCTTGATTGTCGTCGGCTTGTGGATGGCGGCAGCCTTGCCTTACCTCATCACAGCCACCTTGGGCTTCTTGCTCGTAGGTTTCGGCATCTCCTCTTCCGTGCCTATCTGCTATAGCATCGCTGGCAAGCTCGGCACGATGAAGGCGAGCATTGCCATCACCATCGTGTCGAGCATCAGTTTCTTCGGATTCTTGGTAGGTCCTCCTGTCATCGGATGGCTCTCTGAGGCAACTGGTCTTCGCATTGCCATCAGCATCGCCGCCTGCTTCGGCTTGTTTATCGCCTTTATTGCAGGGAAGGTTAGTAAAAGAGTGTAAGCATTAAAATGTACAAGGCAATGCGGAGAGCTGATACATGATGGTCTTAGCCATGCGCTCATGTCCGGCATCATTTGGATGCAAGCGATCGTGCTCAGTGCTCTTGAAGAGTTTGGCTCCTTCGTCACAAAGTGGGAAAAGACCAGAGACGGAGTTGAGGTCGATGACTGGCACTGCCCAGACGTTTCCTGCTTCCTTGACGGCGTTGACATATTCATCGAGGAAGAGTCCACGCATGTTCTCGTAGTTCTCGTCAGGCTGGATATTCTTGTCGTTAGGGTCGAAGATGGCACGATGGATAGGTGTCATCAGCACGATTTGCTTGTTGGGATACATCTGCTTGAGCTTTGACATGGCGATGTTGATGCGTCCTTTCAAGGTGTTCTTGTCCATCACGAAGTGGCGATGGCGACGGGTAACCACTTGGCTTGGGCGACCGATGGCTGCTCTTACGGAGTCCAAGGTCTCTGTGTACCATTCGCCGATAGGCACACCATGGTTGTAGTCGTTGGTACCTATGAGGATGAGGATGGCATCGAAGTCGTCGCCGTGCTCTTCCTTCAACTTGTCTGCCTGGCGAGGAATGTCGTTCCATTCTCTTCCGCTCACACCATAGACGTATGGAGTGATGCCGAGCATATCTTCCAAGAATCCCCAGTATTTCTTTTTAGAACCATTGTTGCGTGGGTCGGTGATGGAGTCGCCGAAGTAAGCCACTCGCTTTCCTTTCCAAGGATGCTGGAGAGCCTTGAAGATCTTTTCTTTCTCTGCGATTTCTTTCTTTGTCATCGCCTTTTGGGCGAAGGTAGGCATCGCCAAGGTAAGGCTGAGTACCATGAGGATAAGTGTTTGTTTCTTCATCTTTATTGCTTGTTTTATGTCCTAAAGCTTTTGTTTTGTTTGTTTCATTTGCAAAAGTACACCTTATTTTTGAGATAATACTTAGTTTTAGTTCAAAAAAGTATCAAATAGTAAATATTTGTACAATTTTACTTGTTGTTATTCGTCAATTCCTATTATCTTTGCATTAAAATTTACAATGATAGACAGAAAAGAACGCTACCAGAGTTTGCGTATCATATGTAGGGAGGTAAAAATAAAAAAGTCCCGATGTTTTTGGAAAAAGGTCGGGATGTTTTTAGAAAAAGGTCGGGATGTTTTTAGAGAAGTGTAACGAGGTAAAAATGAAAGCCTAGAGAGAAAATGCAAACGTCGTGAAGTGACGGAAAATGCTGGGCTATGAGAAAAAATATAAAGGTCGAGAGTCTTTTGAAATAGACTCCCGACCTTTTGCTGTTTTATACTTTTGCTTTCAGCTTTCAGCTTCTTTCGCTCTCTAAACTTTCAGCTTTCGCTTCTGAACCAGTTGTATTCTTTCGATTTCTAAAAGACGACAGTCGTCTTTCTCTTACAGGAACAAACTTCCTATTTGGAAGACGAGCGCCGATACTACCCATGCCAAGAGGGTGGTGTATCCAGCGGCAAATCCTGCCCACTTCCAACTGCCCGTCTCGCCCTTGATGGCGGCAATCGTGGCGATACAAGGGAAGTACAAGAGTACGAAGAGTAAGAAACAGTAGGCAGTGAGCGTAGCCTTGGCTGAAGCCTCGGCATCACTATATCCGTAGGTCTGCTTGAGGTCGGAAGTCATCTGCTTCTTCAAAACCTCGTACTTGCCATCCTCGTCATTGTAGTCTTGGTCATCGCTGAAACTGTCGTTGTTGCTGTAGAGCACGCCCATGGTCGAAGCGACAATCTCCTTGGCACCTACACCAGATACCAAACCAACATCCAGTTTCCAGTCGAAACCTTGTGGGGTGAAGATGGGTTCGATGGTCTTACCAATGCGACCAATGTAGCTCTGCTCCTGCTGTGCTTGCGTATCAAGCTTGGAGTCGTGAGGGAAGTAGCCCAAAGCCCAAACGATGATACTTGCCACGAGGATGATACCACCCATCTTCTTGAGATACTGCTTGCCTTTCTCCCAAGTATGGCGACCGATCGCCTTCCAGGTAGGGAAACGGTAAGGTGGCAACTCCATCACGAATGGGGTATCCTCGCCCTTGATAACGAAACTGGCGAAGATGCGGCTCAGTATCACTGCCATGAAGATGCCCACGAGATAGAGTGAAATCATGATGAGCGAGCGATATTGCAAGGCGAAGAACGTACCGATGACCATGATGTAGATAGGCAGACGAGCCGAACAACTCATCAAAGGCAATATCAACATCGTTATCAGTCGGGAGCGATGACTCTCGATGGTTCTCGTCGCCATCACCGCTGGCACATTACAGCCGAAGCCCATAATCAGTGGGATAAACGACTTGCCGTGCAAGCCCATCTTGTGCATCAACTTATCCATGATGAAGGCGGCACGAGCCATGTAGCCCGAATCCTCCATGTAGGAGATGAAGAAGTAGAGGATAAGAATCTGCGGCAGGAACACGATGACAGCTCCCACACCACCGATGACACCATCGATGAGCATATCCTTGATAGGACCATCTGGCATATACGTGCTGATGGTATCACCTAGCCAAGCTACACCGTCCTCAATCCATCCCTTTGGAATCTCGCCCAAAACGAAGGTGGCGGAGAACATGATGAAAAGCAAGAGGATGAAGATAGGGAAGCCCACGTATCTGTTGGTGATGACACGGTCGATGAGGTGAGTCACTTGATAGGTGTCCTTCGCCGTACCGGTTTCATATCCCGCCTCTTGCAATGCACCATGGATGAAACCATACTTGGCATCCATGATGGCGGTCTCGCTATCTTCTTGTGTCTCTTCCTTCACACGCTTGGCAGCCTCGTCGCGAGCGGCAAAGATTTCCTTTGCAGAGTTGAGATGGCTCACATATTCCTCGGCGTGCTTGTCATTCTCCAAGAGTTTGATAGACAAGTATCGGGTGGAGTAGCGTTGGCGGATGCTGTCATCTGCCTTCAGATACTTCTGGATATGTTCGATGCCATGCTCTATCTCATGTCCGTGGTTGATATGGATATGACGATAGTGCGAAGTGCTATCTTCCTTGCCTTCATAGAGTTCGATGATGGTCTCGAAGAGTTTATCTACTCCTCGTCCATTGGTGAACACAGTAGGAATCATGGAGATTCCGAAGAGCTCGCCTAGCTTGTCGTAGTCGATGTTGTCACCACGTTTCTCGGTCTCATCAAACATGTTGAGCGCACAAACCATACGGATGTGCATATCTATCAACTGAGTGGTGAGATAGAGGTTACGCTCCAGGTTGCTGGTATCGATGACATTGATGACAATATCCGGTGTATGCTCGATGAGTTGCTTGCGAACATAGAGTTCCTCTGGCGAATAGGCGGAGAGGGAATAGGTGCCAGGGAGATCGACCAGGTTGAAATGATAGCCGTTGTAATCGGCTTCGCCCACCTTGGCATCCACGGTGACACCACTATAGTTGCCCACACGTTCGTGAGCACCCGAAGCAAAGTTGAAGAGGGAAGTCTTTCCACAGTTAGGATTGCCCACCAACGCCACGTTGATGACGTGGTGCAAGCGGTCTGCCTCTTTCTCGGCAACGAGCATCTTGTCGCCCAAGGCTTGCTCGTTGGCTTCCTTGCTATCTACTATTTGTGAGTCCTTGACCTGTTCTCTGCCTTCAAAGTCTGCTTTGTTGAGTTCACTATCGTTTTTTGCATCGTTTACGGAGACGACCTCGATATGGTCAGCCTCGCTGTGTCGGAGTGACACCTCGTAGCCCATGATTTTATATTTCACTGGGTCTTGGAGTGGGGCGTTGAGAAGTACTTCTACCTTCTTGCCCTTGATGAATCCCATCTCGATGATTCTCTTTCTGAAACCACCGTGACCGGACACCTTGACGATGACGCCACTTTCTCCTGTTTTGAGTTCTGATAATCTCATACCTTATTATATTATATTTCGGCTGCAAAATTACTAATAATTATTTGCAACTGGGTAGCAATGATGTTATTAAAAACAAAAATACCTAGAAATGATGAGAGTATCATCAAATCTAGGTATTCTTATCATTATTTCTTGTGATTTTGATGCGCCTTCGCAGGGCATCTCGTCAGTATTAAATCTTAGATGTTTCTGCCGTGGCAGTTCTTGAACTTCTTGCCACTACCGCATGGACATGGGTCGTTAGGGCGTGGCATGCGCTCTGCACGGTAAGGAATGCGAGGCTGACCTGCACCCTCACGAGTGTCTTGGTTGGCTGCTGCCTGTTGTGCGGCACGCTCAGCACGCTCACGCTCCTCGTCGATGTCAACCTTAGACTCTACGTAGTTCTGCTGTGTGCGCTGCTCTGGAGCTGCCTCCTGAACAGGTTGCTCCTGCTCGATAACTGGAATCTGACCACGCATCAAGATGCTGGCGATACGGTCGTACATATCATTGATCATAGCATCCCAAACCTTGGCACTCTCCAACTTGAAGATCAAGAGAGGATCCTTCTGCTCGTAGCTTGCGTTCTGTACAGAGTGCTTCAACTCATCGAGCTTGCGGAGGTTCTCCTTCCAGTCATCATCGATGATGTGGAGTACCACGCTCTTCTCAAACTCCTTGACTACGCTCTTGCACTCAGACTCGTAAGCCTCCTTGAGGTTGCAAGGAATCTGGTACATACGCTTGCCATCTGTCAATGGAACCATGATGCGCTCGAAACGATCGCCTTGGTTCTCGAACACCTGCTTGATGATAGGGAGGGCAGTCGTCTGGATGCGGTCGGTCTTGCGCTTGAAGGAAGCCATAGCCTCCTGGAATGCACGCTCAGCCAAATCCTCTGGCTTACCGGTCTCATACTCCTCGGCACTGAATGGAATCTCCATGGCGAGTACTCTCAAGAACTCCTCCTTGGCACCCTCGAAGTCGTTGTTGTTGACGATGTTCAGCACACGGTCCCAGATGATGTTGACGATATCCATACCGATACGCTCACCCATCAAGGCGTGGCGACGCTTCTCGTAGATAACAGTACGCTGACGGTTCATCACGTCATCATACTCCAAGAGGTGCTTACGGATACCGAAGTTGTTCTCCTCTACCTTGCGCTGAGCACGCTCGATGCTCTTGCTGATCATAGGACTCTCGATACGCTCACCATCCTCGAAGCCGAGGCGGTCCATTACCTTGGCGATACGCTCGCTGGCGAAGAGACGCATCAACTTATCCTCCAATGATACGTAGAATACTGAAGAACCTGGGTCACCTTGACGACCGGCACGACCACGAAGCTGACGGTCAACACGGCGGCTCTCATGACGCTCTGTACCGATGATGGCAAGACCGCCTGCAGCCTTAACCTCAGGAGTCAACTTGATATCGGTACCACGACCTGCCATGTTGGTAGCGATGGTGACGGCACCCTTGCCATTGGTTGAGCGACCTGCCTCGGCTACGATCTGAGCCTCCTGCTGGTGCAACTTGGCATTCAATACGTTGTGAGGGATGTTACGCATCTTCAACATCTTGCTCAACAACTCTGATATTTCGACAGAAGTAGTACCTACCAAGACTGGGCGGCCTGCATTACGCATCTCCTCAATCTCGTCGATAACGGCACGATACTTCTCACGAGCTGTCTTATATACACGATCGTCCAAGTCCTTGCGGGCGATAGGACGGTTGGTAGGAATCTCCACTACATCGAGCTTGTAGATGTCCCAGAACTCACCAGCCTCTGTACTTGCTGTACCGGTCATACCAGAGAGCTTGTGGTACATACGGAAGTAGTTCTGAAGAGTGATGGTGGCGAAGGTCTGTGTGGCAGCCTCTACCTTGACGTGCTCCTTAGCCTCGATAGCCTGGTGCAAACCATCGCTCCAACGACGACCATCCATGATACGACCTGTCTGCTCATCGACAATCTTCACCTCGCCATCCATGACAACATACTCGTCGTCCTTGTTGAACATGGTGTAAGCCTTCAAGAGTTGCTGCAAGGTGTGAACACGCTCACTCTGTACGCCATAGTGAGCCATCAACTCATCCTTCTTGTCCAAGCGAGCTTGGTCGTCCAAGTCGGTACGTGCCTCCAACTCACTCAACTGTGTAGTGATGTCTGGCAACACGAAGAGTTCCTTATCGTTTACCTGCTTAGCCAACCAGTCTGTACCCTTGTCGGTCAAGTCGGCTGAGTTCAACTTTTCATCTACAACGAAGTACAAAGGCTCTACAGCCTTAGGCATCTCACGGTTGTTGTTTGCCATGTAGTACTCCTCAGTCTTCAACAAACCAGCCTTGATACCTTCCTCAGAGAGGTACTTGATCAATGGCTTGTTCTTAGGAAGCGCCTTAAATGAACGATAGAGTGCCAAGAAACCTGCATCCAAGAGCTCCTGGTTCTTGGTCTTGGTACCTTCGCCAATCTTCTGCTTAGCCTCGGCGAGCAACTCAGTAGCCTGCTTGCGCTGAACCTCATAAAGGCGCTCTACCAATGGCTGATACTCCTCGAACATCTGGTCATCACCCTTTGGAATAGGACCAGATATAATAAGAGGTGTACGGGCATCGTCGATCAACACGGAGTCAACCTCATCGACGATGGCATAGTTGTGCTGGCGCTGAACCAAGTCGGCAGGACTGGTAGCCATGTTATCACGCAAGTAATCGAAACCGAACTCGTTGTTGGTACCGAAGGTGATATCAGCCATGTATGCCTTGCGACGAGCATCGGAGTTAGGACGGTGCTTGTCGATGCAATCTACAGAGAGACCATTGAACATATAGAGAGGTCCCATCCACTCAGAGTCACGCTTAGCCAAGTAATCGTTGACAGTTACGACGTGAACACCATTGCCGGTCAAGGCATTCAAGAATACAGGACAGGTACCAACGAGGGTCTTACCCTCACCAGTAGCCATCTCGGCAATCTTGCCTTGGTGCAAAACAACACCACCGAAGAGCTGAACGTCGTAGTGGACCATTTCCCACTTGAGGTCATTGCCACCTGCAGTCCAGTGATTGTGGTAGATAGCCTTGTCACCATCGATGGTGATGAAGTCGTTGGCTGGGTTGGCTGCCAACTCACGGTCGAAGTCGTTGGCTGTAACCACAGTCTCCTCGTTCTCTGCGAAACGGCGAGCGGTATCCTTGACGATGCTGAAAGCTGTAGGCAAAACCTCGTTGAGGGCAACCTCATACTTGTCGAGTGCTTCCTTCTCCAACTTGTCGATCTGGTTGAAGATAGCCTCACGCTCGTCGATAGGAGTATCCTCAATCTTAGCCTTGAGTTCTGCTATCTTAGCCTTTTCTTCCTTGGCAGCTGATTGTACATACTGTTGGATTTCCTTTGTTTTAGCACGGAGTTCGTCATTGCTCAAGGTCTTGATATTTTCATATTCTGCCTTAATCTTCTCTACGATTGGCTGAATCAACTTCATGTCACGAGTTGACTTGTTGCCGAACAATGACTGGAGAAATTTGTTAAAGTTCATTGTATATTTATCTTTTTTATTGTTATTCGATGTTGTACTTTGTTTGAAATTGGTTGCAAATTTACGAAAAATATCTGTAAATCAGCAATCTTTCATCAAGAAAAGCCCGATAGGAGGGTATATTCCTTGATTTTGCTTACATTTTGACAGTGAAAGTGTCGGGTCCTCGAATAACAATGCTGCCGTATGGCGCATGATACTTGTGTGCCACGGCTGGGTAAAAACAAATATAACGTGTATGGTCTGTCAGATTGTCAGAAGCATCGGCTGACAGAAGTGCCGATGATAGGTGGTATGTCGTCTTGATGGACTCATCCTCTGAGGCTTCCTTGATGGCTTTGATGACGCAAAGGAGGTCTTCCTCCAACGCCTTCGCCTCCGGTTGCTGGATGAATTCGTCGTAGGATATATCCGTGAGCGCAAACTTCAGTGCCTGCTGATAAGTCTGCGCTTCCATGCCTGTTGCCGCAAGGACAACCAGAAGGGCTGTGATATATCTATTTACCATCATTCTTTGTTTGTCTTTTGTTTGTATTATGGCATTCTAATGCTTGCTTTGTTATTGCTTAATGCTTCAATTGGTAGGCTGCCATTTTCAATGCGTACCTCATTAGCAAAGATAATGCCAAGATGATCATGCCCTCGGCGTAATCCTGCCATATTTGCATGAAGAGGGAGATGACGAGCAAGGTGCCCCATACATTATAGTACCAGTGCATTCCGCCTCTTCTCATCCTCTTGCTCACCTTGTAAACGAAGAGGAGATTGAGAGGGTTGAGTATCAACATTTGGAAGTTGACCTGCACGGTAGGGTGTTGTGAGAATACCATTGCCAATAAGATGAGTCCTGGCAGTCCTGTGACGATTAGCAACAGGGTGTCCATCCACCAAAAGTTCTTCTTCTTTGCCACTTCGCATGCAGTAATGAGGACGATGAGAATAGCCAAGATGACTGACACAATGCGGGGAGTGATGCTTTCCGTAGTGGTGACCTCTGCTTGTGGGGCAACTATGTAGAACGTGCTATCTACCAACTTGATGTATGGCGTTTTAGTCGGATAGACATTCACGAGCTTGCCTTGCTGGACTGTGTCTTTTCTTGCTTCGACCTCGAAGTCGTTGTAGAGATTCTCAGGTAAGAACTCCCATTCCTCCTTGTTGATAGGAAGGTCGGACTGGTAACCCAAAAGGAGGTCGTTGCCGAATCGTGCCCATCGGTGGTTCTCATTCCATCTGTGAATTTCTTCTCTGTAGGTGGAGTGCGCATCCACGTTCTTGAAGTCGGTGGTGTGGTAGGCAAGATGCTGGATAATCATATTGCGTGCCCTTGTCGTACAGTTGTCGTAGAAGAAATTGTAGCGATAGGTACGGTTAGCCTCTTGATTGTTCTCGTCGATAGCGGTGAGTATCTTCCATTTCTCGTCTCTAGTGAGTGCCAGTCTTTGTTGCTTCACCCATCTTCCCTCGTAGGTGTATTCAGCGATGAAATGCTGCATCGGGAAAACTCCTATCTGGTAGTCGGTGAGACCGAATACGAAACGAAGGATAAAGAAATCTTGTTGGAAAGAGAACATGCCCCAGTTGACGGCGAGGTCGGTGCCATGTACCTTGTCCTCTATGCGGAGAGCGGTATGACCATAGTATGACCATACCTCTTGTCCTGGTCCGCAAGTCAGGAGAGATATATCTACAGAGTCTAACCATGTGGGGGCTAGACCAGGGATGTTGCTAGTTTCGGATTGGGCGTTAGTTGCCCCAGCAGAAGATTCTTTTGAGTGATTACCTGGAAAATCCTGCGCAGCCGCGTTAGTCGTTAAAATGATTAACAAAACGGCTAAAATTGCTCTAAAAATGTACTTAAAACGTTTCACGATGCAAAAATACCTTATTATTTTGGATTTTCCTTCTTTTTTCTCGTTTTTTTTCAATACTTTTGCACTCTGAATATAATTTTGACTGATTTATACTAAATGAGAAAGCTTATCTTAGCAACCCTTTTGTTGGGTTCGACTCTTATGGTAAATGCCCAAAGTGGTACTAATTCTCCATACAGCCAGTATGGTCTTGGCGTGTTGTCTGACCAAACTTCTGGTTTCAATCGTGGTATGAATGGCGTGGGTCTTGGTTTTCATGAGCACAACCAAGTCAACTATTTGAACCCGGCTTCCTATTCCAATATAGATTCTTTGTCTTTTATTCTTGATGCTGGTATCTCCGGACAGATTACCAACTTCAATGAGAATGGTGTGAAGAAGAATGCCAAGAATGCTAACTTCGAGTATGTGGTAGCTGGTTTGCGAGTTGCCAAACACGTCGGTGTCAGCTTCGGTATCCTTCCTTTTACCAATGTGGGATATAATTATACCAGTACGGGTAAGGTAGGTCCTAACTTCGATGGTGCTACCTATACCAATACTTATAATGGTGAGGGTGGACTTCATCAGGTATATGTCGGTGCTGGTTGGATGCCAGTGAAGGGCTTCTCTATTGGTGCCAATGTAAGTTATGTTTGGGGTGATTACAATAAGTATGCTAGCAATGCTTATAGTAATTCCAACTATAATACTTTGACTCGTACCTATTCTACACAGGTAAACAGCTATAAGATTGACCTCGGTGTACAATATACAGCTAAGGTGACTAAGAAAGATTGGTTGACCGTGGGTGCGACTTTCTCTCCTGGTCATAACCTAGGCGCATCTGCTGATATGAGCGTGATTTCCAACAACTCTCAGACGGGTACTGCTGATACAGCCGCTTTCGCTATCGACAAGGCTTTCAAGCTTCCTAATATGTATGGAGTGGGTTTGATGTGGAATCATGCAGACCAGTGGAAGGTAGGCTTCGATTATACTTTGCAGCAGTGGGGTAACACCGATTATCCTGCTGTCTATAAGAGAGTGGATGATGAAAGAGAAACTTACAATGTGGGTGGTGAATATACCAATCGCTCTAAGCTCAATCTCGGTATGCAGTATTGCTATGGCGAGTATAACCGTCACTTCTTCAAGCGTATCAGATACCGTGCCGGTGTCAGCTATGCCACACCTTATTTTAAGGTGAATGGAAATGATGGTCCTAAGGAACTGTCTGTTAGCGCAGGTTTCGGCATTCCTATTGTCAATGGTTACAACCGCCGTTCTTTCTTGAACATCAGCGGTCAGTGGGTGAAGAGTTCTGCCAAGGATTTGATTTCAGAGAATACCTTCCGTCTTAACATTGGATTTACTTTCAATGAGGAGTGGTTCAGAAAGTGGAGAATGAAGTAATTCTCCTCTCTTTTGGTATGAAAGTCAAGTAAGTGTCTTACATATATAATAATGTATAGATTAAGAAACGTATTTTTCGGAGGGTTGATGCTCTTGTTCATGGAGGCTTGCCAGGAACAGGTGGAGCATACTGCGCCTGCTATCCTCGCCAAGGACTCGGTGGCGATGATGACTTCGTATGGTGTCAATACGCTTGTCAGCGACTCTGGAGTGATGAAATATCGCATTGTCACGGAACGATGGGAGGTCAATACTGCCAAGAATCCGTCACGTTGGACTTTCGAGAAAGGTATCTTGCTCGAACAGTTTGATGAAACTTTTCATATCAATAGCTATATCCAAAGTGATACGGCTTACTATTTTGACCAACTGAAGGTGTGGAAACTCTATGGGCGAGTACGTATCTTGACCAAGGATGGACTCCGTTTCACCAGCGAGCAACTCACTTGGGACCAAAACAAGCATGAGCTTTCCAGTGATGTGTTTAGTAAGTTGGTTACCCCTGAAAGAACACTGCAGGGGTCTCATTTTTGGAGTGATGAGAAGATGACAAGATACTTCGTGAGCAATTCGAAAGGTAGCTTCGAGAAGGGTGATGTGGCTGGTACTCAGAATGATACTTTGAGTTCACAACCTGATTCCGTTAAGCGGAATATGCGCCCTCAGGCTACACCGAGAAGTGCGACGAATTCTATCCCGATCATGCACTAATATAACAATATAGACAATGGATCAAGTAGGTGTTAGTCTTATAATTGGTATTATTATTACAATGGTCTTCTCCGCTTTCTTTAGCGGAATGGAGATAGCTTTTGTCTCTTCCAACCGTATGTTGGCAGAGATGGATAAGGAGAGAAACGGCTTTACGCAGCGTATCATCTCCCTCTTTTATGCCCATCCTAATGGCTTCGTCAGCACCATGTTGGTGGGCAACAATATCGCTCTTGTTATCTATGGTATTCTGATAGCTCGTCTTTTCGACAATACGGTATTCGCAGGTATGGATGCAGGATTTACGGTGCCTGCTGATACCATATTATCTACTTTGATTGTGCTTTTCACCGGCGAGTTCCTTCCAAAGACTTTGTTCAAGGCAAACCCTAACCGCTTGTTGGCGGTGTTTAGTCCGTTTGCTTATATCTGCTATGTGGTCTTGTGGCCGATTAGCAAGTTCAGTACTTTCTTGAGCAAGGTGATTCTTCGTGTATTCGGTTTGAAGATGGATGATGAGAGTGCTGATGATGGCTTCTCAAAGGTGGATTTGGACTATTTGGTTCAGTCAAGTATCGACAATGCAGAGAAGGATTCCGACATCAATGACGAGGTTAAGATATTCCAGAATGCCTTGGATTTCTCTGATACCAAGGTGAGGGACTGTATGGTGCCTCGTACCGAGATTCAGGCGGTGGATTGGGATGCCTCCTTGGAAGAGTTGCAACAGAAATTTGTGGAGAGTGGCAACTCTAAGATTGTTGTTTATAAGGAGGACATCGACCATATCGAGGGCTATATCCATAGCTCCGAACTCTTCCGCAGTCCTAAGAAATGGCAAGACCATATCCGCACCATGCCTTTCGTGCCAGAGACGATGCAGGCACAGAAACTGATGAAGATATTCTTGCAGCAGAAGAAGACGCTTGGTGTCGTCGTAGATGAGTTTGGAGGTACCAGTGGACTGGTTAGTTTGGAGGACATCGTGGAGGAAATCTTTGGTGACATCGAGGATGAGCACGACTCTACGAAATATGTTGCCAAGCAAACAGCAGATGGAGATTATCTCCTGTCGGCTCGTTTGGAGATAGACAAAGTAAACGAGATGTTTGACTTAGACTTGCCTGAGAGCGACGAGTACATGACCATAGGCGGTTTGATACTCCATGAATATCAGAGTTTTCCAAAGCTCAATGAGGTCGTGAAGTTCGACAAATATGAGTTTAAGATTATCAAATCCACCTCTCGCAAGATAGAGTTGGTACAGTTGCATATTTTGTAAAGAATATCAATGAGATACGTCAAAAAGCACTTATTCCTGTGGATAAGTGCTTTTATTCTTTCCTTTTTTGCTACTTTTTGCTACTGTATGACAAAAAAGGTGGCAAAAAATTCCCTTATTTGCGATTTTCTTTGTATTTTTGCAGTCAATTGGCTACTAGTCATCTGTTTTCCCAAGGAAACGTTGTCGAGCCATCTTAGAAACAAAGAAAATAAAACAATAAAAAATAAAAACAAAAAAGTAATGGCAGCATTAGGAACAATTCGAAAAAGAGGTGTCATTCTGGTATGTATTATCAGTTTCGGCCTCTTCGCATTCATCGCTGAGGAAGCTTTCCGTTCTTGTGATTCTGCAAAGAACAACGAACGTCAGCAAGTCGGTGAGGTGTATGGTGAGAAAATCAATGTGCAGGAATTCCAGAAGCTCATTGATGAGTACACCGAAGTGATTAAGATGCAGCAGGGACAAGACAATCTCCCTGAGGAGCAGATGAACCAAGTAAAGGACATGGTTTGGAACTCTTACGTACAGAACAAGATTGTGGCTCACGAGGCAGAGAAACTTGGTCTTACCGTAACAGACGCCGAACTTCAGGACATCTTGAAGACAGGTACCAACCCAATGCTTCAGCAGACTCCTTTTGTCAATCAGCAGACTGGTCGTTTCGACGTAGCTTCTTTGCAGAAGTTCTTGGCTGATTACAAGGCTCAGAAGGCTAATCCTTCAGCTAATGGTCAGATGATGGAGCAATATACCAAGATTTACAACTATTGGTCATTCATCGAGAAGACACTTCGTCAGCAGACTTTGGCTCAGAAGTATCAGTCACTCCTCGCACACTGCTTCCTTTCAAATCCTGTAGAGGCTAAGATGGCTTTCAAGGAGGAGAACGAGGAGAGCAAGATCCAGTTGGCAGCTTTCCCTTACTCAGACATCCAGGATGATAAGGTGAAGGTAGAGGAGAGCGACTTGAAGGCTAAGTATGATGAGTTGAAGGCTCGTTTCAAGCAGCCTGTTGAGACTCGCGACATCAAGTTCGTTGATGTTCAGGTGAGTGCTTCTCAGGCAGACCGCTCTGCTATCAACAAGGAGATGGCTGGTTTCCACGATCAACTCGTAGCAGCTGCTGATCCTACTGAGGTAGTACGCAAGGCTGCATCTACAGTTTCTTACTTGGGTCTCCCTGTTAGCAAGCAGGCTTATCCACAAGACATCGCAGCTCAGCTCGATTCTATGAGCGTAGGTCAGGTTTCTGCTGTTAAGGCAAATGCAGCAGACAACACTTTGAACATCGTGAAGTTGGTTGCTAAGCAGCAGTTGCCAGACTCTGTTCAGTACCGTGTTATCCAGGTTGCTGCTCCTTCAGTAGCTGAGGCTAAGACCAAGGCTGACTCTATCCAGGGTGCTATCGCTGGTGGTGCTGACTTCGAGGCAATCGCTAAGAAGTATGGTCAGACTGGTGAGAAGGCTTGGATGACAACTAAGCAGTATGAGTATGCTCAGACTATGGATAAGGACAACAAGGCTTTCATCAATGCTTTGAATACTCAGGCTGTGAATGCTACTTCTGAACTTCAGTTGGGTCAGGGTTATGTGATCCTCCAGGTTTGCGATCGTAAGGCAATGGTTGAGAAATATACCGCTGCTGTTATCAAGAAGAGCATCGATTTCTCTCAGAATACCTATCGTACCGCTTACAACAAGTTCTCTAGCTTCGTAAGTGCTAACCAGACAGCTGACGATATCTTGAAGAACGCAGCTAAGAGTGGTTACAACGTACAGGACTTGAAGGATGTGACAACATCTGTTCACTACTTGGCAAACATCCACGCTACTCGTGAGGCTTTGAAGTGGTTGTTTGAGGCTAAGGAAGGTGCTGTATCTCCATTGTATGAGTGTGGTGACAACGACCACTTGTTGGTAGTTGTACTCGATAAGATTCATCGCATTGGTTACCGTGGCTTGGATGATCCACAGGTAAAGGAGATGATCAAGGCTGAGGTTATCAAGGACAAGAAGGCTGAGATGATTGAGACTAAGTTGAAAGGTGTGAAGAGCATCGCTGCTGCTAAGGCTAAGGGTGCTAAGGTATCTGATGTTAACCAGATTACTTTCGCCGCTCCTGTATTCGTTGCTTCAAGTGGTGCTAGCGAGCCTGCTCTCTCTGGTGCAGTTGCTGCAACTAAGAAGGGTGCTTTCTCTGCTCACGCAGTAAAGGGTAATGCTGGTGTTTATCTCTTCCTGGTAACAGGTAAGTCTAATCGTCCTGTTAAGTTCGATGAGAAGTCTCAGGAGCAGAAGTGCCGTCAGAAGTCAATGCAGTATGCTGGCAACTTCATGAATGAGCTTTATCTCAACGCAAAGGTTGTTGATAACCGCTATCTTTTCTTCTAATTAGAAAGATAGAGTTAATCATATCATATGTTTTGAGCGTGGTTTCTTTTCGAAGCCACGCTTTTTTTATCCTTTCATGGCGTAGGGATTACGCTCCTAGTCGTATGAGGCTACACTCCTAGTCGTATATCTGTCTGCTCTGCACGGCATCAGCTTCTTCTCTGCACTGCATTATCACACGCTCTGCACGACGTTTTATCTCTTTTGTAACGGACTTTACTTCGTTGGTCAATTAACCTTACTTCATAGCCTAATGAACCTAAGTCCATTTTTTCATATATAAAACCATTATTTGTGGGTAATAAAAAAGCGTACAAACTTTACGTCTGTACGCTTTCTTGAATGATGTGAGAGCTGATAGGCTCTATATCTTTATCATATTCCTTATCCTCGGCTCCACCAATGTTTCTTCTTAGGTGGTTCTTGGCTTGCACCAAGGCTTTCCTTGATGATGGTACGATAGCTTTTCCCTTGACTGATGATTTGATAAATCTGTCCCCAGTCGGGGAGACCACCGATGTTGCGGTCATCAATGAAATAGTCGGCTTTCAACTTGCGGGAGAAGTGGTTGTTGTTCTCAAGACTCTCCTCTGGATAGTCTTTGTTGACAGCCCAGAACTCCACGCCTCTTTCTTTGCACCAATCCACAGCCTCTTGTAAGAGATGTCCTTCTCTCACACTCCATAGGATGAGGCGGTGATGGTCTCTGATGAGCATTTTCAATGTTTCGATGGCGAAAGGTATCTCAGTGCCTATCTTGGGATATTCGTGAGTGACGATGGTACCATCAAAATCTACTGCTATTGTTGCCATCTTTCTTTATCTTTTTACGCTGTCGTCGTTCTTGTCACCATAGTGGCTGTTGCTATAACTGCCATAGGTACCGTAAGCACCATATGAACCATAGCTGCCATAGCCGTACTGCTTGCCGTATGCACCGTAGCTAGCATACTTGCCGTACTTACCATATTTGCCATAGCCGTAGTAGTAGCCATACTTCTTCTTCGACAAATCTACACCGTTCAAGACAATGCTCATATTAGGCATCTTCTTCTCGTAAGCAAGACCATTGATGAGTCCGAAGCTTGACTTCAGGGTGTAATCGGCACGGCAAACGTAAACTGTAGCGTTTGCGATGCGACCCAATGCCAAGGTATCTGTTACGAGACCTACAGGAGCTGTATCAATGATGATATAGTCATAGTGCTCTTTCAATATGTCCATAGTCTCCTCCAAACTCTTTCTTGTAACCAACTCACCTGGGTTAGGTGGTACAGGACCAGCCATCAAGAGGTCGAGGTTGCTGTTGACACCTGAGTTGACAATCTGCTTGTTGACATCATCCCATGTGATATTGTCCTTGATAAGCAAGTTGGTAATGCCATGGTGATGGTCGTCAATCTCGAACAACTCAGCCAAACGAGGCTTACGGATGTCCAAACCTACCAATACGACCTTCTTGCCAAGCAATGCGAAACTGATGGCAACGTTGGAAGCGATGAAAGTCTTACCTTCACCTGATGTGGTAGATGTCATCAAGATGACCTTGTCGTGCTCCTTCATCAAGAACTGCAAGTTGGTACGGAGACTACGGAAAATCTCTTCCATGAGGTTGTTCTTGTTCTCGTGTACCACGATGTCTGCCTTGGTCTTGGCACGGTCGCTGGCGATGGCTACATCGGCGATGATAGGAAGCTTGGTTAACTTCGCTACATCATCATGCCCCTCAATCTTATAGCGGAAGAATGCCAACAAGAAGAGGATAAGGGCTGGAATAGCCAAACCGAGACCGAAGGCGATCATCAATATTATGGAATCCTTTGGAGTTACCTTGCCTGCGAATACAGGGTTGTCTATCAACTTACCCTTGTCGGCTGTAGCTGCCAATGAGATGGAGTTCTCCTCACGCTTCTGGAGCAACATCAAGTACAAGCCAGACTTTACCTCCTGCTGGCGACCAATCTGTGTCAAGATACGTTCTTGCTCAGGGGTATTGCTGATTTGTCCCTGGTATTTGCCCTGTTGAGAAGCGATGCTATTGCGCTGGATGTTCAAGCCGGCACGAGCCTGAGACATCGCACGCTTGATGCTAGCCTGCAAGTCGTCCAACTGGGATGTCAATGGAGTGACGGTAGGAGAGGACTCGCTGGCACTGTGCAACAACTGGTTGCGCTGCAAGGCAATCTCATTGTATTTGTTGATGAGAGAAGTGGCGCTAGCATCGTTCAAACCTACATTGGATGGGATAGGCTGGTGTCTGTTGCTAGGCTCGTTCATGTACTTGGTCAACTCATCGAGCAAGGCAACTTGTGTGTTTGCCTCGTTCAATTTCTGTGCATAGGAGTCAGCGTTGCTGAAGGCTGTAGAGGCATTCATGCTCAACTGTACCATATTGTTGCGCTTTTTGTAGTTCTCCAACTGTCCTTCGGTGTTACCCAACTCTGCGTTGATCTTCTCCAAACGTTGGTTGATGAACTGTTCTGTGCGTACTGCAATCTGGTTCTTGTCCTCGTTGGCTTGTCTGTTATAGACGATGGCGAGTTGCTTCAGATAGTCGATGGCACGTTGTGGAATCTCGTCAGTGATGACGAGTTGCGCAATAGATGTCGCCTTAGTAGAAGGGCTTACGCTGAGGCTTCCCACATACTTGCCAGCGGCAATCTCTGGCGCAATCATGGTCACCTTCAGGCTCTCGCCATCTCTCAACATATAGTTGCCATTCTGTGTGAACTTGACCATACCGACACGTGTGCCGAGAGTGGCTGGCAGTGCGGTGATAACCTTGTCAACAGTGACAGGGCCGGGGTTGTAAGAGTTGTCGTCGATAGGTACGAAGTAAGAGCCTACCACGTGATAGTTTCTGCCTTCTCGTGTAATCTTGAAGCTCATAGGAGCATTGAGCTTTTTCAAGTGCTCATAGTCCATATCTACATTGACTTCCTGCTCACCATAGATCAAGTGGTCCTTGATTCTACCCTCATGGCGGTAGGTGGTGTAGAGTTTGAGGTCATAGACAGCTTGTTGAGCCAAAGTTCTAGACTTCAAAATCTCCATCTCGTTGTCGATACCATTGCTGTTGGAAATGATACCTAGGTTGGCAGAGTTTTGTATGGAGTTACCTCTTCTGCCGTTTTGCTCCTCTTTGATCAACAGCTTCGCTGCTGCCTGGTAGATAGGTGTGGCATAGCGCAGATAGATGTGCGCTGCACCCAAGCAGATAATCAAAGAGAGCACAAACCATTTCCAGTTCAGGATGAGCGTCGTGTAGATCACGGCGAAGTCAAAGCTGGACTTCTCTTCGTTTTCCTGAATACTCTCTAATTCTAAGTTCTTGATTTCTTCCATTATTTTAGATGTTTGTATTTCTACTTGTTATATACCTTATTATATATAGGGGACTACACCTTTTATATATAGGGTAGCCAGAAAGTTGAGCCTGGTTACTAGTATCTCTTGGATTCAGCCAGTTCCATGAGATATTGACCGTAGCCATTCTTTACCATCGGCTTGGCGAGTTCCTTCACCTGCTCGGCTGTAATCCAACCTCTTTTGTAAGCGATCTCCTCCAGGCATGCCACTTTCAGACCTTGGCGTTTCTCGATGCACTCGATGAAGGTGCTGGCTTCCGACAAACTATCGTGTGTACCTGTGTCGAGCCATGCAAAACCTCTCTGCAAGGTACGTACCTTGAGTGCCTTTTGGTTCAGATATTCTTGGTTGACGGTGGTGATTTCCAACTCGCCTCTAGCACTAGGCTTGATGTTCTTGGCTATCTCCACTACGCTGTTCGGATAGAAGTAGAGACCTACCACCGCATAGTTGCTCTTAGGATGCTCAGGCTTCTCTTCGATGCTCAGGCAGTTGCCGTCTTTGTCAAACTCAGCCACGCCATACCGCTCAGGGTCGTTGACATAGTAGCCAAAGACGCTAGCCATTCCCTCTTCCGCAGCCTTCACGCTTTCCTTCAGGAGTCCGGTAAAGCCTGCTCCGTAGAAGATATTGTCGCCCAATACCAAGCATACGTTGTCATCGCCGATGAATTTCTCGCCGATGATGAAAGCTTGGGCAAGTCCATCAGGAGAAGGTTGCTCTGCGTATTCGAAGTGAACGCCCAACTCGCTACCATCACCGAGCAAACGGTGGAAACCAGGCAGGTCGAATGGGGTGGAGATAATCAAAATATCCTTGATGCCAGCCAACATGAGTACGGAGACTGGGTAGTATATCATCGGTTTGTCGAAGATAGGAATCAACTGCTTGCTGATACCTTTCGTAATGGGGTAGAGGCGTGTTCCTGAACCGCCTGCTAGTACTATTCCTTTCATATTCTATAATGGATTATGTTGTTAATATGCGTTCTTGTCGTGGATGATGATGCTCTTGGCTGTCAGGTACATGATGCGGATGTCCAACCAGAAACTCCAGTTCTCGATGTACCAGATGTCTCTCTTGATGCGCTCTTCCATCTGCCAGAGTTCCTTGGTCTCTCCACGATAACCCGTAACTTGTGCCCATCCCGTGATGCCCGGTTTGGAGAAATGACGTACCATGTACTTGTCGATGATGGAACCATATATCTCAGTGTGATGCAGCATGTGAGGTCTTGGACCTACGATGCTCATGTCTCCCCTCAGCACGTTGATGAACTGAGGAAACTCATCGATGTTGGTCTTTCTCATGAAGTTGCCAAAGGCGAACTTGCGAGGATCGTGCTCGGTGGCTTGCACCAAGTCGGCATCCTTGTTGACGTGCATGGAGCGGAACTTCAAACACTGGAAAGTCTTGCCGTTCAATCCCGTTCTTGCTTGACGGAAAAAGATAGGTCCCGGACTCTGAATCTTGATGATGAGTGCGATGATGGGCAAGAATGGAAGCAGACAGAGGCAGACGATGGAGCTGACAATGATGTCGAAGGTGCGTTTGGCGGCACGATTGCCAAATCTCGTCAAGGGCTCCTGGTGATTCGTAAATACGCTCTTGCCCAAGTAGTACAGAGGTTCCAAGCGCAACTTATACTCACCAAACTGTCGAGGCAGGTAGTAGAAGTGAATCACGTTCTTGTCACAATACTGCATCAGGCGAACGATGTAGTCGGAATAGTCGTGCGATAGGCAGCAGAATACTTCCTCGATATTCGTTGGGATGCCATTGATGGTATTGTTAATGGTGTTGTCCATTACTTGGTCCAAGACTTCCATGTTGCCTAAATAGGTCAGGTTCTTGGGTGCATTTGGTATTTCTGTATCAGCATAATACCCATGTACACGGTAGCCTGCCGAAGGGTCTTCTATCAGGGTGGTGTACATTTCGATGATAGCTGGGTCGTTGCCAATAAACATCACGGTCTTGCTGTTTCTGCCCTTGGCTCTAAGGATCTTCAAAATCTGAAGTTCGACGAATCGGGATATGAGCAACATGATGTAGAAAGCGACGGCAAAGAAAAAGCTGAACTTAATGAGTTCATACCCACTCTTGAGCAGGTACGCCATCGTCAAGTTGAAGCATACCATCGTGGTAAGCAGTAACTTGAAGGTACGTCCCAAGACTTGGTAGAACTTCACTCTTCTAAAGTGGATGATAGACGAGAACAGAAACTCTCCAATGAAAAGAGAGAAGTTCAGTACGAACAAAGTTATTTTGTGGGTATGATAAAAAATATGCGGAACTGAGATGTTGTCCCAGCTGACGGCAATGACAAAAAGAATGTTGAGGATGATAAAGTCTGCGACTATTACCAACCATCTTACTAGATCACTTCCTCTGTAAACCTCTTTCATGGGCTTCTTTGATTTGCAACAATTGATTGTGTTGTGTTTGCATATTCAAAAACGATGCAAAGGTAGTGAAATATTTCCATATCTTAAAATAAATAAGGTAAAAAGTTTCATTTTTACAAGAAATATATGCATACGGCGCAAAAAACAAGCTCTGAATTTTGATATTTTGCGATTTTGTTGTATTTTTGCAGAATAAAACAGAATTTAAAAGTAAAGATTAATAAGAAATGGGAATATTTTCAAAACTATTCGGTCGTAAAACTGAAGAGAATAAAGTAGGTGGTATGGAAGATTACATGACCTTGGTTCGTGTCTATTTCCAGGCAGCCTTGGCTTCTCAGTTGGGCATTACCAATTTGGCAATGCTTCCCGACCTCCGTGTATTCAAAACGACTTTCCACGTTCCTACCGTCAACAACCGATTGGGTATCGGCGAGAAGTCGCAGGTCAAGAAGATGATGTCTAGCATCTACAATACCGACGATGACTATTTCAAGGAAATCGACCAGAGCATCCGTAAGAATTGCAAGAAATTGCAAGATGTCAATGTATATTTGATACAGTTCCAGACCTTCACGCAAGACTTGATGATGCTGATGGGCAACTTGATGAAGTTCAAGCTCCGCCTTCCTTCCTTCATGAAGAAAGCGCTCTATAATATGACGCAAAAGACCGTGGATGACATCTTCAACAAGAATGACTTCTCCGATCCTAGCGTGCTGAAGACTGTCGTACAGTTGCGCCAGTTGAATCATCGTCTCGGATTCAGCCAGAAGTGGGTGACAGACTTCACTTATCAAGTAGTGATGTTGGCGAAGAAAGAGCCACGTCCTTCAGATGAGGAGGTAGAGAAAGCCAAGGCTAAGATGGGCAAGTAACCCTCTTATTCATTAAATTTAATAAAAATATGGGGCGAATATTTGTCTCTTTCAAATTATTCCCTTATATTTGTAGCCAAAAAGAAGTGTAATGAGTGCTAATGAGAAAAACATCAATACGTTTGCTACTAGAGTAAGGCAGATGATACTCAAGTTTGATGAACTCAAACAGGAGAACAACGATCTGTATGCGATGGTAGATGAGCGTGATGCCAAGATCAAGCAGCTTGAGTCTCAGTTGACTCAGGCTAAGCATGATTATGAGAGTCTCAAGATGGCAAAGATGATGACCATCTCGGATGCGGACATGGAGGCTACACAGAAGCGCATTGCCAAGTTGATCAGAGACGTGAGCAAGTGTATCACGCTCTTGAGTGATAATTAAAACAAAGCATCATGGCAGATCAGAGTGAAGAGAAATTATCGATAAGATTGCATGTGTATGATACCGACCTCACCGTGAGAATACCACGGGAGGACGAGGAGTATTATCGTAAGTCGGGTAAGCTGATAGATGATATTGTCAATTCATACACCAAGATTTTCAAGGGACGTAAGAGCGACAAGGAGATACTCTATATGGCGCTCATCGACATAGCCTTGAGATATGAGAAGGAGTCGGGAAAGAACGACACCAAGCCTTATGATGATATTCTCACCAAGTTGACTGCCGAGATAGAGGAGGCTTTGAAGTGAGAATACTAATAAATACATAATATAAATGATAACAATAATCGCCGCTCTTGTAGCCCTCGTCATCGGTGGAGCTATAGGGTTTTTCATTTTCCGTTATGTCATTAAGGGAAAATATAATGAAATGATAGAGGCCGCCAACAAGGAGGCTGAAGTAGTAAAAGAAAAGAAACTTCTCGAAGTAAAGGAGAAATTCCTCAATAAGAAAGCTGAGTTGGAAAAAGAGGTACAACAGCGTAACTCTCGCATCCAGCAGAGTGAGAACAAGCTTAAGCAGCGTGAGATCTCCCTCAACCAGCGCCAGGAGGAACTCGGTCGCCGCAAGCAGGAGGTAGAACAGTACCAGCAGCGTGTGGATAACGAGAAGAAACTCCTCAGCGTAAAGCAGCAGGAACTGGAGAAGATGCAGAAGCAGGAGCAGGCTAAGTTGGAGGAGCTCTCTGGCCTCAGTGCAGAGGAAGCTAAGCAGCGCTTGGTGGAGAGCCTCAAAGACCAGGCTAAGTTGGATGCTGCCAGCTACATCAATGAGATTATGGACGATGCCAAGCTCAATGCCAACCAACAGGCTAAGAAGATTGTCATCCAGACTATTCAGCGTGTGGCAACTGAGACAGCCATCGAGAACTCCGTATCTGTATTCCATATCGACAATGATGAGGTCAAGGGACGTATCATCGGTCGTGAGGGTCGTAACATCCGTGCCTTGGAGGCTGCCACCGGTGTTGAAATCGTAGTGGATGATACCCCAGAGGCTATCGTTATCTCTGCTTTCGACCCTATCCGTCGTGAGGTTTGTCGCTTGGCTCTCCACCAGTTGGTAGCCGATGGCCGTATCCACCCAGCTCGTATCGAGGAGGTGGTAGCCAAGGTGAAGAAGCAGTTGGAGAACGAGATTATCGAGACCGGTAAGCGTACAGCCATCGACTTGGGTATCCATGGCTTGCATCCAGAGTTGATTCGTATCGTAGGTAAGATGAAGTATCGTTCTTCTTACGGTCAGAACCTCTTGCAGCACGCTCGTGAGACTGCCAATCTCTGTGCTGTAATGGCTTCAGAGTTGGGCTTGAATCCTAAGAAGGCAAAGCGTGCCGGTTTGCTCCACGATATTGGTAAGGTGCCAGACGAGGAGAGCGAGTTGCCACACGCATTGTATGGTGCCAAGATTGCAGAGAAGTATAAGGAAAAGCCAGACATCTGCAACGCTATTGGTGCTCACCACGACGAGATGGAGATGAATACCTTGTTGGCTCCTATCGTACAGGTTTGCGATGCTATCTCAGGTGCTCGCCCTGGTGCTCGCCGTGAGATTGTAGAGGCATATATCAAGCGTCTGAACGACTTGGAGGCTATCGCCATGAGCTATCCAGGTGTAACCAAGACTTACGCTATCCAGGCAGGTCGTGAGCTTCGTGTCATCGTTGGTGCTGATAAGATGACTGACGAGGAGAGTACAAAGCTCTCTGACGAGATTGCTACCAAGATTCAGAATGAGATGACTTATCCAGGTCAGGTGAAGATCACTGTGATTCGTGAGACACGTAGCGTAGCATACGCAAAGTAAATTTAAGTGAAGAACGAAGAGTGAAGAATTCTATAGCTTTCGTTCTTGAGAAATATAAAAAGCCGTCCTCGTTATCGGGGGCGGCTTTTTTATATTTTAAGCATACGAGTGCATACCCGTAAGGAAGTAGTTGACACCGAAGTAAGTCATCACGATGCTCAGGAAGGCGAGGGTGATGTAGATGTGATAGGCGAGGGGCTTGCGGAAGATAGGCAAGCTCTGCGTGTGTACTACCACTGCATATATCATAAAGGTGATGAGCGCCCAAGTCTCCTTGCTGTCCCAACTCCAGTAATTGCCCCAACTGACATTTGCCCAGATGGCACCGATGAAGATACCGAAGCCCATACAGGTCAAGGCTGGATAGAGGAAAAGGCGGCTCAATGCTTGCAGTTCTTCGCCGTGGCTGCGCATGCAGATGCCCATGATGCCACAGATGAAGGTGAGTGACAACAAGGCATAGCTCATCATGATGATGCTAACGTGGATGCTGAGCAGCGGACTGTTCAGTACTGGCATCATCTGCCCGATGGCTGGGTCCATTTGGTTGATGTGGCTCACGAGCAAGAAAAAGCCGGACAGCAAGAAACCAAATACCATTACGATGCGGATTCTGAACTGCATCAGGAGGGCTATCAGCATCACAAGCCATGCCACGCTCAACATACTCTCATATCCATTCGACAGAGGTATGTTGCCACTGATGATCCATCTTAGCACGAGTCCGAAGGTCAAGGCTAGGAAGGAGATGCCCAATAGGATAGGGAGGGCGATGTCCAAAACCTTGAAACAGCGTTTCTTGGTCATGCGATAGATAGTATAGAAGAGGGCGATGAAGCCCAGCGTCAAGTTCACCATGAAGAGGATGGTAGCGAAAGGGAAGGCATTGTTGATGCGCTCTGCCTTATATTGGGTCTTCGAAGGCAAGGAGTTGCCACCGCTCACTTCCTGGTATTTCTTCATCTTGTCGAAGAAGATGTTTACTCGCTCCGTGTTTCCAGCCTTTA
>ULUS01003809.1_pt1 | contig 29670 bp, 23 predicted proteins | sample 1958761 | NCBI WGS metagenome assembly ULUS01 (sample SAMEA4835767, study PRJEB28245) | human gut metagenome | biome: gut microbiome; material: fecal sample | place: Denmark | collected 2008
GTTAGCTACTATCTTTACATCCATGGTCCCATGGTGACCAAGGCTGAACTGATGGTCATACGTTCTTTGGATTATTACAGGCGCAAACTTTTGGAGTGCTTTGTCTACGTAGCAGAACCGGATAAAGACGATACTCCGCCTGTAAAGAATATCTTGAAATACGGCAAACACCAGTGGGTGGGCATGGTGAAAGTTCCATTTTATGAGCGGAAAGGTGACAAAAGCGGTTATTATGGTTATCCTTACAAACATTACCTGAAATACGATTTCCACTATGGAGACTATGTGAAGGCTGGCTTTGTGGCATCACAGGATGCAGGAGAGCCCTTTTTCGCTGATAAGAACAACTGGGGCTACGATTATTATTCCTATTATTTCCTGTTGCGTAATTGGGGACGTATGAAAGCTTTTGCATTAGGCAAATACCGTATATCTTGGGGGTTAGGACTTGTCATCAACAACGACTTCAATCTCGGTAAACTCATTTCACTCTCAACCCTTGGCCGGGTATCGCCAGGAATCAAAGCACATTCCTCGTTGTCCGATTACAACAATATGCAAGGCATAGCTACTACAGTAGCACTCGGCAAGCACCTTGACTTATCCGCCTTTTTCTCCTATCGGTCTATTGATGCCACGCTCAACAAGGAAGACCTATCGATTGCCACGATACTGAAGACGGGGTATCACCGTACAAAAAGCGAACTTCAGCGAAAAGCCAATTCTCAGCAGATGACCTCAGGTGTCCGGCTCTCTTATGCTAACGGTGGATTAAGATTGGGGGTGAACGGCTTGTATACCTGGCTCAACAGAGATCTAAAACCAAACATTCAGCAATATTACCGACGATATTATCCACAAGGCGATCATTTTACTAATGCCAGCATCGACTATTCATACGTTCACTACAGATGGTCTGTCAAGGGAGAAACAGCCGTCAATGCCAATCTAAATAGGGCCACACTCAATATTGTTGGCTTTCAGTTGTCGTCGTCCTTAACGACCATGTTGCTTCATAGGTTTTATTCCTACAAATATTCCTCCCTCTTCGCCAGTAGTTTTTCTTCTGGGGGAAGTGTCCAAAACGAGAGTGGTGTATACTTGGGCGTCAACTATAATCCAAGCACATCCTTTTCTCTGATGGCCTATGTTGATATGGCCTATTTCCCGTGGAAGCGTTATCAGAGTTCAGCATCTTCTCACGCTTACGACAATTTGATACAACTCACTTGGCGCAAGAACAGCTGGACGGCTTCCGCCCGCTATCAGCTAAAGATGCGTGAGAAGGACAACAAAAAGAAAACGCGACTTGTCTATGATACGACTCATAGAGGTAGAGTATGGATAAAATATGAAAACACATCCTTTTCCAACAGATTTCAACTGGACGGCGTATTATCTCGCTATAAGCAACAGAGTATGGGATGGATGCTAACCAATAACACAAGCCTTGTATGTGGAAAGAATCTGAAAGCCGGTGTTACTATGGGGTATTTCCATACAGACGACTACAGCGCTCGTATTTATGCCTACGAACCCGGTTTGCTTTACACTCTTTCCTATGGCATGTATTATGGCAAAGGGCTGCATGGTGCCATTAACCTTCGTTGCGCCTTCGGCAAGCGAGTTTTGGTTATAGCCAAGATGACCACAACCAAGTACTATGACCGCGACAAAATATCAAGCGGCCTTAGTGAAATAGCACGTTCTTCGATGTCGGATTTGCAGCTGCAAATGAAGTTAACTTTATAAACATTTCCTCCTTGCCATGACTTTGCGCGTTGTTTCCCATGTTACCGTTGTTCAGACGTTTTCACAAAATTCCAACGGGTGAAGTCGAAAAGTCCACGATCTGTGAGTTTCAGTTCGGGAATGACAGGCAGGCACATAAAGGCCATTGTGATGAACGGAGCCTGTAGTGAGCATCCTGCTCGCCGGATTGTGTCGCGTAGCAGTGAACTGCGATAAGCTATTTCATGTCCGCTCAAGGGTGATATGAGTCCTGCTATGGGCAATGCCGTGTCGGTCATCTCACCGCTCGCCAATGCCACCTGTCCGCCCTTCATCTCTATCACGCGGTTGACAGCTTTCACAATGTATTCGTCGCTTGAACCTATTGCCACGATATTGTGGCAGTCGTGGGCTATTGAGGCTGCCATGGCACCATCTTTAATGCCAAAGCCCCGTATGAGTCCCGTCACAGGCCGTGCATTTGCGTCGTAACGGTTATACACCACAATCTTCTGCACTTCCCCCCAGGCATAGCGACTGTCTTTAAGTGGATTACCCGTCACCAACACTTCCTCATTCTTGGTAAGCAGGCTGCCGTCGAATGCGTGGATGATACGTACCGTGTCACCGCTTTGGATAGGCAGATGAATATCGTCGGCTGTGATGGGAGTGGCAAGGAATCGGTTGGGGTAATTGTCAAGGATAGCCATCTGATTGTTAATGGACTTGGCTTGCGACTGTATGGTACTCAAGAAGGAATTGCAGTTGTACACCTCCTTACCTTTCACGACCGTGAGAAGCACACGGAAATGTGATGATAGGTTATTCACAGCTATAAAGTTGGCAGCATCACCTTCATGGAGCAGTCCCCACGACAGATGATAGTGACGTTGTGGTGTTACGCAGACCGCTTGCAGGATGTCCCACAGATTGTAACCGTCGCCGATGGCACGTGCCACTATGCGGTTGATGTGTCCACGTATCAAGTCGTCTGGGTGACAATCGTCCGTGCAAAACATTACTTTGTCAGGATACTCCTTCAGCAGAGGGATGAGTGCCTCATAGTTTTTGGCCGCCGAACCCTCGCGTATTTGGACGATCATACCGGCTTCCACACAGGCCCTTGCTTCCTCGAGAGTCACACACTCGTGTTCTGTGGAGATGCCTGCCGCAGCATAACGTCTGCGCTCCTCGCCCACCAAACCTGGAGCATGTCCGTCTACAGGTTTGCCATAGCGCTTGGCTGCCGCTATCTTCGCCATCACTTCCTTTTCGCCGGCAAGCACGCCGGTAAAGTTCATCATTTCTGCAAGGAACCCAATGTCGTCTCGCGCCATGAGTTCCTCTATGTCATGACTGTCGAGCGTGGCACCGCTGGTTTCTATTTCCGTGCCACACGAAGGAACACATGAGGGGGCACCGAAACAGAAATTGAACCGTATGTGCTTGCCGCTCTTAATCATGAATTCTATTCCTTCGCGTCCGAGAACGTTTCCAATCTCGTGAGGGTCTGCCACAACGCCTATAGTACCTTGCTCCACTGCTACGCGGGCAAATTCGGCCGGCACCATCATACTGCTCTCTATGTGCACATGACTGTCAATGAAACCGGGCATCAGATAAGGCGCGTCTGCCGCTATTCCATGGCATGGGGCGATGCTACTTATCACTCCGTTTTCCACCGTCACCTCACCATCGTAAATACGGCGTGCGACAACGTCTACTATATGTCCTTTGTATTTCATTGACAAATTATTTTTAGTGAGTTAAAGGAATATGTATTTCAGCACAAAGAGCACGGCAAGAATCAGCGTGCTGGCTTTCATGCTCTTGACTTGACCGCTCAACAGGTGAAGCACCACCCAACAGATAAGCCCCATCAGGATGCCATTGGAGATGCTGTAGGTCATAGGCATGAGCACGATGCAGAGGAAGCAAGGAATGGCCGTCAGGAAATCTTGGAAGTCTATATCCTTGATGTCACCCATCATCATCACGCCTACCAGAATCATGGCTGGTGCCGTGGCTTGTGAGGGGATGGCAAGAAAAAGGGGAGAGAAGAACATGGCCAGCACAAAGCATGCTGCCACCACGATGGCCGTCAGGCCACTGCGTCCTCCGGCGTTCACTCCCGCAGCACTTTCCACGTAGGTGGAAACGGTGGACGTTCCAACCAGTGCACCAAACGTAGTGCCTATGGCATCTGCCATAAACGCCTTGTTGAGTCCGTGCATATAGCCGTTCTTTTCCACCATACCGGCTCTTTGTCCTACGCCGATAAGCGTACCCAATGTGTCAAACATGTCCATAAACAACAGTGTGAACACGCAAATCACCATGTCCATACTGCAGATATTGCTCCATTCCATCTTGCAAAAGATGGGTGAAAGGCTTGGCGGAGCGCTCACGAAGCCACCGAGGTGGGTGAGTCCCATGGGGATACCGATGATAGTTGTGGCCAGAATGCCAATGAGCAGAGCACCTGTGATTCTGCGCACCAAGAGCACTGCACTGAGCAGAATGCCGAACAGGGCCAGCAGCACAGAGGGTGTATGAAGATTGCCCAAGGTTACCAATGTGGCTTCACTTCCCGTGATAATGCCCGCATTGTGCAGTCCGATGAACGTGATAAACAGTCCGATGCCCGGCGAGATGGCCTTGCGCAACTGCAGGGGCATGGCTTCCACAATCTTGTTGCGCAAACCGCTGAGCGTGAGCAGAACGAAGATGATGCCCTCAATGAATACGGCTGTAAGGGCAAACTGCCAGCTGTAGCCCATGGTGAGCACTATGGTATAGACAAAGAAAGCGTTGAGCCCCATGGCGGGAGCCAGTGCAAAAGGCAACTTGGCGTAAAGGCCCATAATCACCGTGGCCACGATAGAAGAGAGAATGGTTGCGGTAAACACGGCTCCGGCATCCATGCCCGACTGACTAAGCAGGGCTGGCTGAACAGCCAGGATATAGGCCATGGTAAGGAAAGTGGTAATACCGCCTACTATTTCTTTCTTCAGCGACATGGTGGCAGGGTCAAACCTGAACAGCGTTTGGAGTTGATTCTTCATTACAAGTTTTCGGTAAAAGGTACAGCATCTATGCATTTAATGTTCTTAGCCAACTGTTCCGCACTGCTGGCTCCTACCAGTACGGAGGTGACACCCTGCTGGTGCAGAATCCATGCCAGCGCCATCTCAGCCAGCGTCTCGCCTCGGCTTTCAGCCACAGTGTTCATGTGGCGCAGCTTGTCGAGCAGTTCCGGTGTGAGTATGTCGGGTTTCAGGAAGTGTGCTCTCTTCATGCGCGAGTCTTCGGGAATACCGTGCAAATAGCGGTCGGTGAGCAGTCCTTGTGCCAGGGGCGAGAAGGAGATGAAGCCAATGCCGTGACTATGGCAATAGTCGAGTACGCCCTCTTCCTGTGGAGTACGGTCGAGCAGGTTGAGCCTTCCCTGATAGATGAGCAGCGGCACGTCGTGGGCTTTCAGGTAAGCGTCTGCCACCTTCAGCGCTTCGAGCGGCCAACGACTGATTCCCACATAGAGAGCCTTGCCTTGGCGCACCATGTCGACCATGGCTTGAAGGGTTTCTTCAAGCGGTGTGTTGGGGTCGTAGCGATGGCTATAGAACAGGTCTACATAGTCCAGGTGCATGCGCTTGAGACTCTGGTCAAGACTGGCCATGAGATATTTGCGCGAACCCCAATTGCCATAGGGGCCTTCCCACATGTCGTAACCTGCCTTGGTAGCAATGAAAAGTTCATCGCGGTAGGGACGGAAACTGTCGTCCATCAACTTGCCCATGGTTTCTTCTGCCGAACCATATACCGGTCCGTAGTTGTTGGCCAGGTCGAAATGAGTGATGCCGTGGTCGAAGGCATGATGAGTGATTTGGCGGGCACGCTCGTAAGAGTCTACACTGCCGAAGTTGTGCCAGAAGCCGAGACTTATTTTCGGAAGCAACACGCCTGAACGTCCGCAACGGCTATACATCTGCTCGCTCCTGCCATAACGGTCGGCTGCCGCCTGGTAATGTTGTTTAAGTTCCATAGTCTACTTGTCTTTATCTTGATCGGAATGAATGAGCTGCAGCAGTTTCTCCACCGCCTCTTCTTCAGGAATGTTCTTTTCCACACACACCTTTTTCCGATAGAGTGAAATCTTGTGGGGTCCGGCTCCAACATAGCCATAGTCGGCATCCGCCATTTCGCCTGGGCCATTGACTATGCAGCCCATAATGCCTATCTTGAGTCCCTTCATGTCGGCAGTGGCTGCCTTGATGCGGGCAATGGTGGTGCGGAGGTCGTAGAGTGTGCGGCCGCAGCCAGGACAACTGATATATTCTGTCTTGGATGTGCGCAGTCTGCCTGCCTGCAGTATGCCGAAAGCCGTGTCTTCAACCACTTCGGGAGCTATGTCGCCGTCGTTCATCAGCCACAGGCCGTCGGTAAGCCCGTCTATCATCAGTGCCCCCATATCGGCAGCAGCCTCCAGTTGGAAGTCGCCTTTCTCGTTGGCACTGTGATGATACATCTCGCAGAACACCACGGGATTGAACAGACCGCGGCACATCATCTCGTGCACCAGTGCGCGCTGGTCGCCCAGACGGTTCTGGTGAGTGGTCATGCACACCACTACTACCTCCGGATGGTTGCGCAGGCAGGCCTGATACTCCTCGGCTGAAACTCCAAACTGGAGCACCAGGAACTTGAGTGGAGCCTTGCAGGCGCTGACGAACGGCATGGCTGTAAGTGGATAGATGGGATAGATGGAAAGTTCGGGATGTGCCGACACGGCATCCTGATAGGCGTTGAAGTCTATGATGTATTTCTGTTCTTTCCTCGTGTTTTCTGGCAAGTGGCTTCCCACATACACGTAGTCGGCCTTGAAAGCATGGTCTGTGGGCTTGTAGCTGCTCACCACAATGGGCACATTGGTGCCGCCAATGCCACAGACGGCCCGCGTGTTGCGGCGTTCGGGACGCAGCCAGTCAAACTTGCCGTAGGCCTCGCCCGGCACCATCATGTGGCCTGCATGTGCCCCGATATAGTCTACCAGGTGACGGGCCACTGGTATTTCGGCTTCGGGCTCTTCACTGAGCGACACGCGCACGGTGTCGCCAATGCCGTCGGCCAGCAGGGCACCAATGCCCACGGCACTCTTGATGCGACCGTCTTCGCCCTCTCCAGCCTCGGTCACGCCGAGATGAAGCGGATAGTGCATGTCTTCCTTTTCCATCTCGCTCACCAGAAGGCGCACGGAGCGTACCATGACAACCGTGTTTGAAGCCTTGATGGAGATGACCACATTGTCGAATTGTTCCCGCTTGAAAATGCGGAGAAACTCCATGCAGCTCTCCACGATGCCTTCGGGCGTGTCTCCATAGCGGCTCATGATGCGGTCGGAGAGCGAGCCGTGGTTCACGCCGATGCGCACGGCCGTGTGGTTTTCCTTGCAGATGTTGATAAACGGAACGAGCCGGTCTTCTATCTTCTTGATTTCTTCGGCATACTCCTGGTCGGTGTATTCCAGTTTCTTGAACGTGCGTGCAGGATCCACATAATTGCCGGGATTGATGCGCACCTTCTCGGCATAGAGGGCCGCAACGTCGGCCACATGCGGATTGAAGTGCACGTCGGCCACAAGGGGAGTGTCGTAGCCGTCGGCACGGAGAGCCGCATTGATGTTCTGGAGGTTTTCTGCCTCACGCACTCCTTGGGTAGTCAGGCGCACCAGTTCGCCTCCGGCATCAATGATGCGCTTGGCTTGAGCCACGCTTCCCTCGGTGTCGGTGGTCTTTGTAGTGGTCATCGACTGGATGCGCACGGGGTTGTCGCCACCCATTTGGATGGCCCCCACTTGCACCACACTCGACTGCCGCCGCTGGTAATTGAACAGGTCCATGACTTAGTTGGTCTTGAAATCATACTTCACCTCGGCAAGATCGGCATTGGCCTTCTCTATCTTCTTGCCCAGTCCGGCCTTGTATTCCTCCATCTTGCGGTCTATGTCGTCATCGGCAAGAGCCATCATCTCGGCAGCCAGGATGGCCGCGTTCATGGCTCCGTTGACACCCACTGTAGCCACAGGTATGCCTGGAGGCATCTGGATGATGCTGAGCATGGCGTCGAGACCGTCGAGCATGCCTTTGATGGGCACACCGATAACGGGCAGGGTTGTGGATGCCGCAATCACTCCAGGCAATGCGGCAGCCATGCCGGCACCGGCAATGATGACACGTATGCCGCGAGCCTTTGCACCTTTGGCAAACTGTTCCACAGCATCGGGTGTGCGATGTGCGGAGAGTGCATTCACTTCAAACGGTATCTGCATGTCGTTGAGAAACTTGCAGGCCTTTTCCATTACGGGCAGGTCACTGGTGGAGCCCATGATGATACTTACTAATGGTTTCATGTCTATGTATGTTTTTGTTTTTACATTATCGCTATGGTGTAGTAGGCGGTGAGCAGTCCGATGCCGAATCCGCCCAGCACTTGTGAGAGCGTGTGCTGGCGAAGAATCATGCGGCTCGTGCCCACCATTCCTGCGACGAGCATCACCAGGCAGAACCACCACGTGGGGTTGAAAAGGAAGATGCCCGAGAAGGCTATCAGTGCTCCTGCCACACCGCCGATGGCAGCCGTATGGGTGGAGATCTTCCACCACACGTTGATGATGGCGCAAAGCACTTGCAGGAAGAGGGCAGCCATGAGAATGCTACCCATGAAATGGGGTATGTGGAACGTCTCCATCAGATAGAGACAAACGAAATAGCAGAGAATGGAAAGGGTGTAGGGCACCATGCGACGCTCCTTAACGCCCAGTTCGATGGGCGACCAGCCTTGGTAGCGGCGATAGAAGTGGATGAGCATGGTGGGAAGAAGGATGGTGAAGAGATAGACCATGCACAGCACAAAAATCTTGTAGCCGGTGGGCATCAGACTCAAGTAGCTGAGGAAAAAGAGCACGGCCAGTCCCAGGAGAGGCAGGTAGAATGGGGTGAACAGCATGCTCATCACCCGTGCTATCAGTATAATTGTCTTGTTGTTCATGCTTTGCGTAATCTTGCCACAGGTATTCCCAGCTGCTCTCTGTATTTGGCTATCGTGCGGCGTGCTATGGGAAATCCCTTGCGTTCCAGTTCGGTTCTCAGGGCATCATCGCTCAGGGGCTTGTGCTTGTCTTCGCCGTCTACTATTTCCTTGAGGGCAATCTTGATTTTGCGCGTAGAGAGTTCCTCGCCGTCTTCCGTGGTATAAGACTCCGTGAAGAAGTAGCGCAGCGGAAAGGTTCCCCACCGGGTCTGGGCGTATTTCACGTTGCTCACTCGCGAGATGGTGGAGATGTCGAGTCCCGTCTTGTCGGCAATGTCTTTCAAGGTCATCGGACGGAGGTCTGCCTCGTCACCGTCGATGAAGAACTTGTGTTGCCAGGCTACGATGGCTTTCATGGTGACGTAGAGTGTGTGGCGCCGTTGCTTCACTGCTTCAATGAAACTCTGCGCCCGGTCCACCTTCTGCTTGGCATAGAGCAGTGCTTCCTTGGTCTCCCGGTTCATGCCGCGCTTGTTCTGCTTGTAGGTGTCGAGCATGTCGAGAAACGAGGGAGACACGTAGAGGTCGGGTATGCGCCCCTTGTTGATGGTGAAGTTCACGTGGTTGTCGGCGTCCGTGTCTACAATGAAGTCGGGCGTAATCTGCTCCATGTTGCGGCCCATGGTCTCGCCCATGGAGGCCCCGGGCTTGGGATTGAGTTTCAGAATCTCGCTCTGAAGGGCTGTTATCTGGCTGTCGGTGAGCGAGAGATGCTGCTTGATGCGGTCCCAACGTTTCTTGAGGAAATCGTCGTAACATTCGTCAATGACTTGATAGAGCAGCATGTTGACGGGGTTACCTTTCTTGCGTTCCACCTGCAGGAGCAGGCATTCCTTGAGATTGCGGGCACCTATGCCGGCCGGGTCAAAGTCTTGCAGCACATCGAGCATATCCTTGAGTTCCCCTTTGCTGGCATCTATGTTGTGATAGATGGCGAGTTCGTCTTCAATGGAATCGAGAGGCTTGCGGAGCAAACCGTCTTCATCGAGCGAACCAATCAGGTATTCAAGTATATAGCGTTGCTTGTCGGTAAGTTCGAGTTCGCCTACCTGTTCGTTGAGTTTGTCGTAAAAAGAAGTGGAGTCGCCATAGACCTGCTCTTCATAGTCGGCAGTTTGGCGCGAATTGTTCACGTGTTCATAGTCGGGCAATGCGTCGTCCTTGCCAATGGAGTCGAGCACCGAGTCGAGTTCGTCCTTGCGGTTTTCCCGTTCAGAGTAGTCTTCGAACGATTCTTCACCATCAGGTTCCTCAGTTGTAGAAGGCTCGTTGTCGGCATGGTTGTCGTTCATGGCATCGTCGGGCGATGCGCTTTCCATGGCGGGATTGTCGTCGAGCTCCATCTCTACATTCTGCTCCAGTTCGGCCAAAGGCATTTCCAGCATCTTCACAACCATCATCTGCTGTTGTGAAAGCTTTTGCAACTGTTGCAGCTTTTGGGCTTGTGTCTGAATGAGTTTCTGTGGCATAAACTATCTGCGTGAATTATATTGTCATGCAAAAGTACATAAAAACGGAATATGCGCAAAATATATCACGACATAAAATAAGCCAAGCAAGAGATTTTTGTTGAGCACATATTATGCCTTCTGCCGGTTCTTTGTCAATGCAAAGGGCAGATGCAAGCCTACCGGAGTTTGTCTGGGCTTGAATCTTTTCACCTTGAGGCCATACTATACGGGCAAAAGACATCTGTAGATACGGTTCTAATGGCGCATCCGCTTCGGTCGGCTGCAAAGGCATGACAACCGGTACAGGAGTATCAAACAACCCTGTTGCAACTCGCTAATGGCAGACTTACGGTGCGTTAGTGGCAGACTTGCACTCGTTCCCTCTGCTTGGGCATTCATTGCCCACTGCCTGGGCATCGAGTGCCCGAATAGCAGGACAGACTTTGGGCACTCCACTTGAACTTGACGAGTGATAGATAAGTGATAGATGTGAGGGATAGTAAACCATCTATCACGCATCTATCACTCCATTTATATCACTCATATTCAATAAAATAATGTAAAGTATCAAGAAAAGTGATAGATAGTGGTGAAAAAACGAAAAACTTTTCCTGCGTGCGCGTGCGCGCGAGAGCAGTCATCAAAAAAGGCGGCAAGAGTGTCAATCAGAGCAGTGATGGGACTTGAATGGGGCTTTCAAAATCCTGAACAGGAATAAGTCAGAATCAAGGTTTTGACAGAAAACACAAAATAAAAGCACCTGTCTTTACGTTATTATGTCAACAGACATAACAATGATGAAAATGAGAATACCATACATACGGACTACCGTCTCGGCAATGCTCTCCTTGTTGCTCTTCTGGACGTCACTACACGTCAAGGCAGCAACAATAGGGACGTGGAAAGCCTATATGGCTTATCGGGACATAACGGAAATAGCAAAGGGTGGCAACAACTTCTATGTGTTGGCATCAAAGAGTCTTTACAGATACAACACCAGCGACAATAGCATACAGACTTTCGACAAGGCAAGCACCTTGAGCGACTGTGAAATTGCCCACATAGCGTGGTGCAGTTCAGCCCGTAAGCTCGTCATCCTTTACAGCAACAACAACATAGACATTCTCAGCGAGAACTCTGACGTGGAAAACGTGTCTGCCTACTATAACTACAGCAGCAGTTTTGACAAGACCGTCAACGACATCTACGTAAGGGGTAACAACGCCTACCTGTCAACGGGGTTCGGCATCGTGCAACTCAATGTGAAGACTGCCGAAATAAGCAACACCTACAATTTGGGATTCAAGGTGGACTACAGCTACATTGAGGGCAACAGCATCTATGCCGCCTCGTCCACCCAAGGACTCTACAAGGCGCTGCTCACAGACAATCTGCTGGACAAGAACAACTGGAAACGGACGGCTGCCTATACGCCACAGGCCAAGACTATTGACCCCGACTGGCTCACTCTGGTGAAAGGACTGAATCCCGGCGGTCCTAAATACAACTTCTTCGAATACATGAAGTTTACCGACGGCAAGCTCTACACTTGTGGCGGCGGTTACAACACCCTCGACGACTCCATGCGTCCGGGCATGATACAGGTGCTGAACCCCGATGCCGACGAATGGCAGATATACCAGGACCAACTCGACACTATCACTGGCGTGAAATACGTGTCTATCAACTGCATAGCCGTAGACCCGCTGGACAGCAAACACGTGTTCGGGTCCGGCAAGAACGGACTCTACGAATTCTATGACGGCAAGTTCAAGAATCATTTCAACGAAGACAACAGTCCCATCGTTTCGGTGTACAGAGACAACAACAGAGACTATACGTTCGTGTTCTCTGTCATCTTCGACAAGGAAGGAAACCTGTGGGTCTACAACAGCTACAACGACCGCGACGTGTCATTGCTGGAGTTCACGAAAGACAGGGAATGGAAGAGTTTTCCGCACCAGGAAATGCGTTGGGACGGCACAAGCGTGGAGAGAGCCATTCGACAGCCCATGTGGGACAGTCGCGGACTGCTTTGGACGGTCAACGAAGACTACGCCAAGCAACTATTTAACTGCTACCAACCCAGCACGGATGCCGTGAAAGTGTACAGCAAGTTTGTCAATGAAGATGGTGAGGAGTTGGTTTTCTCCGACGGCAACAACGGATTTCACTGCATTGCCGAAGACAAAGAGGGGAATATCTGGGTAGGTTCACAGTTGGGCCCCATGTATCTTTCCGCAGAAAACATTGCTTCGGGCGACGAAACGCTGACCCAAGTGAAAGTGCCGAGAAACGACGGAACCAACTATGCAGACTACCTGCTTGCCAACATTCAGACCACTGCCATAGCCGTAGACGGTGGCGGACGGAAATGGTTCGGCACGAACGGCAACGGCGTGTACCTCATCAGTCAGGACAACATGACCCAGATTCACCATTTCCTCACCACCAACAGCGACCTGATTTCCAACGTCATAAAGTCGATAGCCATCAACGAAAAGACCGGTGAGGTGTTTTTCGGCACAGACAAGGGCTTGTGTTCCTATATGAGCGATGCCACTGGCACCAACGAGGAGATGACCAAGGACAACGTATACGCCTACCCCAATCCTGTGCGCCCGGGCTATGAAGGAAACATTATGGTTGTAGGCTTGTCATACAATGCCGATGTAAAGATAACCACAGCCAACGGAACTCTTGTGGCACAAGGAACGAGCACAGGCGGTTCGTTCTCGTGGAACGGATGCGACCTGCACGGCAAAAAGGTGGCAAGCGGCGTATATATGGTTGAAACGGCAAAGAGTGACGGAACGAAAGGCACTGTTTGCAAAATAGCTGTCGTGCGATGAAAAAGCATCATATCCCCCTTCTTGTCATTGCCGTCTTCACCTTGCTGCAGCTGGTTGTACTGGCCGTGTTCGGCTATACGCCTTATCCCGACAGTAACGGCTACTGGAATATAGCCCGTGAGTGTATGGAACAAGGTGCGCCCTACCCCACGGCAAACCATCTCAAAGAGCTTCCTTTCATTTGGAACATAGGTGCCATTAATGCCGTCTATGCTTCACTTTGGCTGTTCGGGTCTACCTATCCGTTGCTCGTTCTCTATTCCCTTTTAAAAGGGGCAACAGCTTGGTTGGTCTACAAGGTGGCAGAACGAATGTTCAACACGCAGACTGCCTATATAGCACTTGGTGTCTATGTGCTCTATTTGGCAAACTATGGCGAGAGCACTTCGTTCAACAGTGACTTGCCTTTCACCTTTTTCAGTATGCTCGCCGTTTGGCTGATGCTTTGCAGAAAACGTTTTGTGGCAGGCGGAATAGTGCTTGCTTTGGCCAATTGGGTGCGTCCTGTTGCCATGGTCTTCCTGGTCAGCATGATCGTTTATGCCCTTTTGCAGCGGAAACGCGATTGGCCCAGAGTGGGCAAGATGGTTGCCGGTTTTGCATTGATGGTTTGTCTGATTGGGTCAGGATGCTATTTGCGTACAGGACATTTTCTTTATCAGGCGACGACAGGATGGGAGATACTGATGCAATATCATTGGGAACAAGATACTGACAAACAGGCTGACCGGCGGCTTTTTGCCTGTGGCGACCCTACCGCAGTGCCAGACTCCACTTTCGACTATCGGCAGCGCGACTCGCTCAGCCGCGTTAATTTCTTCAAATGGTTGTCACATAACAAGGGCGAATATGCCCGTCAGATACCTTATAAAATAGTAAAGACTTACGTGTCGGACAATCCCAACATGTGCGCTTTCATGGATAAGGAGCAAAAGGCCTCCTCATACATGTATAGCCCTATAAGCATGGAAGTGTTGAAAAAGGATTTTCCGCATTATAGTGGCGTGCAATGGCTGACGGTCTGCAACCTCTTGTTTTACTACGTCTTGATGCTTCTTGCCTTGTCGGGAGCATGGAAGGCTGCGAGCAACAGGACGTTGTGGCTGCTTGTCCTGATACCTTTGTTGGGCACACTGTTCATTGCCTTGGTCGGACATGGCGAGGCACGCTATCACCAGCCGTTCATGCCCTTCTTGATAATGCTTGCTGCATGGCGGATAAAAACATGGCGTGACACCATTCTTTCGGGGAAATGATGTCACGCCAAGGTGAGTTCGTTATTATTCTTCTACAGGTTTGAAATCTTCCTTGCCTACTCCACAAAGTGGGCAAACCCAATCTTCAGGAATGTCTTCAAAGGCAGTGCCAGGGGCGATACCGTTGTCGGGGTCGCCTTGTGCCGGGTCATAAATATACCCGCACACTTCGCATACATACTTTTTCATCATGTTTTTGTATTAAAAGGTAATTATTAATAGAGGTGGGAAAAACGTTTTTCCACCATCATTTCCGATTGAGTACCGACTCTATATGCTCCACAATATGGTTGGGAGTAATCTGCCGCAGACAGGGATAGTCGCCCTTGGCACATGGTTTGTTGCCGTAGATGGAACAAGGCCGGCAATCCATGTCTATCTGTACCACGTCTTCTGGATTCTGGTTCCATCCGAGAAAGCCTGCATAAGGATGCGTGGCACCCCAAATGCTGACCACAGGCGTGTTTACGAGCGAAGCAAGGTGCATGTTGGCACTGTCCATGGAAACCATGACGTTCAGGTGGCTCATGAGTATGAGTTCCTGGTGTAGCGAGCCGAGTGTGGCAGAGGCGTTGACGCAACAGGGGTATTCGGCAGTCCATCTGTTGAAAACTTCTCCTTCCTTAGCACCGCCTCCGAAGAGAAATATACGGCAACTAGGATGGAGCGCGATGAGCTTTTCCACAACCTGCTCCATCAGTTCCGTGGGATAGATCTTGCCCTGGTGGGCAGCAAAAGGCGCGATGCCTATCCATTGCTGGAAGTTCTTCTTCAGTCCGATGGTCTCGGGAAGCAGCCGCAGGTTGCCACCTTCTTCCGGAAAAATGGAACGGAATTGCATGTCCACCGGATAACCCAGGCGTGTCAACACATCGGCATAGTTCTGGAAAGAAGTGGGTTGCTGCACCAAATTCTTTTTGTTCACAAGGTCGCGTTTCCCTTTGCGGTGCTTGTCAATGTGCTCCACTCTGTAACGACTCAAGTTGAAACGCAAGCGCAGATAGCTGGAGCGAAGCACGCTATGGAGATCGGCAATGGAAGTGAAATTCTTGGCTGCAAGTCGACGGTAAAGCGAATTAAGCCCCTTGATACCATGATACTCCATTTTCAAGTCTGCCCCCATAAAACCTACATTGGGAGCCAAATTCTCAAAGAACGGACGGGCAAAAGGCTTGCTCAGCACCGTAATACGCAGATGCGGATATTGCTGTGCCAGCGAATAGACCACCGGCACGACCATAGCCACGTCGCCCATGGCCGAAAAACGAATTATCAGGATATGTTCAGTTTTCAACTTGCGGATTATTTGGGGGTGAACTATTTCTTTTGATAGAGCACGGGATTCGTGTCAGGATCGTTGTACATTTTCATCTGACGATACACTTTCATGTACTTTCTACCGGCCTTGATGTCGTCAAGCAGTTGGTCAATGGCCGTTGAAAGGTCAACTTGCTGTTCCTCAAGCACGGCAAGCTTGGCCTTGCACTTGGCGATATGCTCTTGGGAAGCATCATGACGTTCAGCCTGCTCACGCATGTGATATATTTTCAGAGCCAGAATAGAAAGACGGTCAACAGCCCAGGCGGGACTCTCTGTGTTAATGGTAGCATTGGGAAGCGGCTTCACATCGGAAAAATACTGGCGAAAATAAGAATCGATTTGCTCCACTAAGTCTGTACGGTCTTGGTTGGAACGATCTATACGCCGCTTGAGAGAAAGAGCCTCAGAAGGGTCAATGTGCGGGTCACGTATAATGTCTTCAAAATGCCACTGCACGGTGTCAATCCAGCATTTCAAGTACAGGCGGTTCTCAATAGACTCACAGTCGTAGGGATTGTTAATGGGTGTGTCTACATTGTCGGTGACATGATAATCACGTATGGCCTGATTGAAAATGCGGTTGCAAAGTTCTGTAAATGACATAATTTGTTGTTTTTGTTATGATTGCAAAAATACGAAATTAATTAAAAAGGCGCAAGACAATCGACTTATTTATCTGTAAAAGGCAGTAAAAGATGCACAATCAATGGTGTAATGTGCAAGAAATGGTGCTTTTTTATATAAAATATTTGCAAGTATCGTTTTATTTTTGTTCCTTTGCACTCGATTTTTTAATTAGAAAACGATTATAAACATTTTAAAAACTTACAATTATGTCAGAAATTGAATCAAAAGTAAAGGCAATCATCGTAGACAAACTTGGTGTTGACGAGGCTGAAGTAAAGCCAGAAGCAAGCTTCACAAACGACCTTGGTGCAGATTCTCTCGACACAGTAGAGCTCATCATGGAATTCGAGAAGGAATTCGGAATCTCTATTCCAGACGACAAGGCTGAAAAGATTGCAACTGTTGGCGATGCTATCGCTTACATCGAAGAGAACGCAAAATAATTAGTTTGCGATAATTCATATAATGGAACTTAAAAGAGTAGTAGTAACAGGTCTCGGTGCCGTTACTCCATTGGGCAACACTCCTGAGGAAACTTGGAAGAACATGCTCGAGGGTGTAAGCGGTGCTGCACCTATTACATCTTTCGATTGCTCCCAGTTCAAGACACAGTTTGCTTGCGAGGTGAAAAACCTCAACGTCAACGATTTTATTGACCGTAAGGAAGCTCGCAAGCTTGACCGCTATACCCAGCTGGCAATGATTGCCGCCATGCAGGGCGTGAAAGACAGTGGTCTTGATTTGGAAAAGGTTGACAAGAACAATATCGGCGTCGTTTTTGGCGTGGGTATTGGCGGTATCCGCACATTCGAGGAAGAGGTGACTTACTATGCTACCCACAAGGAAGCTGGTCCAAAGTTCAACCCGTTCTTTATTCCAAAGATGATTGCAGACATCGCTTCTGGTCAGATATCTATCCACTTTGGATTCCATGGCCCCAACTACACAACTACTTCAGCCTGCGCTTCTTCAAGCAACGCTGTAGCAGACGCATTCAACCTCATTCGCCTTGGCAAGGCTAACGTTATTGTCAGCGGTGGTGCCGAGGCTGCTATTTGTGCGTGTGGTGTAGGTGGATTCAATGCTATGCATGCCCTTTCAACCCGCAATGATGATCCTCAGCATGCTTCACGTCCATTCAGCGCAAGCCGTGATGGATTCGTAATGGCAGAAGGTGCAGGTTGCCTCATCCTTGAGGAACTTGAGCATGCCAAGGCTCGCGGTGCAAAGATTTATGCAGAGATGGTGGGCGAAGGCGAGAGCGCTGATGCTTACCATATCACAGCATCTCATCCAGAAGGCCTCGGTGCCAAACTGGTGATGCAGAGAGCATTGGACGATGCCGGACTGAAACCGGAAGATATCGACTATATCAACGTGCATGGCACTTCTACTCACGTGGGTGACATATCAGAGGCAAAAGCCATCAAGGAAGTATTCGGCGATGCAGCCTACAAGCTCAACATCAGTTCAACCAAGTCTATGACTGGTCATATGCTGGGTGCCGCAGGTGCTGTTGAAGCCATGGCTTGCGTGATGGCAGTACACGATGATATCGTGCCTCCTACTATCAACCACGAAGAAGGCGATAATGACCCTGAACTCGACTACAACATGAACTTCACGTTCAACAAGGCTCAAAAGCGTACCGTTCGTGCAGCATTGAGCAACACATTCGGCTTCGGTGGTCACAACGCATGTGTTATCTTCAAGAAATATGCTGAATAACATTTTTGATAGAATAAGGCTCCCTTTCCGCAAGGAGAAGGAGCTTTATTTGTCTTTACACCAAATTATCGGTGTCTACCCCCACAATATCAGTTACTACAAGCTGGCGCTCATGCACAAGAGTGTGGCACGCCGCAATGAGAAGGGAAGACCCGTGAATAATGAGCGACTTGAATTCTTAGGCGACGCTATCCTCGACGCTATCGTAGGCGACATAGTCTATCAACATTTCCCTGGAAAACGTGAAGGATTCCTCACCAATACCCGCAGCAAGATTGTACAGCGAGAGACGCTGAACAAACTTGCCCAGGAAATGGGAATCAACCAACTCATCCTTTCAAGCGGGCATTCCTACTCGCACAATAGCTATTTGGGTGGTAATGCCTTCGAAGCATTGGTGGGAGCACTCTATCTCGACCGGGGATACAACGCATGCATGAAATTCATGGAACAGCGTATTCTCTCTCAACTCATCAACATAGACAAGGTAGCCTATAAGGAGATGAACTTCAAAAGCAAGTTGATAGAGTGGTCACAGAAAAACCGGGTGAAACTTGAATACAAATTGCTCGAACAAAAGAAAGACGAGCACGGCAGTCCCGTGTTCCGTTTCCAAGTACTCATAGAGGGACTTGAAGGTGGCATAGGATCGGGATTTTCTAAGAAAGAAAGCCAACAGCTGGCTTCAAAACTCACCCTGCAACGCCTGCGCCGAGAGCCCCAGTTTATCGACGAGGTATTTGCCGCCAAGGGCAACCGCACAAAGATGGAAGAGGAACCTGTTCTCGACGTGCCCAGCACGGAGCAGAAAGACGACTTCCTCATCACCGAAAGCACCGTGGAAGAACAGAAGCACGTTACCGTATTCAAGGAACGCGTGTTCTCCCAAGACGGCAATGATGAAGAGGAGAAAGACAACAATGAAAAGAAAAGCACAGGCAACGACGAATTCGACCTAAGCGACATTACAGCTACTCCCAAAGAGAAGTCACGCGAGGACATCATTGCCGAAGCCGAAGCCGCTGCTTTTTCAGAAGATTAGACAATAGAAAAACATAAGGAGACAATCCCCCGTCAACCTTGTAGCTGATAATACCAGAACAGGACGGACGGGGGATTATTATATAGATACGAAGGTTTTAGGGATATATGTGTGCAGTATTCAATGATAATTCGTATTTTTGCAATCCACTTATATTCTAAGGTTCTTATCATAAACAACGCACCATTGAGAGAGACGGGAGATTTTGAACAGTTCTTCAGGAGCAACTATACACGCACCTACTACCTTGCCTTCAGCATCTTGCATGATGAGGAGGCAAGCAAGGATGTAGTGGCCGATTCCTTCGAACTGCTCTTCCAAACAAAAAACATGAAGAAGCTTGAAGTACAGGAACTGCGAAATTACCTGTATATGATGGTGCGAAACAAGTGCGCCGACTACTTTCGAAAGCAATCCATTCACGATAAATTCTCTGAATATGTATTACGCTCTACAGAAAAGGCCACTAATGACGACTGGCTGGAGCATGAGGAAAAAGTGAAAATGGTTAGCGATGCTATGAAACAACTGTCACCCCGCACACAGCAGATTCTCAACGAACACTATCTAAAAAACAAGAAATACAGAGAAGTGGCTGCCGAACTTGACATCAGTGAGAGTGCCGTGAAAAAGCATGTGATGCAGGCATTAAGCTTCTTTCGTAAAAAGTTTGTTAAAGAATAGACAAGGGGATGCCTTAAAAAGACACTGTAAACGATATTATTATATGATGTTAGAATGACCATTTGCAGTACTAAACCCTGACACAACGAAAATAAACAATGTTACAGATAAAACAATGACACAACAAGACAACGACTTAGCCAATCTGGAACAACTCGTGACAGAAACACTGTTACGGGAACAAGGAGCGACACCCGACGTGGATGCCGAATGGCAACGTGTGGCTACCCGTTTGCAGTATCGACATTCTCCCCGTCATCGCATTGTCTTGTGGAGAACTGTAGTTGCCGTAGCTGCCTGCGTAATGATAGCCGTATTGTTGTGGAGAGGTATGTTTAAATCGGAATCCAACGGGGTTATCTTTATGGCTCGTCAAGACAAAGAACCTGTAACTATCATTGACGATAACGGACAATCCACTCTTGTAAGTAACGGAAAAGTCATTGAGAAAAGTACGGAGAAAGATAGTCACGTACGCACCTTGGTAGTACCAGATGGCAAGGATGCAAAAATCGTTCTTGCAGACGGCACACAGGTATGGGTCAATGCCGGAAGCAGTCTCACCTACCCTTCCCGCTTTCACGGCAAGACACGTGAAGTAACCCTTACAGGTGAAGCCTATTTCAAAGTAAGCCACGATACACAACATCCATTCATCGTTCATGCCCAAGGCATAAGTACACGTGTGCTCGGTACTCAATTCAATATGCGTTGTTATACACCCAACGATACGCATGTAACATTGGTTGAAGGCAAAGTAATTGTAAAAGCTCACAAGGCACAAACTGTAATACATCCCGGTGAGGATGCACAACTTTCCTCTGACAGTTGGCAGATTAAAGAAGTAAATGTAGAAGATGTTACTTGCTGGCGAGAGGGTATACAACTTTTCGATAATGCATCCCTACGTGACATTCTGATACAGATGGGTGGATGGTACAACATGAACGTAGTATGCAACAAAACGAATAGCCTGAACCGCCGTTTACACTACATGTATGATCGGCGTGAGCCTATCGAGACATCGCTTGTTATGCTTCGCGAACTATCAAAAGTAAATATAAAAGTAGAAAAAAATACTATTTTTGTTGAATAAAGGGGTGCCCGAACTTTCTCTTTGAACGATTTCTTTATATATAGACTATTGTATTAATTATATAATAAGAAAATGAAAGAGAGAATCGTCGCATGTTTCTTTTTGTTCTTGCCGCTTCTTGTACGGTCACAGAACTCCCCTACACGCTTTTTTAAGGGCACATATGCCAAAGCTTTGGCACAAGCCAAGCAAGAAGACAAACAGGTTATGGTGGACTGTTATACCTTATGGTGTGGTCCGTGCCGGTATATGACTCAAAACGTGTTCCCCAATGACACGCTGGGAGCCTACCTCAACAAGCACTTCATCTGTGTGCAAATTGATATGGAACACGGTGAGGGCCCTGACCTTAACAAGTCTTTCAAAGTAAACGCCTACCCTACCTTTATTCTTTTAGATGCTGAAGGAAAAGAAAAAGGGCGTTTTGCAGGCATGATGCCTAAAGAAAAATTCATAGAAAATTGTGACCGAATTCTCAAGGGCTTACCCATAGTGTCCGAGAATAAAAAAGAGGAAAAAGATTCCCGTACAGCAGGTCACAAGACAAAGCAAGAGGACATTGTACAAGATGAAGGAAAAGGCGTGGATTTTATCAGTGCCTCAAACATGAAATGGGCAGACGTTCTCACTCGTGCAAAAAAAGAGAACAAACGCATATTCATTGATTTTTGGGCAGATTGGTGTGGAGCCTGCAAAAAGATGAATATAACAGCCTTTAAAGATACACGCATAGACAACCTGCTCAACTATACATTTATCAATTATGCTGTCAATATGGATAAGGACCCTGATGCACAGTCACTGCTCGACAAGTACGAGGTAAAAGCATTTCCCACCTATCTCATCGTTAACCCTGACGGAACCGAGTTCAACAGAATCCTTGGCAGCAGATCTATCGAGGACTTCGGGCATGCCATTGCCGATGCATTAATGGGAAAGGAAGACCCTACCGTAATGATGATGAGGCTACAAAAAGAGGAAGAAGATAAAGCCCGTATAGAAAGACAGGCACACCTCACCCCAAAGCCAAAGGCGGCACCTGCTACAAAGGTGAAGTTTGAGAAAACTATTGACATGGAGCGCATTATAAAGACTGCAAACAAGCAACGGAAGCCCATAATGATCTTTGTAACTAATGGTGACTGGCGGAGTGATTATATGACCAAGTACACTTTCAACGAGGCAATTGCCGCTGATTATCTCAACGACAAATACATAAACGTCTATATGGATGTCAATAGCAAACAAGGCGATGCCATAGTTCGCCGTTACGATATTAAGGAGAATTTCCCAGGATTGCTCGTGCTTGACGCAAAAGGCAATTCACTTGGCTATATGCCAGGCATGCTCAAAAAAGGAAGCATGGTAAAAGAAACACTGGAAAGATTATTCAACAAATAATTAACAAGGGATAAAAGAGAAAAACTTATGAGTAGAATTGAGAACCATTTGGCAGCAATGTCGCTGGTAGCCGCCCTCATAGTCCCTGCTTGCGTGCCTATATCAGCACAGACAGCAAAGGCTAAGACCGAAGTGGTGGCCAACGGGGAACCCATGGCTTCTGCCCTTAAGAAGGTGGAACGCATGACTGGCTACCGCATCATGTTTGCCTACGACGACGTGAAAATGATGAAGTCGCAGGGTAAAGTAAGTACCAAGGACATCAAAAAGGCCTTGGCACAAGTGATTGGCAAGCAACCTCTCACCTACACAGTGGAAGGTCATTTCGTCACAGTGAAAGTGAAAGAAGAAGATCTCAGCAACGTCAGTATCTCGCAAAAGCCTGGAAACAACAATACTATTGTTCTGCAGGGCCGTGTAGTCGACGAGTTTGGCGACGCTCTGCCAGGTGTATCGGTAAAAGTAAAAAACAATCCAAAAATAGGAACCGTGACGACTAGCGATGGTTCCTTTGTGCTCCAGCTCAACAGAGGCCGAGCAATAGATGTGGATTTTACCTTTGTAGGTATGCAAAAGTCCACTTATGTATTCAAGTGTCAGGAAGACATGCGAAATTTAGTAGTGAAGATGAAAGATAATTCTTCACAACTCAATGAAGTGGTTGTGACGGGTATGTTCAACAAACGGCGTGAATCGTATACCGGTAGTGCCAAGACTGTTACCGCCAATGAACTCAAAAAAGCGGGCAACAGCAACTTGCTTACTTCATTGGCCAACGTGGATCCAAGTTTCAACATCGTGACAAACGACCTCATAGGTAGCGACCCAAATAAGTTGCCCGACATCACTATGCGTGGTTCCACAGCCTTGGGCAACGACGTGAAGAGTATGCAGAACAATACCAATAGCCAAGTTTCAAGTAATCTTCCTCTCTTTGTCATGGACGGGTTTGAGATTAGTCTTGAACGTTTTAGCGACCTTGACGAAAATCAAGTGGAGAGTATTACCCTTCTCAAGGATGCGTCGGCTACTGCACTCTATGGCACACGCGGTGCCAATGGCGTGGTGGTAATTACCACAAAAAAGCCTGAAAGTGGTCGCTTACGTCTTACCTATAAAGGTACACTCACCATCGAAGCTCCCGACCTGACAGGATATAACCTGATGAATGCATCAGAGAAACTACACTATGAACGATTGGCAGGCCTTTATACAAAGACCTACAATACAGAGCAGCAAGAATGGGACGACATTTACAACACCCGCCTGATGAATGTAGCGCGCGGTGTGGATACCTATTGGCTCAAGTATCCAATCCACACAGGTGTAGGTTCAAAGCACAGTTTACGCATTGAAGGTGGCGACGATGTGTTCCGCTACTCAGGTAACCTGCTCTATAACAACATCAACGGAGCCATGAAAGGATCCGTTAGAAATACCTTTACAGGTGGCGTATTCCTATCTTACAAATACAAGAATCTCACTTTCCAGAACGATTTGCAGATAAGCAGCAACAAGTCGAAGAACTCTCCTTATGGCTCGTTCAGCGACTACACCTCGGTCAACGCTTACTATACTCCATACAGCGAAGATGGTTCCGTGAAAAAAACACTTGACACCTTTACGTACAACAACAATACAGAAACCATCTACAACCCGCTCTACAATGCCTTGCTCGATCAGAAAGACGAAAGCAAATATACCACTATAACCAACAACTTCGGCATTGAGTGGCATTTGAATCAGGATATATTCTTCCGAGGATCATTGGGCGTCACAAGTGAGAAGACACGTTCCGACGTGTATGTACCAGCCCAGAACACTAAATTTGACGAATATACACAGGAAGATTATGGCCGGAAAGGAACTTATACCTATGGTACAAGTGAAAGTAATCAGTATGAACTTTCTCTTACAGCCAACTATTCCAAGACTTTTGCCGACGTTCACTCTCTCTACGTAGGCTTAGGCTATAATCTTGCTGAGGAGAAATATGAAAACTATTCCGTGATCGGCGAAGGTGTCACAAACCCGAAAATGGCATTCCTTGGTGCTGCAACAGGTTACTTGGAAGGCTCTTCTCCCTACGGCTATGAGAGCACTATCCGCCGTGTAGGCTTCACCGGAAACTTTAACTATACATATGCACAACGTTACTTCATTGACGGAACATTCAAGACTGAAGGTTCTTCTCAGTTTGGCAAGGACAACCGCTTTGCCCCTTTCTTCAGTATCGGTGCAGGTTGGAACCTCCACAATGAAAAGTGGCTCAAGGAAAACAAAATTCTAAACGTGGCTCGTCTGCGTATGAGTTATGGTACAAGTGGCTCGCAATCGTTCAGTCCTTATCAGGCACTGACCAGCTATACCAACATCACAGGCTATAACTTTATGGGGCAGTATGGACTGCAGCTTATGGGTATTGGTAATCCATCTCTTAAATGGCAGAAAACCAAACAGTGGGATGCTGGTATAGACTTGGAAATCTTCAACCATCGCGCATCACTTAATTTCGACTATTATCACAAGCTCACAGACGACTTGCTCTCAGACATCAACCTTCCATCGGCAGCTGGTTTCAGTAGCTTCAAGAGCAATGTGGGACAAGTTCAGAACAACGGCTTTGAGTTGGGAGCCAACGTGTACCTGATTCGTAACACGCACAACCAGTTGTTTTGGTCTGTAGGCGGTACGATGATACACAATGTGAACAAAATCAAGAAAATCAGTAACTACCTGGAGTATCTAAACTCGCTGATGGCAAGCAGCAGCAGTGTAAACCCAAGTTTCATGTATAAGGAAGGAGAAAGCCTGAACACCATCTTTGCCGTGAAAAGTCTCGGCATTGATCCCAGCAATGGTAAGGAAATATTCTTGAAGAAGGATGGTTCCAAGACCTACACATGGGACAGCAATGACAAGGTGGCCTGTGGTATCAACGAACCAAAATATAATGGTACGTTCAATACCAACCTTCGCTACCGCGGATGGCAAATGAGTGCTATCTTCAGCTATCGCTTCGGAGGACAGATTTACAACACTACTTTGGCAAGCAAGATTGAGAACAACGATCCGTACAACAACTCTGACCGACGTGCTCTCTACGACAGATGGAGTAGTGAGAATACCAATGCACGCTATAAGGCTGTAACCGATTTCTCTACTACTTATGCCACGAGCCGATTTGTAGAAGACGAGAATACACTACGTCTCAACACACTCTCGCTTACCTATGAGGTACCTGCCTCATGGATAAAGAAGATGCACCTGCCTTTTGAGTATGTCTCTTTTGCCGGCTACGCTGAAGACCTTTTCTATTGGTCTACGGTAAAACGTGAGCGTGGTACTGACTATCCTTATGCACGCACCTATACATTCTCGCTTACCGTAAGATTCTAAAACACAAAATCAAACAAAGATGAATAAATATATAATAATGACAATATTGGCTGCGTCCATGACTCTCGCCAGTTGCAGTGACTGGCTCGACGTAAGCCCAAAGACAGAAGAGCGCGAGAGTGACGTATTCTCTTCCGAAGAGGGCTACCGACAAGCCATTTCGGGAGTTTACGTGCTGCTCGGACAAAGTTCTCTCTATGGAATGAAAGCCTCCATGTATGTACCTGAGTTCCTCGCACACACATGGACCATCCCTGCCGAAAGCACAGATGCTGCCGCCTATTATTTGGCACAGAACAATTACTCCAACTCCAATGTAGAAACTACTCTTGACAATCTTTGGAGCAAATACTATAATGCCATAGCCAATGTGAACAACATTATCCAGCACATAGACAATACTGATGTTCACTTCACAGGAAAACGGAAACAGATTATGGCTGGTGAGATGTATGGCCTTCGTGCTTTTCTCCATCTTGACCTGTTGCGTTATTTTGGTCCTGTACCTGACGGTGCCGATGAAACTAAGGCTTGTATTCCCTACTCCAAAGAGCTCACGACCGACGTGGCCAAGCTTAAATCTGAGAGCTATGGAATGGTGAAGGAAGACATCCTTTCCGATCTCGACAAGGCAGAAAGTTTGCTTGCAGACACAGATCCATACGTGACCAATGCCAAGTGCGGCGATCCCGGCAACAATCGTGCCGACGCTTCACTTGAACAAGATGACCTTTACCGCCAACTGCGTTTCAACTACTGGGCAGTGCTCGGCACCAAGGCGCGTTTCTATTATTGGACTGGCAACAAGGAAAAGGCTGTGGAATACGCTGAGAAGGTGATAGCTGCCAAGGATGCCACAGACGCACAGATATTCACACTCTGTGACGAAAACTTCTTTGCCCAAAACAGCAACGGACCGCTCAACATGAAAAGTGAGCACCTCTTCGGTGCCTACAACTCAAGTTTCCAAAGTGAAATCTACACAGCCTACTACAACAAGGCCAATCCCCTCTTCACCCAAAAAGAAGACTATGTGGCTACAGCCTTTGAGTCAAGCCTCTATCCAGACGATATCCGCGACAAGGGCACCCGCTATTGGGCAACAGCACAAGATGATGGCTCCACCAAATCCAGCTACCATTTCTATAAATATGCCATGAAAGGAGCCAACTATGGTCGCTATACTGTGCCGTTGCTTCGCCTGAGCGAAATGTACTTCATCGTGTTTGAAGATGCAGATCTGAACGACATGATGCCCTACTTCAAAGTCTGGCGACTTAGCCGAGGCCTCGACAGTTCCATTGATGCTACCTTGACCAACGAGAGTACTGTCAAGGCCCGTATGGAGAAGGAATGGCGCAAGGAATTCATGGGTGAGGGACAGATGTTCTTCTTCTACAAGAAACATAACACACAGACCTACACCTGGCCTACCACCTACGAGGTTCCTGTAGGAGCCTATCAGTTGCCACAACCCAAGTCACAATCCATTTACGAATAGTCATGATACAGAAGAAATATATGATTATGGCAGCCATGTCGTTAGCCCTTGCGGCAACGACATCCTGCTCAGACAATGAGCCCATCGCCTATGAGAACGAACCGGCTCTGTATATAGACAACGACAAGGACATTAACTTCTCGTTCTTCTATTCCACCAATACCGATGGACGGGATACTGTATATGCAAAAATTCACGCCATGGGATATCCCAGTGACACGCCAAGGTCTTTCACCCTCTACCAGATGAATGCCGGTGAGCCGAATGCCGCTCAGGCTGGACTGCACTACATAGGGTTCGATACAGAAGAAATGCAGAAGCTTATGGTCATGCCTGCCGGCAAAAGTGAATACGAACTGCCCATTATCCTACTCAAGGACGCCAGTCTTGACAATAGTGTCGTGAACTTGAAAATAGGTATCCGGCCCAATGACAACTTCGTTGAGGGTATCAAGGAAAAAGACAGTCTTGTCGTATCATTCTCTGCCCAGGCTCTAAAACCCACCAATTGGGACGACTGGTACTACGCTTTCGGCTCTTCATGGGGAACGGTGAAAATGAAGTTCATCATCGAGAATACAGGCATCACCAACTTCGACAATGTGCCTACCGATACAGACTACAAAAACTATCTGAACACCAAACTCAAGTCGAAACTTTTCGACTATAACCAATCGCATCCCGATGCACCCCTCGCCGAGGCCGACGGCACGCTTGTAGACTTCAGCGCGCCCTACGATCCCACCAAGCCATGGTAGGGACATTATGAACCAATAGAAAAGAAGACGTATGAACAAAATACTAAAAACAATGGCTGCTGCCCTACTGACTATACCTGTACTCACAGGTTGCTATGACGACAAGGGCAACTACGACTATATTTCAGACGAAGAGGCCATGCCCGTCAAGATTGCTTCTTTGGAAAGCATTACGGCTAAAGCCAACCAAGAACTCAACATCACCCCTACCCTTTCGGGCACAGAGAGTGGAAACTACGACTATGTGTGGTACACCATAGCCAATGAGTATCCTTATGAAGCCGATACGCTGTCGCACGACCGTGACTTGAAAGCCGATCTGGCACTCAAGGTGGGCAAATACAAGCTCTACTACCGTGTGACAAACCAAAAGAATGGTGTCTATACATCCGTCAACACTCCTCTCACCGTAACCGCTACAGACATTACCAGCGGCTGGTATGTCATGAAGCAGACAGGCCGTGGGGTGGACTTTGATTATTTCTCGCTCTCTGGCACCAGTGACAAAAAAGACTTTCTCACTGCCGTGCTTGGCATAGACGGCATGAAGGGCAACCCTATAGGCATGATGTATCAGGCTTCCGGCTATGGCCACGAGACTATCAATCCCGACGGCACTACCACTACGGAAAGCAATCTCACGGCTTTGCACATAGTGACAAATCAGGATTATATAACCCTCAACGGCAGTGATTTAAGTGTACTCAACGAACTCAAGGACCAGTTCTACGACATGCCTGAGAAGATAGATTTCTCTTACATAGGACAGGAAGACTATCAGCAAATACTCATCAACAACGGCAAGAAGCATGCCCTCGGTTCTATCGGTAAGTGGGGATACCAGGAGGCTGGCGACTACGACCTCTATCCTGAGGTGATTTATGCCGGTTTCGATGATGTGGTGTTCGACCGCAAGTCACGTTCATTCTACGATGTTGGTCCTTGGGCTTCGGGATTGGAAGCATGCCCTGACATGTCTACAGGTATGGCCTTTAGCGAGTTTGCCGACAAGAACTTGCAGCTAAACCGTCTCGTCGTTCATGTCAACAACAATTATACTCCCGACTGTTTTGTGTTGATGCACGACCCTGCCGAGAATAAGGATTATGTGGTCAATGTGGGCTTTTTCAGCAACTACGTTTATAACGTCACATATTATGACGTACCTGCTTCCTGCAAGCTATTTGACGCTCAAGTGATGGCAGCCCCTCAATCAGCATCAGTCATCTACTTTGCTGATGGCAACAAGTTGTACATGTATCGTGTAGCAACGGGTGACGTACTTGAAATGAAACAATTTGCCCAAGACGAAAACATTGCATTCATACAGAACATAACGGGTAAGGAAGCCGACGGAACAGCATTCGATGATGTTGTCGTCATCACCAATACCGCCTCCGACTACAATGTATACCGCTTTCCTACTATAGGTTCTGCGGGTGAACTCAACACGAACGTTCAGCCTTGCATGAGTGGCACAGGATTGGCAAGCAAGCTGATGTTCCGACAAGAATAACGACTTGACACCCCCACTCCATCTTGCTAAAAACATTTGATTTGATTTATAGTTCTCTTTTAGCGCCACGCAACTCTATTATAAGAGTTCAGCGTGGCGCATTTTATTTGCACGTCAGCACACCAAACACTTGGCTTGGTTATTAATAACCTGAGTTCGGGATAAGAAAGTCTTTATAAAAGTTGGTAATCTCAATAATTTTTAGTACCTTTGTGATTG
>ULUS01030424.1_pt1 | contig 28670 bp, 26 predicted proteins | sample 1958761 | NCBI WGS metagenome assembly ULUS01 (sample SAMEA4835767, study PRJEB28245) | human gut metagenome | biome: gut microbiome; material: fecal sample | place: Denmark | collected 2008
AGATCGTTAGGTTGTTTTTGACTGATTTACGAGCATCCCTAAAATAATAGACCAAAAATTTGGTAGGGTCGAAAAAAAGCCATACCTTTGCACCCGCAAATCCGACGGCACTTCCATATCAAAAGGAACGCCAAGAGGGAACGGGGTGTAGCGCAGCCCGGTAGCGCTCCTGGTTTGGGACCAGGTGGTCGCAGGTTCGAATCCTGTCGCCCCGACGAAAAGGAACATGAAAGAAGCCGCAAAGAATATCTCTTTGCGGCTTTTTTGTATCTTTTTACAAATAGGGGCGAGCCGTTCTTAAATCTTTTCAGTAACTTTGCAGTATGAACCGAATCATCACATTATTGATTAGTTTGTTGGCATTCTCCTCACTCCATGCGCAAAGCAGATACACGGAGTGCGAAGACACATGCAGCCACATCCACGGAATCGACATAAGCCACTACCAAGGCTCAGTATTCTGGGAAACGGTGGGCGAAAGCAAAATGGCATACGTCTACCTGAAAGCCACGGAAGGAGGCGACAATATCGACAGCAAGTACAAGCAAAACATCGACTTGGCGCACAAGTACGGGCTGAAAGTGGGCTCGTACCATTTCTACCGCCCAAAGATTGCGCAACAAACGCAACTTGAGAACTTCATGACCCAATGCAGGCCTGGAGACCAGGATTTGTTGCCCATGATCGACATTGAGACGCGAAGCGGATTGAGCAAAGAGGCTTTCAGAGACTCGTTGTTCATCTTCCTTGATCTTGTGGAAAAAGCTTACAAGCAAAAGCCATTGCTCTACACGGGTGCCAATTTCTACGACAACAACCTGTTGGGGCTCTTGGGCGACTACAAGGTGATGATTGCCCAATACACCGCACGAGAGCCTGTGTTGAAAGACGACCTCGACTTCATACTGTGGCAATACACGGGTAAAGGACATCTCAACGGCATCAACGGATATGTGGACAAAAGCCGATTCATGGGCAACCACCGATTGAGAGAAATCAGGTTCAGACATAGATAACGCTGCACAACACACACCCTCACCCATTAACCAACGAAAATCATCACATCATAAGATATGGCTATCATTAAATGTCCAGAGTGTGGACGACAAATCAGCGACAAAGCTCCGGTTTGCCCCAACTGCGGAGTGGAAATCGCAGGAAAAATCATGAAATGCCCCCAATGTGGGGAAATCTATTTCCGCGACCAGGAAATGTGCCCCAACTGCCACCACTTGACACGTTCAAGCGGACAAGCAGCACAAGGCACCAATACGCGTCAGGCAGAAAGCCAAGGAAATGGCGGCCAGATCGTTTCGCCAAACGCCCAGGCTACCACCACAAAGCCCAATGGCCAACCTGCAACGAATAGGCAGCCCACCCCACCGCCCGTCAAACCTCAAAAGAGCCAAAACGAAACGGCCAATCAGGCCAAGAAAAAAAATCACGGCCCACTCATCGTAGCGTTTGTCATCGCCCTTGCCATCTGCGGCGTTTGCTTCTATTTCTACAGCAATGCCAAGAGCAACAAAGAGATGGAATCATACGAATTTGCCATGAAGAGCGATGACCCATTGGTGTTACAGACCTATCTCGACAGCAACCTCGACGCTCCTGCAGAGCACATCCAAGCCGTAACCGAACGGTTGGAGGAGTTGAAAAAGCAAGATGTGGAATGGACCAACGCTGTGGTAAGCGGTACAAAGGCAGCACTGGAGGACTACTTGGCCAAGCATCCCGATACGGAGCACAAGGCGGAAGCCATGCACAAGATCGACTCTATCGACTGGGCCGACGCAAGCAGTAAAAACACCTTGGAGGCACTTCAAGCCTATCTCAACGCACACGACGAAGGCGAACATGTAGACGAGGCGCAGACAGCTATCAAGTCGCTTAAAGCCAACACGGTGCAACCCAACGAGAAGACAATGATCGTCTCGGTATTCCGCCATTTCTTCCAAGCCATCAATGCCAAGAGCGAAGGCGATTTGCAAGCCTCGGTGGCTCCGATCCTTACCAACTTCCTGGGTAAGCCCGACGCCATCAAGGCCGACGTTGTGACGTTCATGCACAAGATTTACAAGGATGACATTACACGCATGACCTGGCGTTTGAACAACGACTACGAAATCGACAAGAAGGAAGTGGGCGATGAGGAATACGAATACACCGTCAAATTCTCTGCCCTTCAAGACATAGACAGAACTGACGACAGCAAGGAAAAGCACGCAAAATACCATATCTCGGCAACCGTGAACCCAGACGGTCTCATTTCAGCCATGTCGATGACTAAGATTTTGGAATAATCAAAGAACACATACTACCCTTTCTACCCCAATCGTTCGTTCGATTGGGGTTTTATTTTGCCCATTTCCTATGCCTATGCTCAACCGCCCCTAAATAGGCATCACGACACAGAAAGAGCAAGTTGCAGCAATCGCATGGAAAGCATCACGCACCAGGGTCTCACCCAGAGCGCTCACCATGCCATAAGAAAGGTTATACGGATTAGCCTTCAAGCCCCCTTACCGAAAAATAAAGTAAGGGATTCTATGACTGGCAAGAACGTCACTCATCGGTGGTCATCTCGTCAGAGCCTCCTATGGTCAACTGCATAAGGTCATAGTAGGAACCATTGTAAATGTTCAAGTCAACATTCCCTTTGATGCCAGGCAACTGGCCTGCATCGGTATGCTGCCAGAATTTCCATTTCCCCTTATACTCAACCTTATCGACATAATAATGCGCTATCCAATAGGGGTAGCCATCAAAGACAGAGGTGCTAAGGTAACGTTCCTTAAATTTATAATAGGTGTAAATGATTGGCTTCACGTGATACTTATCTTCAACGATGTGTAGCCACGTCAACACATCCATCTGAAAATCTTCAACGCTCTTGCCTTGAGGCATATGCTCAATGTCGAGCACGGGCGGAAGGTCGCCCTCCTCCAAATGGACCTTGCTTAAAAAGTAATAAGCCTGATCGCGAGCCGACGACTTATTACTCCAAAAATGGTAGGCGCCACGAATGAAACCATACTCGCGGGCATTGTCAAAATTATCGGAGAAATTCTCGTCAACGCGCGAGGAGCCCTCCGTTGCCTTAATGATGATGAAACGAATCGGACAACCATCAACCATGGCGCTATAGCGCAAACGGTTCCAATTGATGGTGCCTTGATAATGGGAAATGTCGATGCCGTGTATCTCATAGCCTGCCGGATATTTGGCGTCGCCATAAAGCGCGCGCCACCGGAAACCCGTGGGACCCACAAAGAAATAATAAAACGCCCAAACGTAAAGAACCAAGATTCCAATACCCCCAAGAAGCCAAGGCCAACGCCTACCTTTCTTCATGAAAGGCAGCAATGACAACAGTCCCCAACCATGTGAACGACGGTAAGTCGTTGGCTTGCGGTAGCGGGTCGTCTGGTATCTGGAGCGTGTGGGTGTTTTGGTTGACATAGGTTGAGCTTTGACTTATCACCAACCGAAGGAGCATTAACAAAGAATGCAAGGCATATTCAGCCACACATCACTATGGCAGTTTGCCATCATTGATGAACAAGCCAAGCCTTCTGCTCTCTTGACCACAACTGTTAGGTTTCATAACCTGAACGTAAACTGCGGTCTCCATCGGTTAGAAAAGGGGGCATTCCCACACAGCCCTTGAGCGAGAGGAATGCCCCTTTTATTCTTTTTACACAAATAGTTAACAAGGTGCAAGCACCTGATAATTACTTGTTCTTAGCAGCGTTCTCGAGAGAGAGAGTACGTGTGTCGCGGTCGCAAACCTCTGCAGGACCCCAGTACTGGATAGGACCAGGATAAACGAAGCAAGTTTCACGTGACCACTCCTCACGACACTGACAGAACTTCTTGAAAGGAGCACCATCGAGCTCAACAAGAGCCTTGCGGATAACAGGCTTCATCTCACCATTACGACGCTCCATGTTCATCATCATTGTGATAGGCACACCTCCAGCCTTCCACTCATCCGTGGGTGCCGACAGGTTCTTAACGATGGCCATGTAACCCGTCTTGCCATTGGCAATGAGGTTAGCAGCGCTCACACCGAGAGCATAGCAATAGTCAGCGTCGAAGTTAGAAGGAGCGGCACAACGTCCCTCGTAACCGAAGAAGTGGTGCTGGGCAGCGAAATGACCCACATACTTGCCTTCCTTCTTCCACTCAGCGAGCTTAGCGGCAACCATGTCAGACAGAAGCTTCTCGGTCTCAATGAGAGACACCTGCACATTTCCGTGAGGGTCGCGATCGAGAGAAAGCTGACGAGCTACATCCTCAGGAAGAGTAGCGAAAGTCTCTGCGTTCTCCTTGCTCAGGTGAGCGAGGATGTAAGCACGCTGGGCGTCCTTGTCAAGATCCTTATAGTCTGAACCGTGAGCGGCGAGCAAGTCGTTGAGCTCGTCGATGAGGCGACCGATTGCAGGTATAAACTCGATAAGGCCCTCAGGAATGAGCACCACACCGAAGTTGTTGCCATCCTCAGCACGCTGAGCAACAGCAGAGGCGATCTGCTCAACAATCTGATTGAGCGTCATGTCCTTGGCCTCAACCTCCTCAGAGACGATGCAGATGTTAGGCTGGGTCTGGAGAGCGCACTCAAGGGCGATGTGCGAAGCCGAACGGCCCATGAGCTTAATGAAGTGCCAATACTTGCGGGCAGAGTTGGCGTCGCGCTCGATGTTACCAATGAGCTCAGCGTAAACCTTTGTAGCGGTGTCGAAACCAAAGCTTGTCTCGATCTGGTCGTTCTTCAAGTCACCATCAATGGTCTTCGGGCAACCGATAACCTGTACGCCGTAATTCTTAGCAGCATAGTACTCAGCCAACACGCAAGCGTTAGTATTAGAGTCGTCACCACCGATAATTACGACAGCCTTGATATCGAGCTCGCGAAGAATCTCGATACCCTTCTCAAACTGACCAACTTCCTCAAGCTTCGTACGGCCAGAACCGATCATATCGAAACCACCTGTGTTACGATAGTCGTCAACGAACTCAGAAGTGAGCTCGATGTAGTTGTGGTCCACCAAACCGCCGGGACCCATCAAGAAACCGTACACCTTGTTGGCAGGGTTCATCTTCTTCACGGCATCGAAGATACCGCAAATCACATTGTGACCACCAGGAGCCTGACCACCTGAGAGAATAACACCAACATTAACAGCGCTGTCGGCAGACTTGTCGCCAGGTACAAACTCGATGAGAGGCATACCGTAAGTGTTGGGGAATAACTTCTTGATTTCATCCTGATCACCCACGCTTTGTGTCGGATCACCTTCCTTCACCTTAATGGCACCCTGCAGACCTTTAGGCAGCTTCGGCTGATAAAGAGCACGGGCCTTCTGCAAAAGACTCTTTTTCATTTTCTGTTCTTCTAATTAATTAATACGTCAGATTTGTTGCAAATTTACGTTTTTTCCTTGATATATGGAAAGAAAAGAGAAAGAAAAGTCTTTTTTAAAAGATTTTTTAGAACTTCTGCTTGCATTTCCGCAATTTTACTTATCTTTGGACTTGGATTTCAAGAAACTGTGTCGGGCAAGCTCCCATGGCCTATGCCCGCCTATCAACCAAAAAACAATTTCAAACCATGGCAAAGAAAAGAGATTTAAAGCAGACCATCAACTACGTTTGCAGCGATTTGTTCGCAGAGGGTGTAGCAGCATCACTGTATGGAACAGCTATCAACGAGGAAACCGTCAACAACCTCCTCTCGTCCATCATCGTCACAAGGAACGACTTTGTGAAGCGCGTTTCTCATCCTGAGCCCGGCATGACGGCACGCGAGTATTACCGTCAGCTCATCTCTGACTTCAACCAGCGGATCAACGAGATTATCGACCAGATTGGAACTTTAGCATAAACATAGCGTCCGAATGATCATGAGAAAGTTCTGCCATTGGCTTTTATATAAGCAATTGGGCTGGAAAAAGAACGTTACCGTAGCACATCCGAACAAGTATATCATCTGCTTGGCGCCTCACACCAGCAACTGGGACTTCTTGATTGGGCAACTGTACATGCGCGCCGAAGGCATGCACACCAATTTCCTGATGAAGAAAGAGTGGTTCTTCTGGCCATTAGGCCCCATCTTTCGCCGCATGGGAGGCATCCCCGTGTTTCGCTCGAAGCACACCAGCATGACCGACCACTTGGCCGAAGAGGCGAAGACACGCCAACAATTCGGACTGTGCATCACACCCGAAGGCACACGATCACTCAATCCTGATTGGAAGAAAGGGTTTTATTTTATAGCCCTGAAGGCGCAAATTCCAATCTTGCTCTACGGAGTCGACTACGAGAAGAAACTCATTAATTGTACTGAAAGCATCATGCCGTCAGGAGATTTGGAGAAGGACATGCGCCATATTAAGCTCTACTTCAAAGACTTCAAAGGCAAGAAACCCGAAAATTTCTCCATCGGAGAAGTGTAAGCCGGGTACAAATTTGATTCTAATATGACTTTAGGAAAAGGCCTGCTTATTGGTTGTGCATGTCTGTTTGCGCTTTCGACAAGTGTCGTAGCGCAAAGCCTTACGCAGAAGGAAAAAGCGAATCGTTCGCTAAACGAGTATTTCCTCAATTATCATGCGAAAGGTTCTTGGTTTACACAACAGCCTCGAATGAAGAGTTTTTCGGTGGATGACCGCAACCAACTGGTTACGATCACCACCGACGAACACTTTGCCCAACAAGACTTCACCGACAAACAAGTGGGCCAGATCTACCGAAAAGTCAAGAAGGCTCTACCCAAGCCTTATAGCAAATACCGCATACAAATTGTCAGCAATGGCATGCTTGTGGAGGATTACGTACCCAGTCACAAGTCGAAACACGACGGTTCGCAAGCCTTGTGGGGCAAGATCAATTATAACGGACGGCCTTGGGTGGACAACGCATCACGCCCCATCAACATCACACACGGTCTTTATGACCGTCACATCAGTCTATGGGCCTCACACGGTAGGTATTACGACAACAAAAAAGGCTTTTGGAAATGGCAAAGGCCCAATCTTTTTGGCACCACAGAAGATCTGTTCACTCAAACCATCGTGGTGCCATTCCTCATTCCCATGCTCGAGAACGCAGGAGCTGTGGTGTTCACTCCACGTGAACGCGACTGGCAAACCGATGAGTATATCGTCGACAACGATGGTGGCCTCAACTCCTCTGACAGCCAATACAAGGAATATGCGGAAAACGGAAGTTGGCTAACAGCCCCACATGAAGGATTTAAGGCGCATAGCGGACACTATGTAGACCATGAGAATCCCTTCTTGGCAGGTACGGCTCGAATGATGAAAGCCAGCAAGAAAAGCGACAAGGCGTTCGTCAAATACCAGCCCCATTTCGCCAAAGAAGGCCGTTACGCCGTTTACGTAAGTTACCAATCCCTTCCCAATGGCGTTGACGACGCGCACTATACCGTGTTCCACAAAGGACAGGCTACCGAGTTTCGCGTAAACCAACAGATGGGAGGCGGCACATGGGTTTACCTCGGCACCTTCGATTTCGACAAGGGCGACAACGTGTACAACTGTGTCATGCTGACCAACCAAAGCCGCATGAAAGGCATCGTAACAGCCGATGCCGTGCGCTTTGGAGGCGGCATGGGCAACATTGAACGCGGTGGCGCCATCAGCCATTACCCCCGTTGCTTGGAGGGAGCACGCTATTATGCCCAGTGGGCGGGCGCCCCTTACACCACCTATGGTGCCCGAGGTGGCGACGACGACTATTCCGACGACATCAACACACGCTCGAAGATGACCAACTGGTTGGCGGGAGGGTCCGTCTTTGTGCCCACGGTCGACGGCAAGAAAGTACCCATCGAGCTGTCGTTGGCCATTCATAGCGACGCTGGTTATGCACCCAACGGCAAGGACATAGTTGGCTCACTGGCCATTGCCACCACCGATTTCAACGACGGGCGTCTGTCATCGGGTGTCAGCCGACAAGCGTCGAAGATATTTGCAGAACAACTTCTCTCAGGCATCACACGCGACATGACATTTGTGTACAAACGTTGGAACCGTCGTTACCTTTGGGACCGCAACTACTCAGAAACGCGCCTACCCGAAGTTCCATCAGCCATTATTGAGACCTTGTCGCACCAAAATTTCCCCGACATGGCTTTGGGTCAAGATCCCAATGTTAAGTTCACATTGGCGCGCTCAATGTACAAGACCATTGTGAGATACGTCAACAGCATGCATGGCCGCTCGACCATCATAGCGCCCTTGGCCCCTCGCAATGTGTCTGTTGAACTGACAGCGAAAAACCAAGTGCAACTGTCGTGGAGCGCTCAGCCCGACGAGCAAGAACCGACAGCCACCCCAACCTATTACATTATCTATACGGCTACCGGACACGGTGGATTCGATAACGGCACAAAAGTCAATGGCACCTCCGCCGTCATGACCATTGAGCCTGGCGAGACCTATCATTTCCGCGTTACGGCAGCCAACCGAGGCGGAGAGAGCTTCCCGTCTGAGACCGTATCAGCCTTCAGCTGTCCGAACGCACGCAAAACTATCCTTGTCATCAATGGTTTCCACCGATTGGCAACACCAGCTGTTGTCGACAACAACTACCAACAGGGATTCGACATCGACCGCGACCCAGGTGTGTCATACGGCCTCACCGCAGGTTGGAATGGACGTCAACAATGCTTCGACGTTTCGCGCATGGGGCACGAAGGCCCTGGCGGATTGGGATATGGCGGCGACGAACTTGCCGGCCATTTCATAGCAGGCAACGATTTCAATTACACCATTGCACATACCGACGCCATCGCCTCAGCCAAGCAATACAACGTTGTCAGTTGCAGTTCTGAGGCCATCGAAGCTGGCAAGGTAAAACTCGAGAAGTACCAAGCCGTCGACTTGATCTTGGGATTGGAGAAGTACGACCCCAACACCGTCAAGTACTATAAGTCGTTTCCTATGTCGATGCAGCGACGAATTGCCGCCTACACACAAGGCGGAGGACGCATCTTGGTGAGTGGCGCTTACGTTGGCGAGGACATGATGCAAGAGGACGACGCAGCATGGCTCAGCCGATTCATGAAGGCCAGCTATGGTGGAACCGTCAAAACCGACTCGCTGACAGGTGTGAACGGATTGGGCATGCAGTTTGATTTCTACCGAACGCTCAACCCATACCATTACGCAGCCACCCACACCAACGTGCTCAGCCCAGAGGGCAACGCCATCTGCGCCATGCAGTATAGCAGCGGCCAGTCGGCCGCCGTAGCCTACGCAGGCACCGATTACAAGGCTTTTGTCATGGGTTTCCCCTTCGAGTGCATCACCGACCGCACCACGCGCAACAAACTGATGCAAGGCATACTCAACTATATTTTACAGTAAACAAACAACATATCATATTTCAAATCATTCTATCATGAAGATACAAGCCAACCATTCAGGCACCCGCAGCATAGAGGTGACCGAGAAACACCTGCAAACCATTGATAAGTACGCCCTTCTTCGCTACTTGATTGACAGCAATGGTATTATCGACGAGACAGTTCTCGACAAGCTGAAATTCAACGTCCGCTCGATGCTCGAGAGTGAGACGGGAAACGACAAGGATCTGTTGGACCTGTGCCTCGACGTTATTTACAATAACAACATGAAGGCTTTCGGTCTGCATCAGTTGGTGCTGCTCTATGTGAAATGGAAGGGTGAGCATGCTAACCAAGACGAAGTGGATCCACAAGAGGTGAGCGATTAAGGCATGCGCAACTATCAACTGACCGATTTCCTACCCACCACGAAGAAGGAATGTGAGCTAAGGGGGTGGGGCCAACTCGACGTCATCCTTTTCTCGGGCGACGCCTACGTTGACCACCCTTCGTTTGGCGCAGCTGTCATTGGACGCATGCTTGAGGCCAACGGCTACCGAGTGGCCATCGTTCCACAACCCGACTGGCATGGCGACTACCGCGACTTCAAGAAGTTGGGGCGGCCACGCTTGTTCTTTGCCGTTTCGCCAGGTGCCATGGACTCTATGGTCAACCGCTACACCGCCAACCGCCGGATGCGCCACGACGACGCCTACACTCCCGACGGTCGGCATGGCATGCGCCCCGACTATCCCTCGATCGTCTATTCCAAAATCCTAAAACAGTTGTTCCCCGATGTTCCTGTGGTGCTCGGAGGCATCGAAGCATCCCTACGCCGCCTCACCCACTACGACTATTGGGAAGACAAACTGAAGAAGTGCATCCTTTGTGAGAGTGGCGCAGACATTATTCTCTATGGCATGGGCGAGAAGAACACGCTTCAACTATGCCGGGAACTTGAGAATGGCCGTAGCATCAAAGATGTCAAGGACATTCCCCAAACGGTGTATCTCGCTAAGAAAGAAGATATTCCTGGCGGCATCACCGATACCGACATCGTGCTCCATTCGCATGAGGAATGTCTTCGCAACAAGAAGGCACAAGCCGAAAACTTTAGGCATATTGAAGAAGAAAGCAATAAGATGCACGCCCAACGACTCATTCAGGGTGTTGATCATCAGTTTGCCGTCGTCAATCCCCCCTATCCTCCCATGACCACCGAAGAGCTCGACGCCGCCTTCGACCTGCCTTACACACGCATGCCCCATCCCAAATACAAGGGCAAGACCATCCCAGCTTACGAGATGATTAAATTCTCCGTCAACCTGCATCGCGGTTGTTTTGGTGGTTGCGCCTTCTGCACCATATCGGCCCATCAAGGCAAGTTTGTGGTTTGCCGCTCCAAGGAAAGCATCTTGCGTGAGGTGAAACAGGTTATCGCCATGCCCGACTTCAAGGGTTATCTCTCCGACTTGGGCGGTCCGTCGGCCAACATGTACGGCATGCATGGACGCAACCCGAAAGCCTGCGAGCGTTGCCGCCGCCCTTCGTGCATCAATCCACAGATCTGCCCCAACCTCGTCACCGACCACTCTAAGCTGCTCGACATCTATCATGCTGTCGACGCCTTGCCAGGCATCAAAAAGAGTTTCATTGGAAGTGGCGTGCGTTACGACCTGTTGTTGCACAAGAGCAAGGACGAAAAATCGAACGAGGCCGCTCGCCAATACACGCGCGAGCTCATTACACGCCATGTGAGCGGACGCCTGAAAGTGGCCCCCGAGCACACCTCCGATCGCGTGCTTCGCCTAATGCGCAAGCCATCATTCAGTCAGTTTTACGACTTCAAGCGCATCTTCGACCGCATTAACCGCGAGGAGGGGCTCAACCAACAGATCATCCCCTACTTCATCAGTTCACACCCAGGATGCAAAGAGGAGGACATGGCCGAGCTGGCCGTGCTGACCAAGAACCTCGATTTTCACCTTGAACAGGTGCAGGACTTCACACCTACACCAATGACCGTGAGCACCGAGACGTGGTACACCGGCTACGATCCCTATACCCTGGAGCCTGTGTCGTCGGCCAAGACACCCCGCGAGAAGTTGGCCCAGCGCCAGTTCTTCTTCTGGTACAAGCCCGAGGAGCGTGCTTCCATTGAGCGCGAGTTGCGCCGCATTGGTCGGCCCGACCTCATCAGCAAGCTCTACGACGGCGTGCCTTACCATGGTCGTGCCCACTACGACCCCAAGGCCATTGGCAGTTCGCCGGAGCGAACCGACATGCGCGAAAAGAAACGCAAGTCGTTCAATCCCAACTTCCAGCCCCGTGGTTTTGGGAAGAAAACCAAGAAACGATAACGCCCCCGCGTCGTGATCGTTCAGGCTATTCTCAACACACGTCGTGATAGATAATTCCATTCTCAACAAAAGAACCATCAAAAAATGACAGAGGACGAACAACTCCTTAAGCAATTTTATAGTCGATATGGCGGTTTTTGGATTTATCCAGATATGTTAGATTACTGCTATTTGGTAAACCCCTACTTTAACCGCTCAGGCATTATCGACGAGATGCAGGCGCATTTCCGCACCCTTGTGTCAGAATACCCCGCTGGCATGGCCGTTAACTCAGCGTTGGCCAGCACGTGTTGGGGCATCAAGCCCGAATACATCATTCCTGGAAATGGAGCCGCCGAACTGATCAAGGCGCTAACGGAGAACCTCGATGGAAAGGTAGGCGTGGTGCGCCCCACGTTTGAGGAATATCCCAATCGCCTGTCTGCTGAGCAAGTGGTAACATTCGTTCCGCAGGACGAGTCGTTTCGTTATGGCGCATCCGACATGATCGAATTCTTTGGCGCGAACCCTGTCGAAACCCTCCTTCTCATCAATCCCGACAATCCCTCAGGCAATTTCATTCCGTTGGAGGGTGTCCATCAGTTGGCACAATGGTGCGAGGAGCGTGGCATGCGCTTTGTGCTTGATGAGAGTTTTGTGGATTTCAGCGTGGGTTACGCCCACAACTCCTTCCTCGACAACTCGTTGATGGAGAAGTACCCTCACATGTGCGTGCTCAAGTCGATCTCAAAGAGCTATGGCGTGCCGGGCTTGCGCCTAGGCATACTCTGTAGCGCCGACACAGATCTAATCGCCAGGATGAAGAAGCAAGTGAGCATTTGGAACATCAATTCGTTCGCCGAATTCTTCATGCAGATCTACCCCAAGTACCGTACCGATTACCAAAAAGCTTGCGACCAGTTCATCCAGGCCCGCGCCGACTTTGAGGTTGCGCTCCGAAAGATTCCATTCCTCCGCGTCATGCCCTCGCAGGCCAACTATTTCTTCCTGGAAGTGCTTCCCCCTTACAAGCCCAAGGAGCTATGCGCCATCCTGCTGAAAAGGTTCAACATCTTGGCAAGCGCTTGCTTAGCGAAGAAAGGCATAGAGCCCGACAGGTATATGCGCATTGCCATACGCAACCACGCCGACAACGAACGGTTCATACAAGCTCTAAAAGAATTGGCATGATGAAAACAATAACGATATGCGGAGGCGGCTCATTGGGCCACGTCGTAGCGGGATGGTTGGCAGCCCGACACCATGCTGTGGTGAACCTCCTCACGAACCGCCCCGAGAAGTGGGCACACGAAATCATCGTCGACACGCCCGAGAAGGAGCTTCTTCATGCGCCATTGCACATTGTCAGCGCAAACCCCGCAGAGGTCATTCCCATGTCGGACGTAGTGCTTTTGTGCCTTCCTGGTTTTCTGATTCGTAGCGAACTTCAAAAGCTGAAGCCCCATCTTTCACCCCACACCTTCGTGGGTTGCGTCTTTTCCTCCACAGGCTTCTTCTTCGAGGCCCACGAGGTGCTCCGTGCCGACCAGCCCCTATGGGGATTCCAGCGCGTGCCATTCATCTCGCGTGTAAACGAGTATGGCCAGTCGGCCCATCTCCTTGGCCACAAGCAAGCCCATAATGTGGCCATCGAACACGTGTCGGATAGCGAGAAGGAAGCCTTTGCGCAGATGCTTGGCGAGTGGTTTGAGCGCCCGATCAACATACTGAAAAATTTCTACGAAGCGAGCCTCACCAACAGCAATCCATTGCTACACACGTCACGTCTTTACACCCTGTTTGGAGGAGCCCATGAGGGGAAACCATTCCCCCGCATGATATTGTTCTACGAGGAATGGACCACGGAGGCCGCTGACCTCTATATCAAGATGGACGAGGAATTCTTCCAACTCCTGAAGGTGCTGCCCGTTTCCGACCATTTCCTGCCAACGGCGCTCCACTATTACGAAAGCCACGACGCCAAGTCGTTGGCCGCCAAGCTATCGTCCATCCAGAGTTTCAAGGGCATTGCCTCCCCCATGAAGCAAACCGAAGAGGGCTGGATACCCGATTTCACAAGTCGTTACTTCACCGAGGATTTCCCTTACGGACTTAAATATATTTGGAAACTGGCTCACGAGAAGGGCATATCTTGCCCCCACATCGACAAGGTGTATGCGTGGGGCATGAGCAAAATAAACATCTAATTGGGCCTATGGCGCATCTTAAAACATCAAAAGGACTCTTGGAGTTTGAGAATCGCTTCCTCCATTTCGACAACAAGGTTATCAACCAGGAGGTGATGCTCGAGAACCTAAGGGTGTTTGCCCTCTATCTCGACAAGATCGACATCAACTGGGGCCCTGCGTTCGGCACGCTCATCGGCGTGGTGCGCAACGACGATTTCCAGCCTTGGAAACCCGTGTTTGACATATACATCCTCAAGGAAGACGAGGAACGCTTCAAGGACGTTCTTTGGCTTCTCATGGACGTGGGTTTCCGTTTGACCCGCTACGAACGGAGAGGTCTGTTTTACCTGGAGCGCAACGGCGAATACATCAAAGTGTTTGTGCTCCATAAGATTAGCAGCGATGTGCGCCATACCGGTGGTTCCGACTTCATCCACGAGAAATATCTTCAGAACACGGTGAAGTGGGACTTCAAGGGTATCAAGCTCAATGTGCCAACGGAGGTCGATGAGTATCTCACGTTCCAGTATGGAGCCGATTGGACAATCCCTAAACAAACGGTGGTTTACTCCTCCGCCCTTCTAACCAAATGGAAGCTGTGGTTGGTTGCCCGTTCGCAGGACATCATGCCCGACACGTTGTATTACGCATGGCTGCTCCACCACCGTCAGAAAGATTTCCGAAAGTTCAAGGCGCGTTGCGAAAAGGCTGGCGTTCCGCTTCCCAAGAACGTGCAATTAGCCAGCATGAAACCGCGTAGGTACAAGAAGGTGCTTACTGTTGGTGTTTACGACCTGCTACATAAGGGCCACGTGGAATTGTATCGACGAGCAAAGGGATTGGGCGATTACCTGATTGTTGCAGCCCAAGACAGCAATTACATCTTGAAATACAAGCCTACGGCTAAGGTGCTCAATTCCACCGAAGACCGCATGTATATGATCAAGTCCATCCGATATGTTGACGAAGTGATAAGCTACACGGATGTCGACAAAATCGTGAAGGAGGTCGATTTCGACGTCTTTGTCACGGGCCCCGACCAATGTCACGAGGGTTTCCAGCGTGCCATCAAATGGTGTGAGGAGCATGGAAAGGAGCATATCGTGTTGGGACGTACTGACGGCGTGAGCTCCAGCGAGTTGAAGAAGAAAATAGCGGAGAAGACCCTCTCCAACGCGCAACCTACGGCCTAATGGTTCAACTGCGCCTTGGCACAATTCCTTTACGCGCTCGCCCCAATAGACAGATTGATAGACAACAGGTCATTGAACGTATGAAAATCATTGAACAACAGATTGTAGGCAAACACACGATGAACGATTGCGAGGACGGCATAGTGGTCACGCCCCACTTTATAGCCGTCGTCGACGGAAGCACCAGCAAAACGCCCCACCGGTTTCATCCCGACATGAAAAACGGTCGCTATTGCATGTTGGCCATCAGCGATTTTATCCGAAACGTCTCGCCCCACATAACCCTCGCTCAGTTTTGCAAGCAGGTAACGGCCTTTATCCATGCGCTATACCCTTCCCAAGACGCATCCACTCTGTTGCCACCCCATGAGCGGTTGTGCGCCAGCGCCATCGTCTACAGTTGCCATCGCCAGGAGATATGGATGATAGGCGATTGCCAATGCATGGTGGATGGACTCGCCTACTCCAACGACAAGCCCTATGAAGAAGTGTTGGCCCGACGCCGTGCTGAGGTGTTCCCCAATATGCTCAAGGTCCACCCCAGCATGACAGAAGGTGGTCACATTGTGCACGACTACGCCCGCGACACCATTATCCCTTCGCTCATCGAGAGCATGGCGGGCGAAAACACCAGCTACGCCGTTATCGATGGCTACCCCATCTTCATGCCAGGGATACGAACCATTCGTCTTAGCCCATCGTGCAACGAAGTGGTGTTGGCGTCCGACGGCTATCCCCACCTTCGCCCCACACTCCAAGAGAGCGAAGAGGCTTTGCGCCACCAACTGTCCACCGATCCTTTCTGCATCCATTCGTTTGTAGCCACCAAAGGTCTGATGGTTGGCAACGGCTCGTTCGACGACCGCGCCTATGTGCGGTTTCACGCTCAATGACAAGTTGGCTTCCAAACACGTCTTGCGAATGGAAATACGTCTTGCGAATGGATATTGGCGCACCCTCTTTTGCTATTGACACGTATTTTTTGTAATTTTGCACGAAATTTCACGTCACACATGAGATACTTCGTTTGGATTCGTTTCGACGGCACCGCCTACCACGGCTGGCAGATACAGCCCAACGGTATGTCCGTACAAGAGAAATTGCAAGATGGCCTATCGCTTCTTCTGCGCCGCCCCATAGAGGTTGTGGGCGCTGGCCGCACAGACGCCGGTGTGCATGCCCACCAAATGGTGTGCCACTTCGACAGCGAGCAACCCATCGACACCACCCAGCTCTGCTACCGTCTCGGCCGTGTGCTTCCGCGCGACATTAGTTGCGAGAAGATAGAGGCCGTGAGCGCCGACATGCACGCCCGCTTCTCGGCCCGCCGTCGCATTTACCGCTATTTCATCCACACGAAGCGTGACCCCTTCCTGCGCCATTACTCGGTTGAGATGCATTACCCGCTCGATTTCGACTTGATGAACCAAGCTGCGGCCCAACTGCTTACCGTCGACGACTTCAAGGCGTTTTGCAAGGCGGGCGCCGACGTGAAGACCACCCTCTGCGATGTTACCACGGCCCAATGGGTGAAGACGGGCGAGAGCAGCTATTACTTTGAGATTGCCGCCAACCGTTTCCTGCGCAACATGGTTCGCGCCGTAGTAGGCACCTTGGTCGACGTGGGACGCAAGCGCATAAGCCTGGAGCAGTTTGACCGCATCCTCCAGGGCGGCACACGCTCCGACGCGGGCGAATCGATGCCTGCCAACGGCCTGTTCCTTTGGCAAGTAGATTATTAACACCTATTATATATAGTATTCAGGACATGTGGTTACTATTGGCCTTCCTTTCGGCAACCCTTTTGGGTTTCTACGATTCGTTTAAGAAGAAATCGCTTCTCTCCAACGCCGTCATCCCCGTATTGTTTCTCAACACGGTGTTTTCGTCGCTCATCTTCCTGCCCTTCATCATCTTATCCGCCACGGGCGCCCTTCCCGAAACCTCCATCTTCCACGTGGGCGGCGGCGGATGGGAAATCCATAAGTACATCATTCTGAAGAGCCTCATTGTGCTCTCCAGTTGGATCTTCGGCTATTTCGGCATGAAACACCTTCCCCTCACCATTGTGGGTCCTATCAACGCCACCCGTCCCGTAATGGTATTGGTGGGCGCACTATTGGTGTTTGGCGAGAGCCTCAACGTGTGGCAATGGATCGGTGTATTGCTGGCCATCGGCTCCTTCTTCATGTTGAGCCGTTCGGGCAAGAAGGAAGGCATCGACTTCGAGCACAACCGTTGGATAGGATTCATTGTTCTGGCAGCCGTGCTCGGCGCCATCAGCGGTCTCTACGACAAATATCTCATGGCCGATCCGTCCAATGGTGGAGTGGGCATCGACCGCATGGTCGTGCAGTCGTGGTACAACCTCTACCAGATGGGCATGATGGGCCTGATGATGGCCATTCTGTGGTGGCCCACCCATAAGCACACCACTCCTTTCCGTTGGGACTGGAGCATCATCGGCATCAGCCTCTTCCTGAGCGCGGCCGACTTCGCCTACTTCTATGCCCTGAGCCTTCCCGGTGCCATGATTTCCATTGTGTCGATGATTCGCCGAGGAAGCGTCATCGTCAGCTTCCTTTTTGGCGGACTGTTTTTCCACGAGCGGAACCTTCGCGCCAAGGCCATCGACCTTGCGTTGGTGCTCTTGGGCATGGTATTCCTATATATCGGAAGCAAATAAAATCAATTATTGAAAGGTTTTGTTACATTTCTTTTGCAACATGAAAGTAAAATCGTATCTTTGCAAAAGCATTTGTTAAGAATACGCACATTTGGTTCACTATTGAAAATCATTCATAATGGCACGCAATATCTTTAAGGGATTAGGTATAGCCCTCATCACACCGTTCACACCCGAGGGAGAAGTTGACTACAAATCGCTCAAGCGTCTTGTGGAGCACCAGCTCAACCACGGGGCCGATTTCTTTTGCATTCTGGCCACTACCGCCGAGGCACCTTGTCTGACCCAAGAGGAGAAGGATAAGATTACGCAGCTCGTCAAGGATGTGGTGAATGGCCGCGTTCCCATTCTGAAATATTGCGGCGGAAACAACACAGCCGCTGTCATCGAGGAGATGCAATCGACCGACTGGAGCGGCATCGATGGCATCCTGAGCATCTGCCCCTACTACAACAAGCCTTCGCAAGAGGGTCTCTACCAGCATTTCAAGGCCATCTCCAAGGCCAGTCCGCTGCCGCTTGTGCTCTACAACGTGCCAGGCAGAACGGGCGTAAACATGAAGGCGTCGACCACCTTGCGATTGGCCCACGAATGTGAGAACATCGTAGGCATCAAGGAGGCAGCGGGAAGTCTTGAGCAGGTCGATGAGATCATCTACAACAAGCCCGACCGTTTCGACGTGATCAGCGGCGACGACGCCCTCACCTTCTCCATGGTGGCGAGTGGCGCGGCCGGCGTTATCTCGGTCATTGGCAACGCCCTTCCCCGCGAGTTCTCACGCATGATTCGGTTGGAGTTCAAGGGCGAATATGAGCCAGCCCGCAAAATCCACCACATGTTCACCGAGCTCTACAGCCTTCTCTTCGTCGACGGCAACCCTGCCGGCGTGAAGGCGTTGCTCAACGACATGGGCTTCATCGAGAACCAGCTCCGCCTTCCGCTTGTGCCCACGAAGATCGAGACCAAGCAGAAGATGGCCGACATCCTCGAGCGCCTGCGCCTCTAACTGATAAGAACTGGCGAGGCAGGCAAAATACCAAACTGCCGAGGCTGTTTACAACCGACAACATCCATCGCTTCCTGATGATGGCACAATCATAAAAGGGCAACGACCATGATGGCCGTTGCCCTTTCTCTTTGTCCTTAACAACCGTGGGTCGTTACTTCTTATCCATACCTATACCTATTTATTCATACCTAATGGCTTCTATGGGATCGAGGCGCGCCGCCTTCTTAGCCGGATACCAACCGAAGAACACGCCGGTGAAGGTACACACGGCGAAACTCATGATGATGGTCCACACCTCGATGTAGATGGGCCAATGGGCCAACATCTTCACGGCGTAGCTCGCCCCTATTCCCAATATCACTCCTACAAGTCCTCCCGTTACGCTCAGCATGATAGCCTCGATGAGAAACTGGTTGAGGATGTCTACGCCACGCGCTCCCACGCTCATGCGCAAGCCTATCTCTCGGGTACGCTCCGTAACGCTCACATACATGATGTTCATGATGCCAATGCCGCCCACGATGAGCGAAATTCCTGCCACACATCCCAACAATATGGTCAGCATATTGGTGGTGGAGTTCATCATCGACGACAGTTCCTCCTGCGAGCGGATGTTGAAATCGTCGTTGTCGCCTTGCGTCGTCTCCGTGGCGTCCTTGAGCTTATGGTTACGTCGAAGGATGGAGGTTATCTCGACCGTGGCCTTGTCGGTTACGTCCTCCGTAATGGCCGATGCCTGTATCTCGCTCAGGTATGTCTGTGCCAAAATGCGCTTCATCACCGTGGTGTAAGGCACCAGCACCAGGTTGTCCTGATCCATACCCATCGAGTTGTAGCCTTTCTTCTTCAGCACACCTATCACGCGGAAAGGTATGGTGTTGAATCGCACAACCTTGCCCACGGGATCGGTTCCGTCAGGGAAGAGATAGTCAACTACAGTCTGTCCGAGGATGCAAACCTTCGCACTCGCCTTCAACTCCTGGTCGGAGAAGAGCTCTCCATCGCTAACGCTCAACTGTCGAATGCCCAGATATTCTTGGTTCACGCCATAGATGGTCGACTGCGTGTTGTTATTGCCATTGATAAACTGGCCGCTGGTGCTCACCACCGGACTGATGGCCTTGATGTAGGAGCACTCGTCCTTCAGAGTCTGATAGTCGGTGAGCTTAAGGGTCTGCATGGCCGACGGGTCCTGTCGCACGCCACCTCGCATGTCGGCTCCCGGATGCACCATAATCATGTTGGAGCCCATCTCTGCGATGTTGGCCTGAATGCTCCGCTTGGATCCTTGTCCAATGGCCAGCATCGTGATGACCGATGCCACACCAATGATGATGCCCAATGCCGTGAGGAACGAGCGCATCTTATTGGCGAAAATGGCTCTGAGGGCTATTTTAAATAGATTCGTGTAGTTCATTATTCGTCCGTATTTGGCGGAAGCGCGGCCAACCCCTCGGCGGCGCTAAGGATGTTGTTGTTGTACTCGTCACTAATGACACGCCCATCGCGCAACATAATGTTTCGGCTGGAATAGTTGGCGATGTCGGGGTTGTGCGTCACAAAGATGATGGTTCTTCCTTCCGCATAGAGTTTCTGGAAGAGCACCAGTATCTCAAACGAGGTACGTGTGTCGAGGTTTCCTGTTGCCTCGTCGGCGAGGATGACCGCTGGGTTGTTGACCAAGGCGCGCGCGATGGCCACACGCTGCATCTGTCCTCCCGACATCTGGTTCGACTTATGGTAGAGTCGGTTGCCCACCCCCACAGCCTTCAGGGCCTCCACCGACCGGTCGAACCGCTCCTTTGCCGACACGGTCGAGTTGTACATGAGCGGCAACTCCACGTTTTCCACACTCGTCGTCTTGGGCAAGAGGTTGTAATTTTGGAAGATAAAGCCGATCTTGCGGTTGCGAAGCACGGCACGCTGCGAGTGCGACATGGTTCTGACCGACACGCCATCGAGGTAATATTCGCCGCTCGAAGGAGTGTCGAGACATCCCAACTGGTTGAGGAGCGTCGACTTTCCCGATCCCGACTTACCCATGATGGTAACAAACTCGCCCTCGTAGATCTTAAACGACACGCCGCGAAGCGCATGCACCATCTCGTCGCCAACAAGGAAGTCGCGCTTCACATTTTGGAGTTCGATGACGACTTTCTTGTCTTCCATGTCCTTATTGATTTGATGATCTGTCATAAGCATCTTCTTTCAGGAACCATTCTTACTTGCCGTTCTTCTTGTTCTTTCCCGGAGGGCCTGGCTGGAAGGGGCTCGACACCGACTCGTCGGAGCTATCGTCGGCCGTCTGGTCGTTGGTATTCATGGCCACACCCGTGATGACCACTTGTCCTTCCTTGATGCCGCTGAGCACTTGCGTGTGTGTGCCGTCCGACATGCCGATGTTCACCTTGTGGGCCACCAACGTGTTGCCCTCGAGCGTCCACACCTTGTTTTTGGCGTTGCTCACGTCTTTCATCTTGCGTGCACCGATGGTCTCCTTGGTGGGTGTGTAGCGCAGGGCCTTGCTGGGCACGCTCAGCACACCATTGCTCTCCTGGGTGTAAATCACCACGTTGGCGGTAAGTCCGGGCTTGAGCTTCATGTCGGCGTTGGGCGCACTAATCACCACCTCGTAGGTCACCACGTTATTGGTGGTGGTGGCCTCCAGGCGCACTTGCGTCACCACGCCCTCGAAGGTGTCGTCGGGATAGGCGTCGACGGTAAACGTTACGCGCTCGCCCTTCTTCACATCGCCTATGTCGGCCTCATCCACATCGGCCACCACCTGCATATTGGTGAGGTCTTGCGCAATGGTAAACAGGTCAGGCGTGCTCATGTTGGCGTTCACGGTCTGTCCTTCCTCCACACTCTTGCTCACCACGATGCCGTCGATGGGCGATGTGATGGTGGCGTAACTGAGGTTTGTCTGCGCGCGCGACACCTCTTCTTGCGCCGACACCACTTGGTCTTTTCGCGAGACCACGGTCTGTTGGCTGGTCTGATAGCTCAGGCGTGCGGTCTCATAATCGTTGGCCGAGATGAGCCCCTTCTGGTAGAGGGTCTTGTAGCGATTGTAGTTGGCCTTCTGGTAAGCGAGGTCGCTTTGCGCTCTTCTAAGCGAGGCTTGCGCCTGGGAGAGCTGCGCCTTGGCGGTATTCAACTGGCTCATGAGGTTCGACTTGTCGAGCTCGGCGATGACCTGCCCTTTCTTCACCACGCTGTTGTAGTCGACGTAGAGCTTGCTGACAATACCCGACACCTGCGTTCCTACGGTCACCTCGTTTACCGGTTCGATGGTTCCGGTAGCGGTAATACTGTTGAGAATGTTGACCTTGGCCACCTTCTCCGTCTTGAAATTCACTTCTTCCTTCTTCTTGCCACCCGACAGGAGGAAGGCTGCGACAGCGACGATGACGACAACGCCCACCGCTATCCAAACCATACTTACTTTCTTTGTTTTTATCCTATATGTTATGCTTGTTATTATCCTGTTGTCTTAGCCTTGCGTTATTTCAGCGTTCCGTTCTGGTAGAACTTCAGCATGTGGATGTTGAGGATGGCGAGATACTTGGCTTGCAACTCGCTGAGCTGGGCCTTGAGCAACGCATCCTTTCCGTTCATGAGCTCAATGGTGTTCTTGAGGTTCTGCTGAAACTGCTCGCTCAGCAGCTCATAGCTCTCCTGAGCGCTCTGTGTGCTCACCTGGGCGCTCTTGAACTGGGCTTGGTTGTTGACCGCCTGCAACCAGTAGTTCTCGATGGTTGAATAGAGTGTGGTCTGCTTGTCCTTGAGGTCGAGCTCGTAGGTCTGCTTGGCGAGCCGTGCCTTGTTGACGGCGGTCTTGGTGGACCGATTGTCGAAGAGGGGTATGCTTACCGACAGGCCGCCTCCGAGGGTGAAATTGTTCTTGAGCTGCGTTCCCCAATTGTTGCTGTTCATCGATGTGGTGTTGGTGCTCACCCCTGCGTTCACGCCGATGGTGGGCAACTTCTGCGCCTTGGCAATCTTTATTTGCAGGTCGCTGCTCTCTATGCCGAGCTGGGCGTTCTTAATCTCGGGTCTGATTCCCAGGGCGGCCTCATACACGTTCGTCACGCCGGGTATGGCCTGCAGGGCGGCCTCGTCGGTTGGCACGTCGGCCGTCACATCAAACTCCTCCTGGTCGGTGATCTGGAGCAGCTGCTTGAGCTGTCGCTTGAAGTCGCGGAGGTTGTTCTCGGCCTGCACCACGGCATACTCGTCTTGCGCTCTCTGGGCGGTGAGCTGTGCAAGGTCGGCCTTGCTCATGCTTCCCACCTTCACAAACTCCTGTCCGCGCTCCTCGTTTTTCCTTGATGTTTCGAGCGTGGCCTTGCTCACCTCTATGGCGTCCTTGCAATAGAGTATCTGCACAAAGAGCTGGGTGATCTGCTCCTGGATGGAGTTGGCGGTGGTGGCGCTGTCGAGCGCGGCTTGTGTGGCGGTCACCTTGTTCAATTTCACTTGGTTGCGGTTGCGGTTTCCGTTCCACACGGTCCAGTTGCTCATGATGCTATAGGTTCCGTTGTAGTACACCTTGTCGACGTTGGTCTGCACCTTGTCGCCGGCAATCATGTACGACCCTGTCTCGGGCCAAGGGTTGTACGACACATTCTGGGATGTCGAGGCCGAGAGCGTGGGCAGCAGGGCGGCCTGGCTTTGCTTCACGTCCTCCAAGGCGCTGAGATGCTGAACGCGCGACTTTTGGAGGGTGATGTTGTTTTGCAAAGCATACTGGATGCAGTCTTGCAACGTCCATTGGCGCGCCTCCACCGAAACGGGGGCGAGCAGCAACAGGGCAAGAGCCGATGCGAAAAACGATTTCTTCATTGTCATCTTTGGTAATTTGTTCAAAAAACGATTATAGGATGTAAGGAAGTAAGTATGGTTTATTGAAGCAAGTGTTTATTAACAATAAAAATGGGAAACATTACATTTCGTAACATTTCCCACCTTATTAATATTATTCGAAGTGCTGCAAGCGTGCGATATACTTGCCGAGGATGTCGAACTCGAGGTTGACGACGGTTCCGACCCTGATGTCGCAGAAGTTGGTGTTCTGCCGGGTGTAAGGAATGATGGCCACTTGGAACGTGTTGTCGGTGGGGCCGACCACCGTGAGCGACACGCCGTTGACGGTCACCGACCCCTTGTCGACGGTGAAGTAGCCTCGCCTTGCCATTTCCTTGTCGGCCTTATATTGGAAGGTGAAATAAGTGCTTCCGTCGGCATCTTCCATGGCCACGCAGGTGGCCGTTTCGTCCACGTGTCCCTGCACGATGTGGCCGTCGAGCCGCCCGTTCATCATCATGGAGCGCTCCACGTTCACCTTGTCGCCTTGCTTGAGCAGGCCGAGGTTGGTGCGGTCGAGGGTTTCCTTCATGGCGGTCACGGTATAGGCACCGTCGGCTATGTCGACCACGGTTAGGCACACGCCGTTGTGGGCCACGCTCTGGTCGATCTTGAGCTCATCCACGAAGGAGCAGCGCAGGGTGAAGTCGATGTTTTCTTGGTATTTCCTTACTGCGACAACGGTCGCCATTTCTTCTACTATTCCGCTAAACATGTTCTATATTTAATTAAAAAAGGAGAACTGAGGTGAGGCGTTCTCACTTACTCAATTCTCCGAATGTTAAATGGGAATCATACCGATGATGTGATGAAAACTCCAGCTATAAAAGTTGTGAGCGCTCCCCGTCTTTGTAATCCACCGGCTTGAAGCTTAGTCGCAAAGGCGATTTATGTGGCCCGCCATTGGCAAGAGATACGTCTCAGTTTTCAATGTAATTTGATGAGTATCCCTATCGAACCGATACAACTCCCAAAGGGTTTCTCCTTTTCATCTGCAAATATAGCATTTTACTTTTTATCTTCCAAACAAATTGATACTTTTTTGCAAGACAATAAATTGTTTTTTCATCCGTTAGAATGATAAAACGATCATGAAACGCATCATATTCTTCTTATTCTTAACGATTTGCACATCAACTGCTCGCGCGCAAGTGGAGGTGCGCAAAAATACGCAGCACGCCTTCCCAAAATCGATCCCTGCGGGCAACTATAGTGGCATAGCGTGGTTGGGCGGCGACCAATATGCCGTGGTGAGCGACAAGTCGGCCGACGATGGCTTCTTTGTTTTCCGCATCGTGACCGACAGCGTCAACGGAGAGGTGAAAGGCGCCTACAACATGGGGTTCCGCAGCAGCGGTCATCCTGGGCGCGACGATGAGGGGGTGGCCTATAATGCGCATACCAACACGGTATGGGTCAGCGGCGAGGCCGACAACCGCATCATGGAATATGGCATGGATGGGCGGCGCACAGGGCGGCAACTGGCCCTCCCAGACGTGTTTGCGCACCTGCCGGGCAACCTGGGGGTGGAGGCCTTGTCCTACAATGCCCTCACGCATCGCTACTGGACGTGCAACGAAAGTGGAAACATCGTCTTGCAATCGTTTGGCGACGACCTTCAGCCTCTGCAATCGTTCGCCTACAGGCTCGACGCACCATTGGCCAACCATGCCAAAGCGCTTCACTATGCCCATGGCGTAGGAACAATTTGTGCGCTCGACGATGGCGCCTTGCTCGTGCTGGAGCGCGAGGCCTACGTGCCCAAAAAGAAGGTGGGGGCGTTTGTGGTGTGCAAACTCTACAGGGTGGAGCCGCAGGGCGCCGATGTCGTGGCCCACACGCCTCTGCCCAAGCGGCTGCTCACGTCGTGGCGCACGAAACTGACGGTTTTCGACCGAAGCTTCGCCAACTATGAGGGCATGTGCCTGGGACCGACGCTGACCGACGGTTCGCGTGTACTGCTCATCGTGGCCGACTCGCAAGACCAATATGCCGGGGTGCTGAAAGATTGGATAACGAGCGTCAAGCTAATTACTCCTCCCGATCCATCCGCTCCACCCGTTCTGGAGCGACGGGGCTGGTAGGCGCAACAGGCGCTTCGCCTTTCTTCATGGGGCGCAACCGCTCATACTCGTCGAAGGCGTAGCGGCGCGACAAGAGGATGGCCAACCAAAACGTGGTGAGGGCGTAAACCGTAACGGCCAGCAGCACCACCACCTCCAGCAGGGCCGCTGTCCACACCCCCACTCCGCTCATCACCAGGCCGAGCATGAGCGCGGGCGCCGTGGTAAGAAACATGCCGCTCATCTGCCTCATCACGGGCACCAGGGCGGCCTGGAAACCGCGTCGCACGAAATGGCGGACGGCCTCGCGATGGGTGGCGCCATTGCCCAAGAGGTAATAATAGAGTTCGTTGTGGTGCGCCAAGCCCATATAGTAGGCGTGCAGGGCACGGGCGATGAGCCCCGACGCCATGCCCACCATCAGGCCAAGCATGGGGATGAAGAAGCGGGTGTCGAAGGGTTCCTTCAGCGAGAGCACCAACAGCAGCACATAAAGGCTCACGAGCAGCAGGGGCGCCACGCTGGCCGCCATCACAGGCAGAAGCAACCTGCGTTGGCGAAGGCCCGACCTCAACACCACGACCACCGATGAGAGCAACGCAAGAGCCACGCCAACCAAGAGGTTGACCCACAGTATGTTACAGGTCATCAGCAGAGCCGTAATGGCACCAAAGGCCGACACCATGACCGCCATCATAGCCAACGACTTCAACAGGCGTCGCATCAGGCGGAGGTCAAAGGCATAGATGATATAAATGGGCAGGGCGAGCAACAGCAGCCCCAACACAAGTCCAAGCACGGATATATTCATGGTTCAGAGTTTTACGATTTTATGACACGGCAAACCGTCCTGGCGTGTGGCAAAAAGCACCTCCACCCCACTGGCCGCCAGCTCTTGCAGGGCGCCATGGGCAACCACTTGCGGTGCGGGGTCGTCGACCAGCACGATGGGCTTATGGAGCAACGGAACGGCGGCCAGCATGGCCGTGCGCAACAGAGGGGCGTCGACATCGGTCGTCCACCGCTCGTCGAGGTCGGCGGGAAGGCCCAGGGCGCTCCACCGCTTTCTCAAGGCCAACAGGTCGAGGTCGTCGCCAGCATGGACCGACAAGCCGATGAGCTCGCCGAACAGTTGCCCCACCTTCATGCGCACCGACGGCATGCGTTGCGGCACATAGGCTATTAGCCGACGGAAATAGGCGCTGGAGCCGGGCGTCACGAGTTCGCCGTCGATCGTGATGTAGCCCGAAGCCAACGGCACCAAGCCCAAGATGGCCATGAGCACCAAGCTCTTTCCCGTGCCAGCGCCGCCCGAGAGGCACGCCACCTCGCCACCGTCCATCGCCAGCGAGAAGGCCGGCGACAGGCGCTCGGGCGACAAGCGAACACTTACATTCTTAAACTCCAGCATCGATCTACCGTTTTATTGTTTTTACAAAGATACTATATTTTTAATCCACACCTGCCGTTTTCAATGTTTTTTTTAGTTTTTTTGTTGTCGAGGGCATATTCCATGTTGAATGTGAAATATGGGTTGCTGACTTACCCCCTGAGGCCATCGCCGTAGGCGGTGGGCGCCCGATGAATGACGGCTGCGCGACATGTGGAACCACCTTATTGTAACATGTAACATGTAACAATGTAACGTTTCGTGACGCCGTAGCGTGTGAGCAACTTGGCTATCTCGCTCATCAGTATGCACCCGTCGCCGGTGGTAACGGCCTCGGCAAACTCCACCTTGGGGCGCTGGGCCTCGAGCAGGTCGTCTTTCTGCTTGAGCGTGCGTTGCAGGATGGTTACGGCCTTGGCCAGGATGGTCTTCTCGTCGTCGTCCTCATGCAGAGGGATGTAGCCGCCCATCTTGCGGATTTGCGGCAGCACCTCGGAGGTGACCCACTTGCGGAAATCCCTTGCCGAAGGCTTGCGGCTGTCGAGGATCACGTCGTACAGGCCGTCCTCGTTAACGAAGTTAGCCATCTGCGTTCCGCCTCTTGTCGAAAGGGGTTCGGTTGAAACGACCCCCTTTTCAAGTCGTTCTCTCACATGCCTCTACCTCAGTCCAAGCACCTTGCATACATCCGTCAGGCAAAACCAAGGCTCACCCTTCTCATCATTCACCGTCCTTATCCTTCCGAACTCCAGACTCTCGAAAATCTTCATTTCGTTCTTCATAATTCTTTAGTGTTAAATCTTACGCTGCAAAAGTACGTCATTAGGAAATCTGATAAAAGCACATCATTTTATCAAAGTGTTAAATTGTTTATGACCTCAATCATCAAACTCCTCACCCCTCTCGACTCAAGCCCAAGACCTATGTAAGAACGATAAGCAGAATCCTTCGCCGTATGCTCCAATGCCGCACACAACTGCGAGTAGTTCACGAAGTTAGCCATCTGCATTCCACCTCTTGTCGAAAGGGGTTGGGTTGAAACCAACCCCTTTGCCAACCGTCGGCATACATCTCCTTGCTTCAGCCCCAACACCTCGCACACATCCGCCAAGCAGAACCACGGCTCACCCCTTCTCTTCACTCACCGTCCTTATCCTTCCGAACTCCAGACTCTCGAAAATCTTCATTTCGTTCTTCACGTTTTTCTGTTATTTTTGAAAATAAAACCCCTCGCAACCCCTTGGCAGCAGTTTGGCGCGCCGTGAGGATTACGAGGGCAAAGGTAGTGAGAAAAAGTGAGTGCAACCGTAATAACACGTTGTCAGTACGGTTTATTACAGTTGCCCTACTAAACGTTGTAAAAAAAAGAGAATGGGGTTAACGCAGCGATTCTTTTATGGGCTCAAACTACGGACAACGTCCCTCCTTCCCCCAGCTTCCGAACGACCAAAATGTTACATTGTTACATGTTACATGTTACAATAAGCACCTTCCGTATGTCCACACCCTCTTTTGGAAGTCTGAATTTGGGGAGGGTAAAAATTATATAGTATATATAT
>ULUS01030495.1_pt1 | contig 28579 bp, 15 predicted proteins | sample 1958761 | NCBI WGS metagenome assembly ULUS01 (sample SAMEA4835767, study PRJEB28245) | human gut metagenome | biome: gut microbiome; material: fecal sample | place: Denmark | collected 2008
ACAAGACTTACTTCTACCCTATGACCAAAGCTACTATCCAGAACGAGGGCACCTTGCTCCCATTCTTGGTAGAGAAGATGAAGAGCCTCGGTACAGCCGCCTGCCCTCCTTACCACATCGCATTCGTAATCGGTGGTACCAGTGCAGAGAAGAACCTTCTTACCGTGAAGTTGGCTTCTATCAAGTACTACGATGAGTTGCCTACCACTGGTGATGAGACAGGTCGTGCCTTCCGTGACATCGACTTGGAGCAGAAGCTCCTCGAAGAGGCTCACAAGATTGGCTTGGGTGCTCAGTTTGGTGGTAAGTACTTGGCTCACGACATCCGTGTCATCCGTCTGCCCCGTCATGGTGCCAGCTGCCCTATCGGTATGGGTGTAAGCTGCTCTGCCGACCGCAACATCAAGGCTAAGATCAACAAGGACGGTATCTGGTTGGAGAAGATGGACGAGAACCCAACAGAGTTGATTCCTGAGGAACTTCGCAAGCCAGGCGAGGGCGCCAAGGGTATCGAGATCGACCTCGACAAGGGTATCGACGCCGTACGTGCTGAATTGACCAAGTATCCTGTCAGCACTCGTGTCAACTTGAAGGGTACTATCATCGTGGCTCGTGACATCGCTCACGCTAAGCTCAAGGCTCGCTTGGACGCTGGCGAGGAGATGCCAGAGTACTTCAAGAATCATCCTATCCTCTATGCAGGACCTGCTAAGACTCCAGAGGGTTACCCATGTGGTTCTATGGGTCCTACCACTGCCAACCGTATGGACCCATACGTTGACGAGTTCCAGGATCATGGCGCTAGCTTGGTGATGATTGCCAAGGGTAACCGTGGTCAGGTGGTTACTGATGCCTGCAAGAAGCATGGTGGTTTCTATCTCGGTACTATCGGTGGTGTAGCCGCCGTTCTCTCTCAGAGCAGCATCAAGAGCATCGAGTGCGTAGAGTACCCAGAGCTTGGCATGGAGGCTATCTGGAAGATTACCGTTGAGGACTTCCCAGCTTTCATCCTCGTAGATGACAAGGGCAACGACTTCTTCAAGCAGTTGAAGCCTTGGACTCCTTGCAAGGAATGCCAGAAGTAAGATGTAAGCAATGACACTTACAATTACAGTTCGAAAATCCGCATGGGATGTTTGCTCGAAGAAGAGCTGACTAGGACAAAAGATAAAAACTCCCGAACCAGCAGGAATGCTCGGTTCGGGAGTTTTCTTTTATATCATTCACTCAAATGATGATATGTTTAAAGTTCTTAGGTTCCATGCCTTATACACATTGTGGTGGCAAATATACAACATTTTATTATTTTAAGCAAATAAAATGTTGATGTTTTTCAGAAAATGCGTAAATTTGTAAGCAAAATGAGACAATAGACAAGTGAATCGCAAGATTATACACATCGACATGGATGCTTTCTTTGCTTCTGTAGAGCAAAGAGACAACCCCGAACTTCGAGGCAAACCGATAGCGGTGGGCTTCGACGGACCTCGTGGTGTCGTTTCCACGGCAAGCTATGAGGCAAGGAAGTTTGGCGTTCACTCGGCGCAATCCATCGCCCAAGCCAAGCAACGTTGTCCGGGTCTCATCATCGTGCCTTGCCGCCATGAGCATTACAAGGAGGTGTCTCAGCAGATACATCGCATCTTCCAGGAATACACCGACCTCATCGAACCGATTTCCATCGACGAGGCTTTCCTCGATGTCACCCATAATAAGAAAGGTATCAACCTAGCCGTTGAGGTCGCCCAGGAAATCAAGGTTCGCATCAAGGAGGAGACGCAACTCACCGCCTCGGCTGGCATCAGCTATTGCAAGTTTCTCGCCAAGGTGGCTTCCGACTATCGCAAGCCCGATGGCATCTGCACCATCCATCCCGACAAGGCACTCGACTTCATCGCCCATCTCCCCGTGGAAGACTTTTGGGGCGTGGGCAAGAAGACACTCCAGAAGATGCACTTCATGGGCATCTACACAGGTGCCGACCTGAGAAAGGTTTCGGAAGCACATCTTGTGGAAGTGTTCGGCAAGGTGGGACACATCTTCTATGATTTCGCCAGGGGTATAGACGAACGACCGGTAGTGACCTATAGGGAGCGCAAGTCTGTGGGATGCGAGCAAACTTTCTTGGAGGACATCTACACCCCATCTGCCGTCATCATCGAACTTTATCACACCGTGCTCGAACTCCTCACTCGCATCGACAAGAGTGGGTTCGAGGGCAAGACTTTGACGCTCAAGGTGAAGTTTGCCGACTTCACACAAATTACTCGCAGCATCTCGCAAGACAAGATTCTAAAGAAGAAAGCCGACATACTACCTCTCGCCAAGCGATTGCTGAAATTGGTGGATTACTCTTCCTCCCATCCCATCCGTCTCTTGGGCTTGTCGGTAAGCAACGCCTCGTCCGAGGAAGCCAAGAAGGAAGACCGAGAGAATAGCACAAGTAAACTCGAATACCGAGAGTTGGAAATCGAGTTTGAAGAATGGGAGGAATAAGAAGAATAGGTATAATTTACGCTTAAAAGGCATAATATTTTATGTATTCATACTGATTACTCATATTTTTCGGTAGATTCTCAACAAATAGTAGTATATTTGCAAACGGAATAATAAATCGACTTGCAAATCTGCAAAAAAGATAACTGTCATGGCACTATCAATTGACATAAATAAAATAGACATATCAGAGGATGAAATAAGTAGTCTTTACCCTGGTCTTCTCAATACGTTGCTGATAGACAGAACTAGAACGTATCATTCTGGTTCTGCTTCATATATTGTCTGGGGCACAGATGACTACGCTCATATGGGAGATGACTATGCAAATGACAAACCGATCACACCTGCTCTCATTACAGGCGACAACAATAGCATTATCAAACCACGTATTTTGAAGAACGAAGAACTGCGCAAATCAAGGACTGACACCAAAGCAGAGGTGTTCACACCTGCTTGGATATGCAACTCTCAGAACAACCTGATAGATAATTATTGGCTTGGAACAGAGGGCGTGTTCAATAAGGAAAAAGCAGATAAGACATGGGTATCTGTACCTCAAGGACAAATTTGCATACCAGACAATCGTAGTTGGAAACAATATGTGAAACTCCCACGTTTAGAAATGTCATGTGGCGAAGCTCCTTATTTGGTAAGTAGATACGATGTAACAACAGGAGAGATGATTCCTGTAGATGAAAGAATCGGATTGCTTGACCGCAAACTCAAACTTGTCAATCAATTTACAAAGAGCAAGCCGACAAAACAGAACAAACGAGAATGGCGCAGATGGGCTCTCAGAGCATTACAATCCGTTTACGGCTTCGACTGGCAAGGCGACAATGTACTCCTGGCTCGTGAAGCCTTGTTACTTACCTACATTGATTTCTATGTTGAGAAATGGGGAAAATTTCCATTGAAAGAGGCCTTAGAGAAACCTGCCGAGGTTATATCTTGGAATATCTGGCAGATGGATGGTCTTCAAGGCACTCTGCCTGGAGTAAAGGGCATACCTATACTCCATAGGAAGTCAAATGACAAAGAATTATTTGAAGACGACACTCTATGCCTAATAAAGGAATGGCACACACTAGAGCCACCTGAGGGGAAAAATATAAGATTTGTAGATTTAATCAATAACAACTGACATGGCAAAATACAAACCGACATACGACTATACTCTCATTTATGCCTTCAGTATAGATGATGGAAAGCATAATAACATGCTCAAAGTGGGCAAAGCCACCGTCAACTATTTCAAGAATTGGCATGACCTCACGCCTGATTGCGAGTTGTTGCGTAAGGCTGCAAAGGCAAGAATTGACAACGAAACGGGCACGGCAGCAATCGAATACAAGCTTGAATATACAGAACTAGCCATCTATGAGATAGATGGTGAGGAGGCAGGCTTTGACGACAAGGATGTACATGACGTGTTGGAAAACAGCGGCTACAACGCCATTGTGTTCCCTAACTTGGAATACACCCCGAAAGAATGGTATCCTGTATCAAAGGAACTGGTAGTGAAAGCCATCAGTGCCGTAAAGAACAACCAGTCGCTTCTCAACAAGAAAGATTGGAATATTACATCAGCTGACGAGAAGAAAACACACATAATACTGAGACAAGAGCAGGAATTGGCTGTTACACGCACGCTTACTCAGTTTGCACATGGTTCCAAGATGCTATGGGATGCCAAGATGCGTTTTGGCAAGACATTGTGTGCTCTGGAAGTGGTTAAGCGCAAGCCTTTCAAACGTGTACTAATTCTTACACATCGCCCTGCCGTTCGGGATGGTTGGCACAAGGACTTCAAGTTGTTGCAGTTACCAGGATTCCACTATGTGACACGTATTAAGGGTAAACTTTATGTGGATGGTAAGAAAATTGCTGGTGGCCTGGAGGTACTGCAACAATATACCGAAAAAGATCCAGACTATAAATACATCTACTTTGCATCCATTCAGGACATCCGTGGTTCAAAGGCAGTAAACAAGAAGAGCAAGTTCGACAAGAACAATGAACTTTTTAGGGAGAAGTGGAATCTTCTCATCATCGACGAAGCTCATGAGGGCATACGTACAGAACAAGGTAGGGCTGTGGTAGCAGAGTTTCAGAAGAATAAGCAAATGAAGAGTCTCTATCTCTCTGGTACACCTTATAACATTCTGAAACTTTTCAATGAAAAGGAAATCTATCGTTGGGATTATAACAAGGAGCAAGAAGCCAAGGAACGATGGTTCAAAGAACATCCTTATGAGAAAAATCCTTATGAGGGATTGGCTCGATTGAACATCTGCACCTATAACCTTGGTGAAGTGATGGTCAATTACAGTCACGATGAGAATGATTATTTCAACTTCACCGAGTTTTTCCGTGTGGACACGAATACAGACAAGTTTGTGCATGAAGAAGATGTACGCGCTTTCCTCAAACTGATGACTAAGAATGGAGAGAACAAGGAACTCAACTATCCTTTTGCCACAAGTGAATATCGTGATTATTTCCAGCATACACTTTGGTCTATCCCTGGGGTAGATGCCGCTCGTTGTCTGAGCACGATACTTCGAGAGGATAAGCCCGACAACTATTTCCGCAACTATGAGGTCGTAAACATAGCAGGCAAAGGCGATAGCGATACCGAGCGTGAAAAAGAGGATGATGCGACTCGCAGCAAGAAGGAAGACGAGGCATTGGCAAAGGTACAGAATGCCATCAAGAATCATGACAAGACCATCACACTGACTTGTGGCAGATGTACCACTGGCGTGAGTGTGCCAGAATGGACTGCCGTGCTGATGCTGTCTGGCTCTTACGAGACGAAGGCTGCCCGCTATCTACAAACCATTTTCCGTTGCCAAACTCCTTTCAAGGGTAAGACAAAGCGTGAATGTTATGCCTTCGACTTTGCCCCCGATCGCACACTGACGGTCATCGATGACTATCTTACGGAAATAAGCCGTGGCAGAGGTAACACTGGCAAGAGAAAAGCCGAAGAAACCGAACGCTTTCTGAAATATTGCTCCGTCATCAGCATTGACGGAAGCAAGATGGTCAAATTCGACACCCGCAACTTTATGAAGCAAGTAAACCGTGCTTACTCCGATGAGATTATGAGAGGGCGAACCCGAAAACTCTTTGATAATCTTAACGACATCAGCGATGAGGTGTTTGAGCAGCTGAAAGAGATTGATGCAAAGATGGACAATTCCTCTTCAGGAAAGAAAAGTAACGGAAAGGTGAAGGTGAATGAGGAGGGCGTCACAGGTGAAGGCACAACAACAGGTAGTTCTTCTGGCACAACAAAGGAACATAAAGAACCTAAGGCTGGCAAGAAGAACAAAACAAGGGGTGACCAAGCATATGATATTCTTGAAAAGATAATCATACGTTTTCCTATGCTCATTTATGGTTCAATGGACAAATTAAGCGACTCCTTTACCATCGACAAGTTCATCAAGGACATTGACGATGATTCATGGGATGAGTTCATGCCTACAGGATTGACAAAGCCTGACTTCATCAAAGTGGCTCACATCATCAAGAACGAACGTTTCATAGCATGGGCAGAATCCATATTTGAGAAAATAAACGCTTTGGAAGGCAAGCCTGTAGATGAACGTGTAAACGGAATAGCAGACATTATCTCTGAGTTTCGCTATCCCGACAAGGAGACGGTGCTTACACCTTGGCGAGTAGTAAATATGCATCTGAGCGATACAGTCGGAGGCTATGATTTCTTTGGCGAGAAGCATCGGGACGAAGATCTTTTGGCGGAGCCTCGGTTTGTTGGTGAAGACAGAGAGGTGACAAAGCGTGTGTTCTTCACAGAATCACCTAAAATTTTGGAACTCAACTCAAAGACTGGTCTATATCCTTTGTATATGGCTTATACGCTATATCGGATACAGTGCAAGAACAAGCAAGGTTTTAGTACAGAATTGTCAGAGCCAGAGAAAGCCAATGTGTGGAAGAATGTGATAGAGAAGAACATGTTTGTCATCTGTAAGACGCAGATGGCTGCTAAAATAACTAGGCGCACACTTGTCGGCTTCTCAAAGATAAAGGTCAATGCTAAGTACTATACAGATGCACGCAACAACGATGCCGACATCATCGAGACTCTAAAAAAGCATCCTATACACTTTGTGCAGGATGTAAAAAATGGTAAAGAATATTGGAAAGTAAATAATAACAAGAATATGAAGTTTAATGCAGTGGTGAGCAATCCCCCTTATCAGATAGGTGTAAACAAAGAACCTTTGTACCATCATTTCATTAGCATCGGTATGGAGATTGGCGACTTGGGCACGTTGATTCATCCGGGACGTTTTCTGTTTAATGCCGGTAAGACACCCAAGGCGTGGAATCAGAAGATGCTAAACAATGAGCATTATAAAGTAGTGAAGTATTGGAAGAAGAGCGACGAGATATTTGACGCTGTCGACATCAAGGGCGGCGTCGCTGTTACCATGTGGGACAAGCAGAATGACATTGGACCTATTGGAACATTTGTCCTGCACGAAGAGCTACGCACCATTCAAGAAAAGGTGAAAGCTCTTGGCGAAGAATCTTTCTCGCAATTGGTATATTCTCGTGATTTGTACCAGCTGACAGAGTTGTTCTATACAGAGCATCCTGAACTGGAAGGAAGACAAAGCAAAGGACATCGCTTCGATTTGGGTACGACTGTGTTCTCATTGTTCCCTGAGGTTTTCTTTGACGAGAAACCTGAAGAAGATGGCTATGCGCTTGTTGTAGGAAGAGAGAATGATACAAGAATTGCAAAGTGGATAAAAAAAGAATATCTGAAATTACCTGATAACTTTGAGAAATACAAAGTTGTTGTCCCAAAGTCAAATGGCTCAGGACATTTTGGTGAATCTTTATCTTCTCCTTTTGTTGCAACCCCATTTCATGCACAAAACACAACTTTCCTGAGCATTGGAAAATTCGATTCTTTATTTGAGGCAGAAGCATGCCTTAAGTATATGAAAACCAAATTTGCACGATGTCTGCTTAGCATTCTGAAAGTAACTCAGGACAATCCAAAAGGCGTGTGGACAAACGTTCCTCTTCAGAAATTCACCCAACAGGCAGATATTAATTGGAACTTATCCATCAATGAAATAGACAAGGCTTTGTATAAGAAATATGATCTCACCCAGGATGAGATTGAGTTTATCGAAAGCAATGTGAGTGCAATGGAATAATGTGAACATATCATAAGATGTCATATGGAAAAAGAGAACAAACTTATACTATTTACAGATAATGACGGCAAGGTCTCTGTTAATGTCCGCTTTGCTGATGAAGACGTGTGGCTGACACAAGAGCAATTGGCACAAATTTATGCCACAACACAGCAGAATATCAGCCAACACGTCAAGAGCATCTATGCAGATGAAGAACTTTCTGATGAGGCAACTCACAAGAAATTCTTGTTAGTTCGCCAAGAGGGTTCTCGAAAGGTGAAGCGAGAGATAGACCACTATAATCTCGACATGATTATTGCACTTGGCTATAGAGTGCAGTCGCCTGTGGCTGTACATTTCCGCCGTTGGGCAACAGAGCGTTTGCATGAGTATATCCAAAAAGGATTTGCAATGGACGACGAGAGATTGAAACAAGGTGGAAATCGCTATTTCCGAGAATTGTTACAGAGGATTCGTGACATTCGCAGTAGTGAACGTAACTTCTATCAGCAAGTGACCGATATTTATGCGACATCGGTGGATTATGACCCTCGTGCAAAGATGACAAAATTATTCTTTTCCACAGTACAGAATAAGATGCACTATGCAGTGCATGAGCATACAGCAGCAGAGTTAATCTATGAACGTGTGGACAACGAAAAGCCATTTGTAGGTATGACAAATTTCAAAGGAAACTACGTAACACGCGATGACGTAAAAATTGCCAAGAATTATTTGACAGAACTGGAATTGCAACGTCTGAATCTTCTGACCTCACAATTCCTCGATTATGCAGAATTCCAAGCATTGGAGCAGACTCCCATGCGAATGGCTGATTGGATTGCTGCGCTAGATGACCAAATCATTCGTCTTCGCAAACACATTTTGGAAGGAAACGGCAGTATCTCGCATAAAGATGCTATAGAAAAAGCAGAACGAGAATTTGAAATTTATCGAGAACGAGAGATGCGTATGTTGGAAAGTGACTTTGACAAGGCTATAAAACGATTAAAGGATGATGACAGCTCAGATTAATTAAAACTATCCCTATTGGCTTGTAACCCTATATTAGAATATCAATTTCCATGATAACTAAAGTTCTCTCATCTAGACGAAAAAGTCCAACAGTCTAGGAGCATTCTCCATCCAAAGCCTTTGGATGGACATACAAAGCCTTTGGATGTGCATACAAAGGTTGCGTATCTACATCCAAAGGCTTTGAACGAAAACTTTCCCCCTTTACTTACGCATGTCTTCTGGAATAGTTGGCATAGCGCCATGCTGTGTGCATACATACGCACTCACCTGCACCGCCAACTTATGAGCCTCAGCTACGCTCTTGCCCTTCAAGATGCTAGCGCAGAAAGTACCCGTGAAGCTATCGCCTGCACCAACGGTATCGGCAACCTCTACCTTTGGAGTCTCTTGGAAAGAAACCTTGCCTGGGGTGAAGACGTAACTTCCGTTCACGCCGCAAGTCAACACGAGCATATCAAGACTATACTTGCCGAGAATCAACCAGCACTTGTTCTCAATGTCCAAACCAGGATAGCCGAAGAGGCGACCGATGGTAATCAACTCTTCATCGTTGATTTTCAAGACATTGCAACGCTTCAAACTCTCACTGATAATATCCTTGTTGTAGAAGTTCTGACGGAGGTTGATGTCGAATATCTTCAAGCAATCGCTAGGTGTATGGTCGAGGAAGTCGTAAATCATCTTGCGGCTCACAGCATTGCGCTGAGCCAAAGAACCCCAACAAACAGCACCCGTATTGCAAGCGATCTCCTTGATTTCATCGGTGAATGGGATGTTGTCCCAAGCCACGCCCTGCTTGATGTCGTAAGTAGGCACGCCCTCAGCATCGAGGCTCACCTGCACCGTGCCAGTAGGGAAGCCCAACTTAGGCATTACATACTTCAACTTCTTCTCGTCCAACTGGCGAAGAGCCTCATCACCCAAGGCGTCATTGCCTATCGCACTCACTGCCACGGAGTGCAAACCATGCTGACCTGCATGATAAGCGAAGTTGGCAGGAGCACCACCGAGTTTACTACCTGTTGGGAATACATCAAAGAGAATCTCCCCTAAGCCTACACAATATTTCTTGTTCAAATCAGTATTCATAGCTCAATATTTTAATTACATTTTCACCTTATTAATATAAGAGAAGAGGTAGAGCACCCCCACTGCCATGACGAGCACAGCTCCTATCTGACCGATGGCATCGCTGGCAAATCCCATGATAAGTGGAAAGACGGTTCCACCGAAGAGACCCATGATCATCAATCCGCTCACCTCGTTTTTCTTCTCTGGCAATGCAAGCAAAGCCTGCGAGAAGACGATGGAGAAGACATTCGAGTTGCCATATCCCACCAAGGCGATGGCGATATAGAGGATAGCCTTGCTCTCACCGAAGAACATGCCCACCATGCTCAATGCCATCATCACGATGCTGATGGTGAAGAAGAGACGTGGCTTCATCACACGGAGGAAAACCGTTCCGGTGAAGCATCCGATGGTACGGAAGATGAAGTAGAGCGATGTGGCGAAGGCAGCCTCATTCAGCGTCCAGTGCAAACGCTCCATCAAGAGTTTTGGAGCCGTAGTGTTGGTACCTACGTCGATACCCACATGGCACATGATGCCGATGAAGGAAAGCAGCACGATAGGCTTGCCCAACAACTTGAAGCAATCGACAAAGCCCGAAGCCTTGCCCTCCATCTTCTCCTCCTCGATAGGGGTGCCTGCCAAGAATATCGTGGCGAAGACACCGATAATCATATAGATAGGGAAAAGCACACGCCAACCCAAGCCTAAGTCGGGTATGGTTGCCACGGCACCCCACATGGCGATGTATGGAGCCATGAAAGAGGCTATCGCCTTCACAAACTGTCCGAAAGTCAGAGTGGAAGCCAAGTTCTTGCCTGATGTCACGGCAGATACCAAAGGGTTCAAGGAAGTTTGCATCAAAGCATTTCCAATACCTAGGAGAGAGAACGAGACGAGCATGATGCCGAAAGTCTCGCCAAAGATAGGCAAGAGAAGCGACACTACCGTCACGATGAGTGAGAGCAGCACGGTCTTCTTTCTACCGATTTTATTCATCAACATGCCCGTAGGCACAGAGAATATCAAGAACCAGAAGAACACCAATGATGGAAACAGATTGGCTGTCGCATCATTCAGGTTGAGGTCTTCCTTCACATAGTTGGAGGCGATGCCTACCAAATCCACAAATCCCATGGCGAAGAAACAGAGCATCACTGGGATGAGTGTCAGTTTCATTGATTTGCTCATAATTACAATGCAATTTGCGATTGATGATGAAGATAGTTTACAATGCCAGTTTGTGAACCTTTACATTCTTAAACTCAGCCTTGCCACCCTTGCTATAGAGTTTCACATTCTCGTATGGAGCCACAGGGAAGACGAGGTTGGTCATGGCGATTCGACCACCATCTACGAAGAGCTCAACAGATGACTTATCTACGAAGATATCAACATGATAAGTCTTCTTGCCATTCTCGCAAAGACTCAACGGAGCCCAGGTAGCCAGAGCGAAATCGTTCTTGTAGTTGATAGAGTTGGTGATGCGGGCAGGCTCCTTGCCTTCTGCTGCACGCTGCTTGTCCCAAGCCAACTCGATATCGTGAGGAACTGCCTGCTTGCCGAAATCGGTCAAACCGCTCTCAGTTCTATCCATTACCACCTTGCCCTGCTTCATATCGAAGTAAATCATGGTGCGCTCACGCTTGTTGTTTGAAATCTCAATACCGGCAATGCCGTTGGCATCTGGAGTTACATCAGCCTCAATCTCGAAGGCACCCTCCATGTTGGCTGCAACACCCTTCAAATCCTTAGCTTCAGCTACAGAAGCATCAGCAATATTCTTGGTATCCTTTCTCAAGGCATATACCTCAGGAGCTACATCCTCAGAAATATAATACTTGCCATTCTTCTCGTAGAGCTTCAACTCTCTTGGCAAGCCGTTGGCACCACGATTCTGCTTGAACGGAGTGAGGTTGGCATACTGCCAGTTGCTCATCCAGGTGATTCCCAATACACGGTCGCCTGTGTTAGAGAAGGTAACGGTAGCGTAATGATCCTTACCCCAATCGAGCCACTTCACATCGTGGGCATCAGGACAGGTAAAGTTCTTGCCATCGAAATCGCCTACGAAATACTCTGTAGCGCTGCCACCAAACCAGCAACCTGGGTTGATATTCATCGTCATCACCCACTTCATCTTCTTCTTATCACCATTTACAGGCAACTGGAAGAAGTCTGGGCACTCATACTGGCATGGCTGCTGACCCATACCCTTGCCGAAAGCACTTACATAAGTCCACTTCTTCAAGTTCTTTGACTTATAGAAACGGGTCTCCTTATCGGCAGAAACAATCATATACCAGCACTTTCCCTTCTCATACCAGAACACCTTAGGATCGCGGAAGTCCTTCAAGCCATCGAATGGAGTCAACACTGGGTTGCCCTCATACTTGGTGAAGGTGCGGCCATTGTCATTGCTGTAGGCGATGCACTGAACCTCATCGTGGTTCACGCTGTTGTTGGTATAGATGGCGATGATGGCATCCTTGCCAAAGCCTGCAGTATTCTTCTTATCTACTACAGAACTTCCTGAGAAGATGTGACCTACAGGGTCGCGGGCGATGGCTGGATCGAGATGCTCCCAGTGTACAAGGTCCTTGCTTACGGCATGTCCCCAGTGCATGTTGCCCCACTTGCTTCCGTATGGGTTATACTGGAAGTAGAGATGATACTCACCATCCTTATACACCATTCCGTTAGGGTCGTTCATCCAACCGTAGAGCGGAGTGAAGTGATAAGATGGGCGATAGTAATCGGTATTGGTTGTATCGAATGTATCGCTGAGCTTGAGCAAGCTGAGTGCCAGAGCATCCTTCTTCAAACCGAGAATCTTGACGGTAGCGGTCTTACCCTTGCCCAAGGCAAATGGCACGAAGTAATCAGAACCATTCTGAGCCAGGCGAACGTCCATCCAGGTATCATCTTTAGAACCTGTATCGAGCAAAACCTGAGCCTCATCCTTCTCTTCCTGGATAGGGAGAAGAAGATACTTGGTAGGATTCTCCACCTTGATGATAGTAGTATCACCCTTGTGTTCGATATTCATCTTCTGTGCAAAGGCAGAAGTGGTAGCTGATGCCATCAACATGAGGCAAACAGCCTTCATCATATTGTTCGTTTTCATTGTTTAATTATTGTTTAGTTCGACTTATGATTGATAGATTTGCACTATAAATGTAAAGTTGTTATTCTAAAAACGTTGTATTTTTCTTATATTATCGACAGCCCTATACCTTATTATATATAGGAGCTGCCGATGGTGTTAATTGAAGATTTAGAGCGATTAAAACTTCAAAGAAGCTGTAAACTCTATGGTGAATGGACGGAGATAGCTACCCGTCATAATCTGATTCTTGATTCCCTTAGCCTCATCCTTGGTAATCAGCTCAGCACCTGCGATACTACCCTTGGCACCAGTCTGGTTGAGGAAGTTGACTACGGTACAACCGAGAGCCAGACGCTTGGTTGCCTGCCAGTTCAAACCTCCGAAGGTCTCCCAGTGACCATTGAAGTAATATGCCTCGTTGATGTTGGCGTAGGTCTTGCTGAAGTAACGGAAGCTGGTCCAGAGCTTGATGTCCTTGGTAATCATGTAACTTGGATCCAACTCGATGAGAATCTGAGGAATCTCTGCTACGATATTGCCAGTGGCGTTGATTTTGCCAACATAACCATCGTTGAAGGTGATGCTGGTTTCATACTTCTTGTAAGTAGGCTTCTGATAAGTAAAGAGGAAGTGGAAATCGAATCCCTTGAATGGATGAGCCACAGCATCGGTTGTCCAACCCCATGTCTGGATATCGTAAGTCATTGGCGCAGCTTTGATTTCACTGCCATGCTGGAGGTTGAGAGTTGCATTGTTGTTGGTCTTTGAAATATAAGAGAACAACGATGTCAGACTCAGCCAAGAGTTGTTGTAGTAGATACCTGCACGACCGAGTGGCACAGAAATCTTATCCACGTTTGGCAATGTAGCTGGGGCGAAAGTCTCGAACTTAGGATGCTGAACGATGTAAGTGAAATCACCAGTGAAGCCGAAGTTATCGGTCAACTTATAAGTTGCTGCTACAGAGAAATCGTAGTTCAACCAGTTGTAACTCAAGTCTGCTGGTGCAATCTTGGTTCCATCTGCTGCCGTAGCACCGAGATAATAATCGGCAAAACGACCTACGAAATCACCGTTTGCATTCTTCACGGCAGCGTTTTCACCCTTCAGCTTCTGCCACTCCAAACGTGCACCATAGTAGAGGTTCAACTTATTGGTCACGTCCCAATCGTGAGTGAAGTAGAAAGCCAGTTTGTTTTCGCTTCCCTTGTAATACTCAGAGGCATTCTTGTTGAAATCGTAGAAATAGCTATTGCGCTTGTTGGCATCCCAAACTCGCAAAGCATAACTACCATCAGCAGGAACACTCTGGTCATACATGGTAGTATTTGAACAATAGTCAATATGATAGAACCACTCATTCACACCGAGGCGGAAAGTGGAAGTTCTGAATTTCTTGGAGAGTTCAGAGGTAAAGAGTACCTCATCTATCTTACCAGCATTCAAACAAGACATACGGGTCTGCACATACTGTCCATCGTAAGCCTTTTCCTGACCATTAATATCACGGTACTGATAGTTATATGTACCCTGACTTGCACTCTTCAAATCGATGATAGACATCGGAGTCTGATAAACCATCGCACCGCGAGAATGGTCGTACTTCAAAGTAGCCTTCCAGTTCAAGCCATTATCAAAACGATAGTTGTTCATCAAAGTCACCTCGCTCGCCTTGTTTAAGCAGGCATCATAGAGCGTAGTCTGCTCCAATTCGCCAGTTCGCATATTACGATAGGTCATCTCGTTATCGATAGGAAGATAAGAAGTAGTTCCGAGCTTAAACTTTCCATATTCCTTTACGCTTCCATCGCCCACATAGATGAATGGAGCACTCTGAGTAGCGTAGTTATACACGTTGTGACTGTTGGCATACTTATACATGGCTGTGAACTCGCCATGGTTACCGTTGTACTTCTTTGTGATGAGCGCCTTGTAAATCTGAGTACGATCCTGATAAGGAGTTGACTTAATCTTGAAGGTTCCTGGGTCGAAATCCTGATACATATTAAAGCTGTAGTACCAGTCCTTACCCAAATCACCATTCATATTCAGAGAGAATTCCTGCAATCCGAAGTGATTGCTCTTATAGTTCAATGTACCATTGAAACCCTTCTGCCCTTTCTGGGTGAAAGAGTTCACGGCATAACCGATATTACCGGTAGTGATGGCTGTCTCGGCAATCTTGAGCAATCCCTGATGGCTCAAGCTTGCATCGCCACGCCAGATGGTATTAACAGAATGAGGATTGGTTGCGTAGGTGACAGGCAGACCATTCTCCAACACGTTAACATCTGCAGAAGGCAAGCCTATCTGAATCTCACGAGGACCATTGGCACTTGCGGCATTGAGCATCACGTTGCGATTACCTTCTTCCTTGGAGTTAGCATTCTCGTCTTGTGCGAAAGCAGAAGCTGAAATCAAAGAAAGTGCAAGCATCATGGCTGCGCTCTTTCCATTAAATAAGGTATCCATAATTTTGTACGGTTTAAATGTTGTTAGTGTTATTGTTTTGTTTCTGCCGCAAAATTAGATAAAGGTCTGAATAACAAGCATAATAAACATTTCATGGGATACAAAAAATCGTTCATTGTAACATTTCTGCTAGGCAATGAACGATTATTAGGGATAAAAGTTGTACCTTTGCACCCATGATAGTGACGATAGAATGGATGGAAGAGTGGTTCAAGCGGTTTGACCACGACTACTTCGGAGGCAAACTGCCTGTGCCGGAGTTGGGATTGACTCGTGCAAAAACACGACTGGGACAACTGTCCTTCAAGCGTGCCACCAGATGGGGGCGCACCAAACTCTATGACTTCAAACTCTCGATGTCCACCTACTACGACATGACCGACAAGCAGGCGAAGAGCGTATTGCTGCACGAGATGATACATTACATCATCGGATATACCGGACTGAAAGACACTTCCTCACATGGCATCGTGTTCCGGGGCATGATGGATAGCCTCAACCGCAAGTACGGTTGGGACATACGAGTGATGACCTCCACCAAGGGATGGAAGGTGAGTGAGAAAGTAAAGGAGAAGAAAAAGGCAGAGGGGCCTCAAACCTATCTGATGCTTGCCATCGAAATGAAGGATGGCAAGCACTATCTATCACGTGTCAACCCTAGCTTCGCTAGAAGCATCGAGGGCAAACTTCACCTAGTAAGAGAAATCCGTTCGCATCAATGGTACACTACCCAAGAATCTTACTTCGAGGATTATCCACAAGTAAGAAGCCTTCGGGGCAGAAGAATCTCCAAGGCGGATTACGAGAAACTATTAAATGTACTCACTCCATTTCATATATCCTAAGCATTTACATCTCCTGGCAAAATACCATATTCTGCCTTGAAACACTTGGTGAAATAAGACGGAGCAGAGAATCCTACCTCATAAGCCACCTCGGAAATGCTCATGCTACGGCTCTCCAAGAGGCGACGTGCCTTGGCTAGACGAGCCTTGCGTATCAAATCGACCACAGACGAACCCGTCATCGCCTTCACCTTGCGATACAGTTGCACTCGACTCAATCCTATCTCCTTACCAATATCCTCCACACCAAAATCACTGTCTGAAAGATTCTTCTGGATAATATCGTGAAGTTGCTTGACAAACTGCTTGTCCCGACCATCCAAATGCGACTCCTCTATCTCCTGCTCCGCCACTTGCGTACCTTGGAATACATTCTTCAAGAGATTGCGCTGCTTCAAGAGATTCTCAATGCGAGCCAAGAGCACCTTGCTATGGAACGGCTTGGTGATGTATGAATCGGCACCATGCTCATAACCCTCCGCACGCTGCTCTTCTAGATTCTTTGCCGTCAGCATGATGACCGGGATATGAGAGGTGGCGGTGTGGGTCTTCAACTGCTCGGTGAACTCCAAGCCATCCATCACAGGCATCATCACATCACAAATCACCAAGTCGGGCACCTCCTTCTTGGCTATCTCCAGACCCTCCTTTCCATCCGATGCCTCCAACACGAAGTAATCATCCTGCAAGAGTGTACGCTCATATTGTCGGATGTCATTGTTGTCGTCAATGATTAACAAGGTAGGCTTATTGGTATGCTCACTGATAACCTGTTGGAGTTTTCCACCTTGTTTATCCCCATCATCGATATATTGCAAAACGGCATCGTTCACAACATTCATATTCGTTGATGCAGAGCTACTTGCAGCGTTATCCACAATTTCATCCTCATTGTGGACAACTTGTCCATTCGCCTCTTGTTGACGAGGTATCTCCACGATGAAGTCGGAGCCTTTACCCAACTCACTTTCCACATAAACTACGCCATGATGCAAATCGACAAACGACTTCACCAAAGCCAAGCCGATGCCCGTACCACTCGCAGCTCCCTTGGCTTGGAAGAAACGCTCGAACACCTTAGCCGCCTCATCCTTGGCGATACCCTTACCCGTATCTCTTACGTCAATACGCAAGAAGTCCTTGTTCTCCGCATCTTTCAAACTGACGAAGATGTCACCATCCGAAGGTGTATATTTCAAGGCATTGCTCAAGAGATTGAACACGATGCGAGACACCTTCTCCTTGTCGGCGATGACATGAGTATCACCCGACAAACCATTCCCGTCGAAATGCAAACGAATCTGCTTGCGCTCCGCTGTCAACTGGAAGTCACCCGTCCACAACTCCAATGCCTTCACGATGTCAAAACGGTTGAGCGTCAAGTTCATCTTTCCATTCTGTATCTTTCTGAAATCGAGGATGCTTCCCACAAGTTGCTGCAAGGCGAGGGCATTGCGCTGCACCATCTTCAGCAAGTCTCTGGTCTTGCCCTTGATACCCTCATCATCCAAGAGCATCTCCACAGGGTCGGCAATCAGTGTAAGAGGCGTACGAAGCTCATGACTGATATTCGTGAAGAATACCAAGCGAGAATGCGTCAGTTCCATCACCTCCTCGTTGAGTCGCTTCATCTCCTTGTTCTGACTAGAAAGCTGTTCGGTAAGCTTGATCTTGATGAGATAATTTCGAAACACCAATACTGCCGCAACAAAGATAACAAAAAGCATGATGACCAAGAAGATAATCATCAACTTCTGGTCGTGATAGTCTGACACATATTGGTTGACCACCTTGTGAAGACTTTCGAGGTTGCTCTGTTGGTGCTCGGCATCCTTGGCTTGCATCAAAGTGAGCAAGGCATTGTCCTTGGTGATGATAGACGTACGCAGATAGTTCTCTCGCTTAAAAGGCTGATGTCTCAGTATTCTCATCGCCAACGCCACGACCTCATCACCCTTGGTAGGATAAAGGTAGGAAGCCTCAAAGATGCCATCACGCACGAGTTCCAATCCTCCATTCCGGGTCGCCATCGCATCCATTCCCGTAAACTTATAGTTGCGAGCAAGTCCCCTATCACGAACCACTTGATAGGCTCCCCAACCCATTCGGTCGTTGTGAGAGAAGACATAGTCGAAGTCACGAGTCTTGTCGAGGATGCGTTGCATCGCCTTCTTGCCACTCTCCTCCTTCCAGTCGCCAGCCTCCGAAGCCACCACCTGCATACCCGGAAATTTCTTCATGGCTTCCATGAAACCACGATGACGCTCCAAGGCAGGTGAGGAACCTTCCAATCCACGAATCTCCACGACACGACCTTTCCCTTGCAACTTTTGGGCAATAAACTCTCCCATCGACTTGCCGATGGCATAGTTGTCGCACCCGATGAAAGCCGTGTATTTATTGCTGTTAGCCTTGCGGTCGTAGATGATAACCGGAATGCCCTTGTCGTAAGCACGATTGATGGCAGGCGAGATGGTATTCAACTGATTAGGAGCTATCACCAACAAATCCACCTTCTCGTCAATCATCTGATTGATTTGCCGAGTCTGCAACTTGCTGTCATCATTGGAAGAAGCCAACTTGACCTGGATGGAGTCGTTGAGATACTCAGCCATCTGCAGTTCCTTATTAAACTTGTCTCTCCAAAAATCTTTCGAGCATTGCGATACGCCAATGACATATTGAGGAGCAGCCTTTCTGCCACACCCCGCCAACAAGTTGACACCTATTATAATATATAAGAGAATAAAACGTCCCTGTGATTTCATCATTTGTTTCAAAAGGTTTAAAATAGTACCATGAATGGATAGACCACTCATCGGCTGCAAAAATACGATATTTGATAAAAATCACCAAACTTTTAAATAAAAATTAATTCTTCGGTAGCAAGAAATCGTGAAGAAAGCCGAAGATGAAGCTTATGGAAAAGAAAGAGAAGCAAGATGAAAGGGACTGCCTAAAGCGATGACCAGGAGAATAGAAAAGGAGCGGTCTCCTTACGGAAATCGCTCCTCAAATGTTTTATGTAACTAAAAGTATCGTTCCTTAACGATTAAGGAAGACTGATTGCCTCGTTAGGGCAAACATCTGCACAAGTACCACACTCTGTGCAAACATCTGGGTTGATAGAATACTTCTCGCCCTCAGAGATTGCGCCTGATGGACACTCATCAATACATGTACCGCATGCGATACAATCGTCACCAATTACGTATGCCATAATCTTAAATGTTTATATTGTTAATAATGTTTTTGTATTTTCTTTGATGGTGCAAAGATAGAAAATAATTTCCATACTACCTATATTTAGGTATCACTTTTTTCATAATTTATACGATTTCGAAATAATCGTACCTATTAATGATGATGGCGCACCATCGAAGGGCACACATCTTCTGCGCCCACAAAACAATAAGATGAGCGGATTTGCGTTAGAATTATAATAATACATTATTAATAATGGGGAAGCACATGCTGCCCCCCCAACTCCATAACATCATGAAGATTTTGACAAAATATCCCCATAGATGGCTGCTTGCCATTGCCTGCTGCCTAACGGCTCTCGACTCGATGGCGCAGGAGCGAACGGTAGAGAATCGACCTTACTGTGACTTGCGCCCCTTCCACTTCGGTGTGATGGTGGGCACACATCTGCAAGACCTCGAACTGCTGAACGCAGGACAAGTGACCTTCACCGACGAGAACGGACAGGAGGTGACAAGCAACGTGACGGTGGATCAAGACCGATGGGACCCAGGCTTTACCGTGGGTGTACTGGGCGAGTTCCGCCTGAGCACCCACTTCCAGTTCCGCATCGCCCCTGCCATGTACTTCGGCACTCGTCACCTCACCTTCCACAATCTCTCATCAGAAGACCGCTATGACGTGAGCCAGGAGTTGAAGACAGCATACATCTCTTGCGCCTTCGACCTCATCTTTGCCGCCCCAAGGTTTAACAATCACCGCCCCTACATCATGGCAGGCTTGAATCCGATGATGAACCTGAGTGGCAACAAGGACGAATACCTCCGCCTGAAGAAGACTGACCTCTTCGTGGAAGTAGGTGTAGGTTGCGACTTCTATCTTCCCTTCTTCAAGTTGCGCCCAGAACTAAAGTTCATGTATGGTCTGCTGAACTCTTACGACAAGGGCTACGCTAGCAAAGTAAAGGACAAGAGCATGCTCCCTTACACCCTCGCTGCCAAGGAAGCCCATAGCAAAATGATAGCCCTCACCTTCTACTTTGAGTAAGAAGGCAAGGGCTAGCAGAAGGACATTAGTAGGCATAATGAACGATCACTTTCTTCAAATCTTTGTCGGCAGAACTGCTGCCATAATACACCTCATAGTCGCCAGCCTTGGCACGCATGGTATTGGTGCCTGTATCGAAGAGTTCGAAGTTTTTGCTATCGAGCGTGATGATGGCTTGGGCAGTCTCGCCCGCCTTGACGCTCACTCGCTGGTAAGCCTTGAGGGTCTTCAGAGGGCCTTCGGTATCGGTAGGGTCTTTCACATAGACTTGCACAACCTCGGCACCATCCTTCTTTCCCACATTGCTGACAGGGATGGTCAGGGTGATTTGCTCGCCCTTCTTCAATGTCTCATTCGAGAGCTTTGCCTCCCCTATATTATATAAGGTGTAACTCAGTCCGTAACCGAATGGGAAGAGGGCATCGTTCATATAGCGATAAGTCCTGCCCTTCATGCTGTAGTCCTTGAAGTCTGGCAACTGCTTGGTATCACGATAGAAGGTAATAGGCAACTTGCCCGATGGATTGTACTCACCGAAGAGCACACGAGCTACCGCCTCGCCACCTTCCTGACCAGGATACCAAGCCTGGAGAATGGCATCACAACTCTCGGTTTCTGGAGCCAAGGCTATCGCCGAACCTGAACAGTTGACGAAGATTACCTTCTTGCCAGCTTTCTTCAATGCCTGCAAGAAACCACGCTGTACCTTTGGCAACTCGATGTCGGTACGGTCGCCACCCTTGAAACCTGGAATATTAATCGGCATCTCCTCGCCTTCTAGCTGTGGAGCGATACCACCCACGAAGACCACCGTCTCACAGTCTTTCAACTTCTGAATGGAAGCCGTATAATCGATCGGAGTCTCATGACCTATGTTAATCTTCATATCGGCATTATAGTTTGGCATCTCTGCATAACGGATTTCTATCCGATACTCTTTTCCCTTCACAGCCTCAAACTCGATACGAGACTCGGTAGTGCGCCAGTCAGACTTCTCAGCCTTCTTCTCGCCATTGAGATACACCTCATAATGTCCACAAGCAGCCACATCGAGCAACACCTTATTGGTTTGCTTCGGACGGAAGACAGTCTCGTACTTGGCAGAGAAGCCCACCAACTTCACATTTGGTGCAAAGGAATGCTGTCCGTATGTTGTCACCTGGATAGGATTCTTTTCATAGGTGATAGTCACAGGCTTGCCTTCGCTCTCACGATTGTTCCAGAAAGTACCTCTGAAACCTACCTTGCCATCCATGGAGCATTGGTCATAGTAGGAGTCGAGCGTTTGGTCGTTCACCAAGTCACATCCCTTGAAGGTGACAAGTTGGTTCTTCTTCAGACGACTCTTGATGCCATCAAGGATCGTAATAGTTTGTCGTGGCGTACCATTGTAGTTACCCCACATCATCGGCTCGTTATCCACGTTAGGACCGATGAAGGCGATTTTCTTCTCCTTCTTGCTGAGCGGCAATACCTCATTCTTGTTTTGGAGAAGCGTCATGGTCTGGAGAGCCATATCGAGAGAGAGTTGACGATGAGCCTTGCTACAGAGCACTGAGGTAGGAATGCTGGACCAAGATACCACCTTGTTGTCGTCCATCTCGCCCAAGTCGAAGCGACCTTCGAGCAAGCGAATCACATGCTTATCCACCTCTGCCTCGGTGAGCGCACCATACTTCACTGCCTCAGCCACCGACTTATACACATAGTTGAAGCCGCACTCCACGTCGGTTCCTGCCAGCACGCCCTTTGCTGCTGCAGTCTTCGGACTGCTCGACACCTTGTGGTTCTCCCAGAAGTCGGTGATGGCACCACAGTCGGACACCACCAAGTACTTGAACCCCCACTCGTCTCGCAAGATCGTTTGGAGCAAGCGGGTGCTACCGCAACAAGGTTCATCATCCCAACGCTGATAAGCACACATCACCTCTCTCACCTTGGCATCTTGTACGAGCGACTTGAAGGCAGGCATATAGGTTTCCCAAAGGTCACGAGGCGACACATCGGTCACGTTGTCAGTATGTCTTGCCCATTCTGGACCGCTATGGATGGCATAGTGCTTGGCACACGCCCAGAGTTTGCGATACTTGGTGTCTTCCGGTCCTTGCAAACCACGCACCACGGCGCATCCCATCTGCGAGGTGAGGTAAGGATCCTCACCGTATGTCTCCTGTCCACGTCCCCACCGAGGGTCACGGAAGATATTCACGTTAGGTGTCCACACTGAGAGGGCATGGAAGCGAGTAACATCGCCCCCACTCTTCTGGAGTTCGTTCCACTTGGCACGCATCTCATCAGAGGTGGCATCGAAGACCCGATACACCAAGGCGTCGTTGAAGGATGCCGCCATGCCGATAGGTTCTGGGAAGACGGTGACATCGCCCATATTGGCTACGCCATGCAATGCCTCGCTCCACCATTGAAATCGCTTGATGCCCAAGCGAGGGATGGCAGGCGAATCGTCGAGCATCAGGGATGCTTTCTCATCCAAGGTGAGACGACCACACAGGTCAACGGCTCTCTCATGCGCTGAGAGTGCAGGATTCTGATAAGGGAGTTGCGCCCACAGGGATGCAGGTGCCAAACATATCAAAGAGATGAAAAGATGTTTTGCTTTCATTGTTCAGTTGTTTGATGTTGTCTTTAGTTATTATCTTAGCCTACTGAGTAGGACTGCTGCAAAGATACAAGAAAAAGAGGAAGTTAGAGCTATCTGATGTATCAAATGCTTTAGCATATGTTGCATCATGGATACGAAAACTTAAAAAAGGAGCATTTCTCACGAAACACTCCTTCCGAAATTATACTATTTAACCTAGAACTTATAATTAAATTTAATCCTAGTATTCACTTAGTCTGGTTATATTAAAACTCTGATTTTCATTCAAAAACTTATTGAGCGGCATTCTCATCTATCTTCTCGTAGCCTGGGTTCTGCTTCATAGCTGGGTTCTTCAAGATCTCATCAGCTGGGATTGGCATATCCATCTTCTTGATATCGAAGTTGAATGAACGCTTGGTCCAAGGATAGTTAGCGTAATCACTACCGCCATCGTCCTTAGGATAGTTGTAGTTGATATGATCCTCGATGTAGCCAGATCTTACCATGTCAGGGCAGAGACACCACTCAGAGTTGAACTCCTTACGACGCTCCTCATTGACTGCAACGAGCCAAGCTGGAGATGTATGAGAATAACCTACACGATTAGGCGTTGCCTGAAGAGCTGTGTAATAAGCCTTAGCATCAGGAACCAAAACTTGCTGTGTCATCACACCTACAGGATACTTGGTCATGGTTGTATTCATGCCATTAAATGAATACACATTATTATAATGGCCAAAATACTTGTCATAGTTTTCACCTACAGCCAAGTTACCCCAAGCACGGTTGCGAAGTTCATCTATTCTCTTCCAACCTTCTGTCTCATTCCCAGTACGGAAGCAGCACTCAGCATAGTCGAGCAACACATTAGCATAACGCTTAGCATAGACAATTGTAGGAGCCCACATTTGACCACCCCAAGCGTTGCCATCAGCTCTGGCAGAACGCCAAAGTTTGGTTGTCCAAATAGCAGGAGCCATCTCACCATTATCGAAATGGAACTGCATGGTCTTGGTACCTGACATCACACCCTCAGCATTCTTAAATGGTTTAACTACATGACCGTTAGCATCTTTTGTTCCAAGAGAATCTTTCAAGTATGGATTGTAGCCCCAAACTGTACTAGACTTCTCGATGCCATACTTTTCAAGTTGTTTCTCTGGCACAGCACCAGTTGCACAAGAAGCATCACGACGATTATCACCATGCTCATAACAAGAGTACCACTCCCAAGAGAGGTATTCAGCACCCCATCCGCCATTCTCAGGACAAGCACAGAACCACTTCATCATGTTAGAGTTGAAGTTGTCGATAGTACGGTCACTACCCCAACTGCTCCACTTGCCACCTTCATCCAAGCACTCTGCCCAAATACACTCCTCATTCCAGAAGCCTGCAGGATCCCAGTTGGTAGCAAAGTTTGGAGTCAACTTATAAGTACCACTGGTGATGATATCCTCCAATTCTTGCTTTGCCTTGCCATAGCAATCACTAGCAGTCTCTGGGCAACGGAAAGCCTTCCACATCAAGGCATCAGCCAAGTAAGCCTTTGCCATACCCTTGGTACAACGACCATACTGGTCATTGTAAGGTTTCCAGTCGAGAAGCTTAGAAGCCTCAGTGAAGTCTTCGATGATGAAGTTCCACATCTCCTCGTAAGTCTCAGCAGCCGCCTTCACTGGCGTGTTACTGAAATCTTCACCAGTAGCAAGCATTGGCACACGACCGAAAGTTGTCGCCAACCAAGTATAGAAATAACCACGAAGCGCACGAGCCTCGCCCTCACAGGTCTTTTTGGCAGCATCACTGATCTTGTCTGCCTCTTGAAGACCTGCCAAATAGAGGTTGGCACGAGCAATGGCAGCATAAGCGTGAGCCCATCCTTCACCTAGCTCACCGACATTTGGATCCCAGGTCTGATTGAGGAACTTGACATCCCAACCTGTACACTGGGTATCCATGGTAGGGTGAGAACCCGTAAACAAGTTTGGCTTGAATCCCCAGTTATTATCTTGCGAACTTCCCTGATTGAAAGTATAGATACCATTCAATCCACGAAGAGCATTGTCATCATTCTCAAATTGAGACTCGATGTCCAAGATGTCGTAATGCGGTACATCCAGGAACTTATCGTTATCGCATGAGGACAAGGCTATGCACGCCAAGCCCATCACGGCAAAACATTTAGCTATATTTCTCATAATGATTTCAAGTTTTGATTAATTAAAAGGTTACATTCAGACCGAACATATAGGTACGTGGATTTGCGTAACGACCCGTGTCGAGACCGGTGTAGATAACGCTACCCTGACCCACCTCAGGATCACCATACTTCGTGTAAGGAGAAATGGTGCAGAGGTTCTGGATAGAGAAGTAAGCACGTACAGATGTCAAACTCAGAGGCTCCAACCACTTGCGTGGTACGGTGTAACCAATCTGGATATTGCTAATCTTCAAGAAGTTGCCATTCTCTACCCAAGCATCGCTGATGCGGCTGTTCTTGTTGTTGTCAAGACGTGTCAAGCGAGGAAGAGTACCACCAGGGTTGGTCTCACTATTATACATCTTCTTATAGCTATCCTTCAAGAGGGCTGGTGTCCAAGAGTCATCAGATGGGTTCATGATAGAGAGACGCATCTTTGAGTAAGAGAGGATGTCCATACCGAGTACACCGTAAGAATAGATACTGAAGTCCCAGTTCTTATAAGTTGCACCGAGGTTCAAACCGAAGTTCATGGTAGGAAGACCATTACCAATGATCTGGCGGTCACCATCATCAAGTGTACCATTCTTATCTGTATCTACGAACAAGAAGTCACCCATCTGTGCATCCTGTCCCTGAGCCTTTGCCTTGTCGAGCATCTCCTGGTTGGTGATGATACCAGCCACCTTGTAACCATAGTAAGAACCTACAGCCTCGCCCTCACGGCAGATAGAGTGGTTGTCCCACTGGAAACCCGTACCACTGACTGCACCGATGTTAGAACCATCAATATCATCAGCTGAGTAAGTACTGTTGCCACCGGTACAAGTTGCAGTGTAGTCAACACCCATCTTCTTGATCTTATTCTTCAAGGTAGAACCATTCAATGCTGCATTGATGCTCCAGTCCTTGTTAATCTGCTTGTTGTAGTTGATAGAGAACTCAAAACCGGTATTGTTGATCTGACCGAAGTTGGTATAGATAGAGGTATTACCTGCAGATGGACGAATCTGACGCTCCAACAACAAGTCCTTGGTCTTACGAGTAAAGAAGTCCATAGATACGTTCAAGTCACCATCGAGGAAACCGAGATCCAAACCAATGTTGAGCTGTTCGTTGGTCTCCCACTTCAAGTTGGTATCTACCAATGGAGCATAGAAACCAGTCTCTTGAGTTAACTGACCTGTAGTACCACCACCTGCACCTGGTGCATAGAAGTTGTACTTGGTATGAGCTGAAGAAAGAGCATATACAGAACGACCTGCGATACCACCAGCGTTACCTGTCTGACCCCAACCAAAGCGGACCTTAGCGTTGCTAATTTCCTTTACGTTCTTAAGGAAAGTCTCTTCCTTAGCACGCCATGCCAAAGCCACTGATGGGAAAGTACCCCAACGGTTACCAGATGAGAAGTTAGAAGAACCATCACGACGGAGGGTAGCTGTCAAGATATAACGATCGAAGAGGTTATATACCAAACGACCATAGTAAGAGATAGTACGGACCTGTGCATTGAATCCACCATTGCCCTGGATAGATTCTGCATTGGTAGTCAAAGAAATCAAACGGTTGTTAGGAGAAAGGAAGTCGTATGCGCTTGCACTAACCCATGAGCCTTCATACTTGCTAACAGTATTACCAACCATGAAAGTCAAGGTGTTGAAGTCTGTCTTCCAGTTATAAGTCAAGTAAGTTTCGATGCTCTTAGAGAGGCCCTTACTCTGACCGAGACCGAAGCTATAGTAAGCCTGGTTACGACCCTCATATTTCACCTCTGTCATCTTACCACCAATATTATTGTAACGCTTGTACATACCAGAGAACTCATCGTTATCAGAGTTGGTCTGTGTCCAAGACATAATGGTGTGAGCATTCAATGTATGCTGCTTGGTCTTGAGGAGAGTCAAGTCGATGTAAGGGTTGATAGAGATACGAGAGTTACGTGTAGTACGTCCAATCTCCATCTGAGAAGCATAAGGGTTCTGAGCGGTAGCGGTCATACCCTCCCATCCATCAGGAGTTGGAGCATAACCTGCACCGTATGTTCCATCAGGGTTAACAACGTTTACGTGAACTGCTTCACCTGTAGCTGGATCAATATAATCGAGAGATGGAGCCATCTGGGCGATATCACGCTGAGAAGAAAGGTTACCATTGTTACCAAGACCGATATTGTTACCCTTGACGGTAGAGTACATATAGTTCATGTCGGCACCGAGTTCCAAATACTTGTTCACCTTAGACTTGAGGCTTCCACGTGCTGTGATACGATCATAATTGGTGTTGACGATGATACCCTTGTTGTTGAGGTAACCTACAGAGAAGTTGTATTGAGTACCCTCTGTACCACCACTAGCCGAAACACCATACTGCTGACGGAGGCTAGTGCGATACATCTGGTCTTGCCAGTCGATGAGGTTACGCTTGCCATCGTATGCCTCAGACCAAATCTGGTTGGTAAGACCTGCACCATCATTAGCCTTAGAATCACGGATAGAACGAGCATAGTCGTCACCTGTCAATGTGTTCAATTTGTAAGGAAGAGTCTGGATACCCCAGTCGGCAGTAACAGTTACGTTAGCTTTACCTTTCTGACCATGCTTGGTGGTGATCATGATGACACCATTGGCACCAGCAGAACCATAGATAGCTGTAGCAGACGCATCCTTCAAGACCTCAATACTCTCGATATCAGAAGGGTTGACGAAGTCGGCGCTAGAGCCTACCTGTACTCCATCTACTACGTAGAGAGGCTGAGCATCACCATTGATAGTACCGATACCACGGATGCGAACGGCTGAGTTAGAACCAGGAGCACCATCTTGTGAAGTAACCATCACACCAGCAGCAGCACCCTGAAGAGCTTGTGCTACATTGACCGGTGTACGTTTCATCATCGACTTGGTATCGATGGAAACAACAGAACCAGTTACGTCACTCTTTTTCATAGTACCATAACCGATAACGACAACGTCGCTAAGAGCGGTGTTTTCTGACTTGAGGGTGATAGCGATATTAGTACGCCCCCCCACATTTACTTTCTGTGTCACATATCCTATATATGAAATAGAAAGTTGTGCGTTTGACTTAGCGGTTACCTGGAATCGTCCGTCAAGGTCGGTCACTGTTCCATCGTTGGTGCCTAGCACACGAACAGTAGCGCCGATAACAGGTTCGCCACTTTCATCACTTACTAAACCTTTGACTAGGCTCTGAGCCGAGATTCCCAAAGGGAACAAACAGAGCAGGAATAATAATACCTTAATTCCGCAACACTATAATTTAACTTTATTTATA